>Ga0255402_1087_pt1 | contig 12357 bp, 8 predicted proteins | sample ANMaggSeSYBR01D4_FD_182125 | JGI IMG/M metagenome (GOLD analysis project Ga0255402, IMG submission 182125) | Sediment cell enrichment communities from methane seep in Santa Monica Basin, California, United Staets - ANME aggregate JGI... | ecosystem: Environmental > Aquatic > Marine > Cold seeps >...
ATTTCTGCGCGCCAATTTCATCTTCCGATGGATTGTATCCGAGCGCGCCGCTGAACCGCCCTGTCCGCCCTTCGGTAACCGAGAAGCCTGGAGTTACGTCATTTTTTCGTGCAGGTTTGAGACCTATCGCCACAGTCTGAAAATACGCCAGATTGTTTAACCGCCGCAGACTTTCGTCAATCTCGCGCTGGTCATACACATCGCCGGGCTGCACGGTAAGCTCTCTCAGAAGAATTTTTTCCTTTGTTTTTTTCAGTCCGTATATTCGCACCTGATGGATTCTTACCGACGCTCCCTCGTTAATATCAATTTTCACGTTCAGCCGCCCATCCTTTATCAGGAATTCCGACGGCGAAAATTCCGCCAGCGGATAGCCATTCTCGCTGTAGAGCCTCAACAGCCGTTCCATGTCCGCTTGAAAGACGGAATCATCGAAGAAGCGTTTTTTGAGAACGTCGAACTCGTTAAGCAGTTGCCCTTCGGAAAAAACGGCGTTGCCGGACAGCTTTATCTCTCCCATTTCAATTATTTTGCCTTCGTGGATTTTCACATGCAGAGCGATCTGAGCTTTTTCCGCTGGCTTACATTCCCACTCCACTTTTGCGAAGAAATAGCCGAGCCGCTTGTATTCATCCAGAATCCGCCGCAGAGCGCCGCTGATTGCGTGTGGGTCAAACCGCCGCCCGGGTTCAACGCCCAGCAGTTCCGACAACTTACCGTCGCTCAACGCGCTATTTCCATGAAAGGTTATTCTGCGGATGTACTGAGTTGATTCGGGTATCGAAGCCGCGAAGCAATGGAGGGAAAATGCAAGGCACAAAACGCAAGACACAAAACATGAGGACATAGAAGTATTTTCGATTTTTGATTTTTGATTTTTGATTGCTTCAGAATAGGAGTCTATCGGTTTTGTCTTGAGCCTATGTTCTTTATGTTTAGTGTCTTCGCGTCTTTGTGTCTTTGTGGTTGAGAAAAGTGCAAAGAGTTTTTTGGAACTTACTGAAATCAAAAATCGAAAATCAAAAATCAAAAATCTCACATCTCGTGTTCTGAGTTTATTTTTCATGTTATCACGGAAAGAGGGTGTACATATTTTTGTTGAGAATCACCCCTATGACGCTCCACAAACTGCCCATGAAAAACTGCCCTAGTATAAGCCCGAGGAATACGGGAACCGCGTTCCGATATGCCTTCGATCCGCCGTAGGACAGGATCATTTTTTTCGCCAGCCAACTGAGAAAGACCGAAAACCACATGTGGCCTATCGCCCAGCCGGAACCTACCGCATATCCCACAGGATGGAAAGTCCACCAGAGGTATCGCCGAGTCATTGCCATGAGGAAAAAAGTGAATCCAAGCCCGAATGTCGTCTGCTTGATGGCGGTAAAATCAGCGGCAACAGGACTGGACAGCCAATTTCCCAGACGGTTGAAGGGACCTCGTCCCCAAATAGCGTAATTGGGGTATTTATAGTAAAATCCCAGATGTGTTCCAAAGGACGCCAGCGACCCCACTAACGCCGCCAGCACAAGGGCGATAATCAGCGTGGAATTCTTTAGTTTCAGCCGCTCCCACATTTTAAAGCCCTCTAACTGGTGTGGCATGGGATGACACCTGTAGCCGTATGACATCCAGCCCATAAGCGCAAAATTGGTCAGATCGGCGGAACCAAAACGCCTCGATCCTGCGAACATCGCCATCATCCGGTCGGGGCGGGCATTGTGCAGTTCGTGCGTTGGCGGTCCCAGTTCGGCTCTCATGCGGGTAGCGGCTATGGATAAAGTGGTATAAATGCCAAAGTATAGCACTACCGCCCAGGGAGAACTGCCCGCCCAATACCAGAAAAGTATCACGAACAAAATGGAAAAAGCAAAACCGAAATACGCCAATCTATACATACCGCTTTCCCTGTCGCCTTTCACAAGGCTCACAATCGTATGCTTTATGTGCTTCCTACTGGTAAAGAGGGCGAGAATACCAATTCCGATCCACGCGCCAAACCGCTGATCGCTCTGCCATCCGCCCCCGGCTCGCCAGCCTACCGCGCTGAACAGAACAAGTTGTAATTTCCAGAAAAGATTGAAAAACCAGAGGGAAAATGACAAAGAAAGCGGGGTGAAAAACGCAAGCCCCACAGCAAAAGCGTAGATATTGAAATGCAGCGGTCGCATGGCATTCCAGGGCTTGCCCACGATATATCTGCCAATATCCACCTTGAGAGTTGGCGAGATCATCACCGGATACAGGTATTTCAACCCGGCGAGAAGTTCCAGAGCCGCCGCGATCCCAAAGCCAACCCACATCAGTTTGTTTGTCAGGAATTTCGGGTTGCCGCTGAGTTCAAGCGGAAGTCGAATAATGGGATAACTCAGTTTTTCGTGTTCCGTCCACTGCTTTCTCACGATGATGTTGATGCAGAGCATACTGAACAGGAACACCACGAGGAAAGCTGTCCATGCGAGTATGGGGATAAGCCACGCGCCAAAGTTCTGGGCGGTGAAAAAGTTTTCCTGGCCTTTATAGTATTCTTCCAATGCGCGCTGATTGTCCACCGTGAGCCATCGCGGGATATATCTAAAAAAGAGGTCCTTCCATTCATTCTCCGGGGTGGCGAACCAGAAAGCGTTCGTCATCATAGGGATCAACTGGCGCATCATGTCATGTCCGAAAAGCGACGTCGCTATGGACAGCATGACGTAAACGGTCGCCAGTTCTGTGGAGGAGAGGGAGAATCTCTTGAGGAATCGTCTCAAGAATAGGTTGAGTAAAGCCAGAAGAAAAAGGACGAATATAACGGTAGGGTAGATGGAGAAATCCGTTAGTTCGTAAATGATTCTGTTTTCCGAGCCTACAACCCAGTAAGCGCTTACTACTATCGCAATCGTTCCAAGAATCAGAGCGCGGACGGTCGAACCTCGCGGCGTCTCTAGCGTCATAGTTTCTTTCATGAATCCTCCTGTGTTATTGTTGCCGGCACGGTTATAATTATACCATATCATTATACCATTATTCTGCCGCAACCACAACATGGAAAACAGAAAACTGAATGACTCTGTGTCAGCATTTAACATGCTTGACTTTCTGCCCATTGTCTGATACAATATTAAGGGGTTTCGGGCGTCGGATAAGCTTTTGTTTCGGAGCCTTGTATCATTCTGGCAAAGGCTTAGGCTTTTTCGTGCCGCGCGGCGTGCAAATCCCAACTTCAGGTAATCATCAGATACAAGGTCGGGGGTTTCCTTGCCCATGCAAGGCTTGAGCTTACACAGGATCGGTATCTGTTTACAGGGTTATTATATCGGGAAATGTCTCTCAGAGGTCACTTGCAGGGATTCAGAAGCACCGGCTTTTTCAGGAGCTATTTCATACTGGGTCTCCTGTGTCTATCCATAGTATTCTTTCTCTATTTTTACAGGATAACCAGACGCCTGGAGCAGGAAACGAAAGGCTTTTCCATGATGCTGGCAACTTTTGCCGGTAAGCTTTCCTCTGTAGCGGATAAGGAAACCAGTGATGCGGGTAAAGCCATTATAGAGGCGCTCAAGTTCCCCTTTATAGTAACCACGGCTGATGGTGAACCCATCACTGCTCACGGGATAGATGATGGTTTGAGGGAGAAGATCCTTGCCAATGTTCTAACGCCAGCGGAAAGAAAAAGGCTCAAAGAACTCATTGCGAAGATGGATGAAAGCTATCACCCCATCCAGATGAAGGGAGTTATTGAAGAAGAAGGCAGAAAGATTATTGGATATTTTTACTGTAATCAGATAGAATACTCGCTAAACAGGGAATCATCTTTTGTGATCACCGATGTAACAGATGCCCCTGTATTCTGGTGGAACGTTGACGAGGTTAACCAGAATGTAGATTCAGGAACTGCCTCATTGGCGGGCATTCTGTCATTTGTTGAAGATACGAAAGGAAAAGGCTATTTCAGCGCCATTCAGTATAATCCTCCTTATGACAATCTGCTTTTTCACTATGGAAGCGCCAGTATAATCCATGAGTTGCGATGGTGGTTACCGTTGATTCAGATAACGATGGTTGCCATATTTTTAGCAATTGTTTTTCTGGGAGAGCAGCGAATAAAGCACAATGAACAACAAGCTATATGGGCGGGACTGGCAAAGGAGACTGCTCACCAATTGGGAACACCGATCTCGTCGCTGATGGGTTGGCTGGAAGTTCTCAAAGAGCAGAGCGACGGGCAAAACCCGAGTTCTATATATAAAGATATGCAGAACGATGTTCGACGTTTGGAGGACATAACCGCTCGTTTCGGAGAAATAGGCTCTATGCCGAAACGCGAACTGCTGGATGTCCGTGAGATTATTCACCGCGCTGTAATCTATTTTGATAAGCGGCTTCCGAACCGTCAGAGATATGTGGAAATAATCGAGGATCACCATGACGTTCCTGAAGTTGAGGCAAACGAAAATCTACTGCAATGGGTTATTGAGAATCTTATAAGAAATTCCCTGGACGCAATAGACAGAAAAGACGGAAAGATACTGATCAGAACTGAATTCAATCCCAGAACAAAAAATGTGTTGATCACATATAAAGATAATGGAAAAGGGATATCCAAGAAAAATCGTAATAAGGTTTTCTTTCCCGGTTACAGCACTAAAGAACACGGCTGGGGCTTGGGTCTCGCTATAGTAAAACGAATAATTGAAGGCTATCATGGGGGACGCATAAAAGTCATTGAAAGTGGTTCAGCGGGAACCACTTTTATGATCAATTTGCCAGCGAAGATGGAAAATAAATGACGAGTCCGTCATCACGTGATACTACCAACATAAGACAGGTGAAATTAGGATGAAAGGTGAAGCCAAAAGAATTCTGTGGGTTGATGACGAAATAGAATTCCTGAAATCACACATTTTCTTTCTGCAAGGAAGAGGTTACAATATAACGCCGATCTCTAACGGCGATGACGCGCTGTCGCTGATAAAAGAGCAGCATTACGATGCAGTGTTGCTGGATCAGATAATGCCTGGGCGGGATGGAATGAGCACTCTGGCGTTAATCAGGGAAATCGAGCCAAGCCTGCCGGTGATAATGGTGACCAAAAGCGAAGAGGAAGAATTGATGGACGAGGCTATTGGAAATCGTATTGACGACTTCCTCGTCAAACCCCTCAGTCCCAATCGTATTCTCCCCGTTTTGAAGCGGATACTGGACCAAGAGCGAATAATAGAAACAAAAATCCCCCAGGATTACACAGCAGATTTCAACCGAATCGCGGCGATGAAAGAACAGGAACCGGGCTGGGAAGACTGGATTTCTCTTTATGTCAAACTGGCGGAATGGGATATAGAATTCGATCAGTTGGAAAAGACCGGTCTGGAACAAACACATGCCGAGCAGAAAAAGGAATGCAACGCCCTGTTCTCCGAATACGTGGCGAAACATTATCCGGATTGGCTGAATGGGAAGAATTCACCCCCGCTGTCGGTTGACGTGGTTGATAAATGGGTAGCGCCGCTTTTGCAGGAGCAGGAGCAAGTGTATTTTATCGTAGTGGATTGTCTCAGGCTGGATCATTGGCTTGCCATTGAACCGCTTTTGCAGCCATATTACCACACGACTCGTAGCTATTATTACTCCATATTACCCAGCGCGACTTTATATTCGCGCAATGCCCTGTTCAGCGGCTTGTTTCCCAGGGAGTTGGCACAGAAATACCCGAAGTACTGGGAAGAAATGCCTGACGATGAAACCAGCACCAATCAGCATGAAAAGGCGCTTATCCAGAAAAAGCTGGAGCAAAAGGGTCTCGATCTGAAGCCGCCTCTGCGGTATTTCAAGATATTCGACACGCGGGGCGGGATGGAGTACATTCGCCATGCCTCTTCGGCTAATAAGATCAGTTTGGCGGCTCTTGTGGTCAATTTCATAGATATTCTCACGCACAAGAGATCGCAGATAGATATTTTACAGCAAATATCTCCAGATGAATCGGCTTTCAGATCGCTGACCAAGTCGTGGTTTGCACATTCATCGCTTTTCGAGATTCTTAAAATCATTGCGAAGAGGGATGTTGCCGTCGTGCTTACATCCGATCATGGTTCAATTCTCAGCAATAGAGCGACTAGAGCGTATGGCAACAGAGACACTACCACTAGCCTTCGATTCAAGGTGGGCAACAACCTGGGATGTGACCCTGATCAGTCTGTGCACATAACTGATCCTGCAAGCTATAAACTACCGGGCGGTAGTATGGGAAAGAACTATATTTTGGCGAAAGAGGACTACTATTTCGTTTATCCTAACCAGTACCATGAGTATAAGAGGCAGTTCAGAGGGGGATTCCAGCATGGCGGCATCTCAATGGAAGAAATGATACTGCCCTGTGTGCTCATGAGATCACGATAAGTTATGTACGGATACGGGGGTTGTAAATGATATTTGATTTCCTCTGGGGACTATTTTCTAATGACATTGCCATTGACTTGGGGACGGCAACCACGCTCGTCTATGTGCGTGGGAAGGGGATCGTCCTTAACGAACCGTCTGTTGTCGCTATTGAAAAGGGCACTAATCGCGTGCGCGCTGTGGGCCTAGAAGCGAAGCGGATGTTGGGCAGAACTCCCAGCAACATCGTAGCGATCCGCCCCATGCGCGATGGCGTTATCGCAGATTTTGAGATAACCGAAAGCATGATCCGCCATTTCATCAGAAAAGTTCACAATAGCCGCAGAATGAGCCGTCCTAGAATGATCATCGGTATTCCTTCGGGCATTACGGAGGTCGAACGGCGCGCTGTGCGCGAGTCGGCGGAACAGGCTGGAGCAAGAGAAGTACATCTAATCACAGAGCCTATGGCTGCCGCTATAGGCGCGGGATTGCCCATTCAGGAACCTGCCGGAAATATGGTTGTGGATGTGGGCGGCGGCACTACTGAAGTGGCTGTCATATCTCTAGGTGGCATTGTTGTTTTCAAGTCCGCTCGAACTGCCGGCGACGAACTGGACAATGCCATTGCTCAACACATCAAAAGAGAATACAGCATGTTCATAGGAGAACGGACGGCGGAGAACATAAAGATGAAGATTGGTTCAGCTTTTCCGATGGAGCAGGAAGAAACTATGGAAGTGAAAGGGCAGGACCTGGTAGCTGGACTTCCCAAGACTATGACCATAAATTCAGAAGAGATCAGAAATGCTCTTGAAGAACCAGTGTCAGAAATCATATCCGCTATCCGCCAAACCCTGGAACGCACTCCGCCGGAACTGGCGGCTGATATTGTTGACAGAGGAATGATACTGACAGGCGGCGGTGCCATGCTTCGCGGACTCGATCAACTTATCAGCGAGGAAACGAAATTGCCGGTTACTATAGCTGAAAATCCGATTGAATGCGTGGTTCTCGGAGCAGGAAAGGCGCTGGAGGAACTCGATACCCTGAAAGAAGTTCTGGCTCCTCCCAACCCGGGTGAGCTATAAGAGTGATTAGTGATCAGTGATTAGTAATGAATATCCAGTATCAAGCATCTAGTATCCAGCATTCAGTATCCAGCATCCAGTATCCAGTATCAAGCTATGTTTGTTTTGCTCAATAGACATAAGAGTGTCACGTTTTTTTTATGTTTCTGCATGTCCTCCCTGATCCTGAGTTGGCTGACCGTAGGGGCGGCGCGTACGTCAGGATCTTATGATGATTCCCTCAAACACAAGGTATCGCCATTTCTCGTTCCTATATACTTCTGCTCTTCCGTTATTACTTCTATATGGAGCGGAGTCGCTTGTATAGGTTCTGTTTCCACATCTGTGTGGCAGAAACCAGTGGAGAAAGCCCGGCTACAGGAACTCGAAAGCCAGGTGGAACGCCTGAAGTGCCAGTTGGATGCGGAAGAGAATAGGAATCGAGAGAGCTTGAATAAACTGCGCGAGGTCTGTGTCAATCTGGAAGTTCCAGCAGAATCCAGCCCGGCTTTCAGGCTTGTTCCAGCAAAAGTCGTAGCTGTGGAACCGACGGATTGGTTCCGATATCTGACCATCAACAAGGGAAGCAAAGACGGCGTGAATGTGGACATGCCTGTTATTACCCGATCTGATCTGGCGGGTGACGTTAAATACTTGACTGGCGCTGTGGTAGGAAAGGTGGTCGAAGTTCAGGCTCGATCAGCCAGGGTGCAATTGATAACCGACGGATTAAGCGTAGTCGCGGTTACCATTGGTTCTCAAGGCGATCTGGCGCTCCTGAAAGGACAGCCTGAAATTGAGAAATGCGCTATTGACGCAATTCCATCAACTACTCACGATATGCTGAAAAAAGGGGATAGCGTAGTTGTGGACGAAAGAAGCTCAATATTCCCTCCGCAAATGCTTGTGGGAACGATCTCTTCCATCGAAAAAGGAACCCACTTCTGTCGTATTGAAGTTCAACCCGCTTTCAAATTCAGTATGCTGAGGGAAGTAATGGTTGTGCTGGATGCTGGATACTAGATGCTGGATATTCATTACTGATTACTGATCACTGATCACTGATTACTGAAAGAACATGCGGCAAACACTGAAAATAGTATTTTTGATATTTGGGAGCGTGATACTACAGATTGCGTTGATAGCCAGGATACCCATGCTGGGCAGTCATCCCGATTTGCCGCTGACGTTAGTTGTATCAATAGCTTTATTCAGCGGACCGTTTCATGGGGAAGTGACTGGTTTTGTATCCGGGTTGATGTGCGATTTCCTTTCAGACGGTCCACTTTTAGGCGTACAGTCTTTAAGCAGAGTTGTGATCGGTTATGGCATAGGATTCATACGCGGAAAGCTCTACTCTGACAACATCATCACTCAACTGGCGTCAGGTTTTGTTGCCACGCTGGCTCATAAGTTCATCACGTTTATTCACCTGAGTTTGCTGTTTACAGATACGCCGCCCGTTCGCTTCTCAGGATTGATACTGGTTGCCATTTCAAATGCCCTGTTGGTAGTGGTTGTTTTCCGGGTACTGCGGAGATTTGTCAGAAGGGAAAACTGATCTGGTAAATTCAACATAAGAGGTTTGAAAAGTTGTTTCGCACAAACGAAGCCAGTGATAATCTTGTTCGACACAAACTCTATTTCATCATAACAATCATAATAATCGGTTTTTGCGCGTTGATAGTGCGTCTGGGTTATTTGCAGATAGTATGCACCAGATATTATACCAGAAGGTCCGAAGACAACAGAATACGTCCCGTGCGACTTGTGCCGCCGCGCGGCGTCATATATGATCGATATGGCATGGTACCGCTGGCTGATAACGAAACAGCGTTCGATGTGTGCGTGGCTCCCAATAATGTGGAACGGCTTGAAAATATGGACGAACGGGCACGCGACGTCTTTCAGCGGCTTAATTTTACTCCAACGGAGTATGAAGCTGTCTTGAATGAATTGAGGAAGCTGAAGCGAAGTCGAATCGCCGCTTTTGATCCTGTGATTATCAAAGAAGATATAGACAAGGATGCGGCGGCATATCTCGCCGAAAACAACTCCCACATGCCAGAGATAATAATTCGAGCCAGGCCAAAACGCCGCTATAGGGGTTCGGCGGCGCATATTATCGGCTACATAGCTCTTGTCGGCAGGGAGGATCTGCAAAATGGGTATGTGTTAAACGACATGATAGGAAGAGATGGAGTGGAAGCGGTATATGAGGAGCATCTAAAGGGCGATCTGGGCTGGAAAATGGCGGAAGTGGATGTTTTCGGTCGAATACTCAGGGATCTGCAACCCACTGTTAAGGCGGAACCGGGACGCGGTGTAAGCCTTACGTTGGATCTGGCTTTGCAAAAAAAAGCGGAAGCTTTGCTGGAGGGTAGGACTGGCGCGATAATTGCTGTAGATCCCCGAAACGGCGAGATACTGGCTATGTCGAGCAAACCTGATTTCGACGCCAATACGCTCGCCAGCAACTGGAACGAAATCGGAAATGATCCTGCAAGACCGCTGCTAAATCGCGCCACTATGGGCGAATATCCGCCGGGTTCCATTTTCAAGATCATTGTGGCGACTGCCGCTTTGGAAGAAGGGAAGATCAACGAAAGCGCCCGTTTTTACTGCAACGGCAGATTCTACATTGAAAACTGGAGTCGCCCGTTTAAGTGCCATAAATCCGATGGACACGGCTTCATGGACATTCACAATGCTCTGGTAGAATCCTGCAACGTGTTTTTCTACAATCTGGCATATAAGAGAGACGTCACCGTTTCGCTAATGCACAAATACGCGCTGATGTATGGTTTGGAGAAAAAAACAGGTATAAACCTTTCGGGCGAATGTTCGGGTTCTGTGCCTGAAATCGGCGGGCGGGCAGGGGATAAGATCAATATGTGCATCGGGCAGGGAGATCTGCTGGTGACTCCCTTACAAATGGCTAGCGTGATATGCGTGATGGCGAATCGCGGCGTTTCGTATAAGCCGCGCATAATCCGTCAGCCACAGGGCGGTAAACCGGAAATACTTGTTGATCTCAGTGGCAAGGTTTCGTTGAGAACGATAGATATTATCAGAAACGCGCTGATGGGTGTGGTTAAGCGCGGGCATAGCCGGCAGGCGAACCTTCCTGATCATCAGACCGCAGGAAAGACCGGCTCCGCCCAGAATTCTCACGGGGATGATCACTCCTGGTTTATCGGTTTCGCGCCTTTCGACAAACCGGAGATTGCGGTCGTGATTCTGGTTGAGAATGGCGGTCGCGGATCAGAGGTTGCGGCGCCTATGGCAGGGCAGATGTTCGCAGAGTATTTTTACAAAGGGCAAGCGACCCTTGCCAAAGAGGAAAGCGAAGAATAGCTTCTTTATGCTTCTAGCGACGTCAAAAAAGATTCGGATCAAAGAATTCGATGTAACGCTTTTGTGCACGGCATTGATAATAAGTGTCTTTGGCGTGCTCGCGATTTTCAGCGCCGTACATTCTGGACTGCGGAGTAATGACAGGTTGTGGATTGCGCAGATAATCCGTCTGGCGATAGCTCTGGTGGCGATGTCTGTGGCGTTGATCATAGACTACCGCGTTTTACACAGCTTCTCTTACATATTTTACGCGGTTGGCTTTCTCGTGTTGTCTGTTCTTTTGCTTTTTCCAGAACAGTCGGGGGTGCGTCGGTGGTTCATGGGCGGAGCTGTCCAACCTTCAGAATTTGCTAAGATCATACTTATTATTACTCTTGCTCGATATTTAGGCGACAAAAGACGCGTGTCCAGGATTTTCAAGACGTTCATCGCAGCCGGCATTATAGTGATGGCATACGCGTTTCTGATTTTTATGCAGCCTGCGCTGGGTTATACGCTTACTCTCGTTCCTATCGCCTTGTCCATGTTCTACATTGGCGGGATTAACGAGATATACTTGTTGCTATTGATCATACCGGGGGTAGTGTCAGGCATTACAACCATATTCATTTTGGATAAGGGCTGGAACGTCGCATCAAGCATGGGGATTATCAAGGCGTTCATTTTTGTTGCCGCCTATGGCTGTCTTGTGCTGCTGGCTTACTATCTTGTTTCAAGAACGCGGTTTAAAAATGGAAAAAAATGGGTGAAGTTTATATCTGCATGTGTCCTTGCCGGAATTTTGTTTGCATTGATAGGGACAGGGATGCTCAGGGATTATCAGAAAAGCCGCCTGATCTCCTTCGTTGATCCCGGCTCCGATCCAAAAGGGTCTGGTTATCAAATAATTCAATCGAAGATCGCCATCGGCGCGGGCGGGCTTATAGGACAGGGATATTTACAGGGAACACAGAACAGACTGGATTTTCTGCCGGCGCAGCACACGGATTTCATCTTTTCAGTTGCGGCAGAGGAGGGGGGATTTCTGGGAGCCGTATTCCTTCTGATGCTTTATTTCATCCTGATCGCGCGAGGGATAAAAGCGGCGGATAAGGCGGATGATGCCTTCGGAACTCTTCTGGCTACCGGGTTGGTCGCCATGATAGCAACGCAGGTGTTTATGAATATAGGCATGGCTCTCGGACTTATGCCCATTACTGGCGTGCCATTGCCGCTGATGAGCTATGGTGGCTCATCATTGCTCGCTACTTACATATCCATCGGTCTGCTGTTGAACGTGAGGTTGAAAAGAGAGTGATGGGTGACGAGTGATCGGTTGCTGACATCACTGATCACTGATTACTGATTACTAAATATGAATTCTGAATTGACCAAAATTTTACCGACAATATCAAAGCCAACGCGCTACCTGGGCAACGAGCTAAACGCAGTCAGGAAAGACCTCAATAATCCTGATCTGATCCGATTTGCGCTTGCATTTCCGGACATCTATGACATTGGCATGTCGCATCTGGGGCTGAAAATTCTGTACCATATCCTGAATTCCAGGGACGACGTTTGGGCGGAGCGG
>Ga0255402_1088_pt1 | contig 12315 bp, 9 predicted proteins | sample ANMaggSeSYBR01D4_FD_182125 | JGI IMG/M metagenome (GOLD analysis project Ga0255402, IMG submission 182125) | Sediment cell enrichment communities from methane seep in Santa Monica Basin, California, United Staets - ANME aggregate JGI... | ecosystem: Environmental > Aquatic > Marine > Cold seeps >...
GCCGCCTTACTGAAGATGACCGTGAACTAATCCAGGTAATGGCAGGGAGCAACATATATTTCTGCCCGGAGGAATCTCTTCAGGACGGAACCGCGTTCGGTGTGATCAAAGACGGCAAGCTCGTATCTTTTGCGAGTGTAGTCCCAACACCGGAAGCTACCAGCAGATATGGTCTCTCCTGGCCTGGTGTTGAAACATTACCTGAGTACCGTCGTAGAGGGTATGCAAAGGCTGTGGTGTCAGGCGTTACTGAGACGCTTTTGGCACGTGGTATCATCCCTGCTTATAGTTGCTCAGTTACAAACATAGCTTCAGCCAATACTGCACAGAGCGTGGGTTATCAGTTATACGGTGAAAGGCTTCAGTGGCGGTATCAATCAGAATGAATTTATATATACAATAGACCGCCTAATTGCCAACTTAGAAAGTTAAGCTCGAACCCGTTTAATTTATCAAACTTTATCAGTTTCTTCATAGAAATCTCAGTACCCCAAAACTGCAAAACTATAGCAATAGGGAGGGAAAGATGAAAAAGGCACTGCTTGGCATATTGATAGGTTTTGTCGCGGCTGGATTGTTGGGTGTAGGAACGATGCTCCTCGCACAGGAGCGGAAGCCAGAACGCGCAGCGCAGGGACCATTGGTCGTTCTAGCCGGGCTGAGGCTCAACGAGGGGGTTGACGCCAAAGACGCGGAAAAGCTGTTCAAAGAAAACCTTATCCCCGCATTGGCGGGCATGGAAGGCCTGGAAATGAAGGTTCTGAAAAATATGAACATGCAAAGGCGCGGCGAAACAGCGGACTCCGGCGCGTATGACTATATAATGCTGGCGGAGATCAAGAAACTTCAGATATTCATGGAGCTAAGGCGAACGCAGGATACCGGATTGAGCGCATTCGGCGATATGATGAAGAAATACGCAGGGCATCCCTACTTCAGCTTATATACAGTTCTGGCAAGCACTGAAAAAGCGAACACGGATGACACTGATTAGTCATATCGTGGTATCATCCAGGATCACGGCGTTTTTGTGAACAACCGTTATTCCATCGCTGATAGTATAATTTGAATCATCATAGTTTTTCAACCCCTGCTGGTTGATTATCTTGACGTTGCATCCAATCCTGGCATTCATGTCAACTATAGCGTTCTTGATAACGCAGTTTTGCCCTACACCTATGGCAGGAAGCCCATCTGCATTGAAGTCGCACTGATCTTCGACGGTTTCGTAGTGATCAGCGCCTATTATGACGGAATTTGAGATTTTTGTGCCTGAGCGAACGATACTTCGCACTCCGATTATGGAGTTTCTGATCTCACATTTGGTTATCACAGACCCTTCGCACAGAACGGACGACTCGACAATACAGCTATTTATCTTGGAGCCGGGAAGGAATCTGGCGTGTGTATATATTTGAGCCGCCTCATCGTAGAAATCGAATTCCGGCGATTCCCGCGTAAGCTCCAGATTAGCCTGAAAAAACGATTCTATGGTTCCCACGTCGCGCCAGTATCCGCCGAAAAAGTGAGCGTACATCTTTTTTGCCCCAATTGAAGCGGGTATAACGTGCTTGCCGAAATCCACCATGCTTTCATCGCTGAGAGACTCAACCAGGACATCCTTGTTGAAAACGTATATCCCCATAGAAGCCATGTGAAATTGCCCAAGAGCCTGGATACCGCTTGCCTGAAGTGTCTTTGCATCCATCTCCATAGCGTCTATCTCGCGTTTTTCCTGCGGTTTTTCCACAAAATCGGTGACCCTGCCATCTGGATCAGTTTTTAGTATGCCGAATTCCTTAACCTGATCTCGCTCCAGCGGCAGGACGGCGACGGTAATGTCTGCCTTTCTTTGAATATGCTCATGGAGCATTTTTTCGTAGTCCATTTTATACATGTGATCGCCCGCCAAAATGAGTACGTGATCGCATGACGTTCCCACAAAACGGCGGAGATTTTGCCGAACTGCGTCAGCGGTGCCCTGGTACCAATCGGTGTTTTCCAGAGTTTGCTGCGCCGCCAGAATCTGTACGTAACCGCGAGAAAAAGCGTCGAATCTGTAGGTTTGGACGATGTGTTTGGTGAGCGACTCGGCGTTGAATTGAGTCAAAACGAAAATCCTGTCCACTCCTGAGTGAAGACAATTGCTGATGGGTATGTCAATCAACCTGAACTTTCCCGCGATGGGCACGGCGGGCTTGGCTCTGTACTTCGTGAGTGGATACAATCTTGAACCTTTTCCGCCACCGAGTATAACAGCAATAGTGCCGCGTATCATAACCAGTCACCTCCGTTTTTTCAATGATGAGTTTAGTACCCGGGTTGTTCAGCTACCGTCCATCTCCTTTCTGGCACACATAGAAAACGCCAGGATAGGGAAGACGGGACTCCAGCGGGATCGCTGAAACATGGAAGCCGATCTCGCCCAATAGCTTCATGAATTCCGAAACGTCCCAGTATTTCAGTGAGTGTTCTGTGATCTCTTTGCCAAAGACCCGCAGTTTTGTTTTGATCATGTCCTCGAAGTAAGCGTAGGCATATTTCCAGTACGGCGATTTGCAGGTATCTTTTATCACCAGAACGCCACCGCTGCGCAGATTTTCATAGCATCGGGACACCAGCCGCTTCTGAGCTTGATACGAAAGCATGGATAGAATATCAATCATTATGACCGCCTCACAGCGCGGAATCTGAGTTTCTCTAATGTCTGCCACGCGGAATTCCATGTTTTTTTCTTGGCTGACGCTTCTTCTTGCCGCCTCGATTCTGCGAGAGGACATATCAATGCCTATAATCGTTCTGTCAGGGCATTGTGATGACACCAGGTGGGATATAACCCCGTAGCCGCAGCCAATATCCAACATCAATCCCCGTTCCGGGAGATGCTGTTCCAGAATCTGCATTATCGGGCGCGCGCAGAAGATCAGCCGCGCCAGAATCGCCAGCCTGTCATGAATGGATACAGGCACATATAATCCTAGCACGCGACGCACTTCTCTGAAAGGCATGGCCTTCGTATTCCCGTTTTTTCTGCTATCAACGATCACTCCGATTCTCCTCGACGATATATTAACACATTCTCCGAGAAATGTGGAGTAGATTTTCGGCGGTTTGAGCGTTGACATCTCGGAGAAAATAATATATTATAAAACAGCGAATCGTGAATTCATTACATCAAAGGAGGTTTACAGATGCTGTTGCTCGCGAAATGTTTTGTTCTGGCGTTAATAGTGTTTATGGGAATACTCGGCAGGGCTGAATTGTGCTATGCCCAGGAGAAGGTAGAAAAGGGCATCACTGTATTCAAGCCCGATAAGTTCTATAACGGTTATACTCTGTTCTGCCATAGTTATGAGAATCCGAAGGTTGACAAGGGGGATGGGCTTGGCCACATATACCTCATGGACATGGAGGGGAATATCGTCCATGAGTGGACAACGAAAACGGCTCAACAGAATTTCACGCGGCTTCTGCCCAATGGCGACCTTTATTATCCCACCCGGGACAGGTCGAATATCAATCAGGCTGGTCTTCGACGGCTCGCCCCTGATAGCAGGGTAATCTGGCACTACCACTGCCGCATTGACCATGATTATTTTATTCTGGATAACGGCAACATCATGATACACTGCATTACCGATAGAATGTCGCCGCAGCTAGGCACAGATTTAAAGCGTATGCCATATATCGTTGAGATAACGCCTGACAAGGAACTTGTATGGGAATGGCGCGGCGAGGAACACGTTGACGAATTGAAGGTTCTTCTGAAAGATCACTGGGATTGGGTCGAAGAGAGAATTCAGAAAAAATTCCCATTTGACTGGGCGCACAACAACACCTGTCAGGTGATACCTGACAATCCCACAGGAGAAAAAGACCCGCGTTTCAGGAAGGGAAACATCGTGTTTAGCTATCGAAGCCTGGATATTATCGGCGTAATTGATCGGGATACTGGCGATATAGTTTGGGCATGGGGACCCGGCGAAATTGACGGCCAGCACAAGCCGCACATGCTCCCCGACGGCAATATCCTGATATTCGATAACGGCACGCTCCGCAGGTGGTCTCGCGTTATCAAACTTGACCCGCTCAAAAATGAGATCGTCTGGGAATACACAGGAACACCGAAAGAGAGCTTTTACAGCGGGTATATCTCCGGCGCGCAACTACTCCCGAACGGCAATATCCTCATCTGCGAAGGCGGAAATCGCAGGATATTTGAGGTCACTCCTGACAAGGAAATCGTGTGGGAATTCAGAAGCCCGCTCGAAGAGGGTTTAATGGGAATTTATCGCTCCAATCGCTATTCACCCGAATATGTCAAGTCGCTGCTGGAAAAATAAATCACGAATGGCACAAATGATGGACAGAGATGAAAAATTCGTCGGCAGGCAGAAAGAACTGAGCGATGTTCTCCAGTTCTTAGACCTTGAAAAACAGGACACGGACAGCATGTCCGCGCTTCCAGCGCAAATTATCTGTCTGCATGGCGACGCTGGAATGGGCAAGACGGCTATCGCTGGCGAAGCGGCTCGGCGTATGCTGGAACGGTTTGACGATATAATATGGCTCTCAGGATGCGCTTCGCCACTGTCGCACAGGCAAAATATTGAAATGCCGCCAAAAATGCAGGGCGATGGATGGAAATTACTGGTGATAGACAATATAGAGGGCTTCGACAGATCAGGACTGATCAAGGGATTGCTCGCCAATCTGCCAGCTAATTACAAGGCTCTCGTTACCAGCCGCGAACCGCTGGATATGGGGAAACGGCAGATTCACGTAGGACCGATGAACAGCGGCGATTCAACGCGATTACTTCTGACCCACAAACCTGAAACAGGTGTCGAAGCGGCGCGGGAAATAATCCACCTAACCGGCGGCTGTCCGCTGGCTATGCGGCTTGCGGTATCGCAGGCAACGCCAGACACGCTGGATGATCTGAAAAAAGCCGAAGGGAACATACTTGACTACCTGTTCACGCACTCGTTGAGCATGGCTGGCGACGATGGTTACAAAGTTTTTACGTCAATGACGGTTTTTTCTCCCACAGCCAGCCGGAGGGCGATTCAAGCCACATGCGGCTTGAGCGACCTGGACTTTGAGAAGGCAATGGAGCGCATTGTCGCATTGTCGCTTGTGGAAAGCTATGATCAGGGAAAGCGTTTTGGGCTTCATCAACTGGCGCGCGCCAGAGCGCGGGAGCAGTTGGAAAACGATAATGGCAAAGAAACCTATCGCGAGCGCGCTGCCCGATTCTTTATGGAATTTTTGGACGCAACCGCCCCCATGACCAGACCGGAAATCGCCGCAAAAGCGCTGGGCGCAGAGGGATTGCCAAGCGGAGCCAGAGAGAGAATGCAGGACGCGGCTGTGGAGATATTCGTCAAGCCAGCGTTGAAAGCATTAGAAACGGAGTTGATCAACTGCCTTCTTGCGTTGGAATGGCTGCTGGAAAAAGATGACATTGACGCCGCCAACAGCGTTTTTGTCGGTCTGGGCGACGTATTGATAATGTGCGGTTATCGGGACGATGCGGCGCATTACCTGATGAGAATAGCCGATGGCTTGAGAGATCATGGCGAAGGCTATGTCGAAGCTGTCATTATGCTCGGCAGGCTCTATCAAAATCAAGGAGATCAGGAACAGGCGATCCAGTTCTATCACAGCGCGCTGGAAATCAAACACAAAGCGGACGACCGGGCAGGCCAACAGGGGATTCTGGAGAATATAGCCCTGGCGCACAGCGGGCAAAAGGAATGGATGAAAGCCGCGAGCGCGTGTCTTGAGTCCTTCCAGATCGCCGTCGCTGTTCATGCCAACGCTGTGATGGATTCGCTACGGAATGTCCTCGAAGTAAGCGGGAATATGCTTAGAAGCGGAGAGTTTAACACACCGGCGCAGCTTGCTCAACAGCTTGCACCGTTTACTCAGAACGCTGAATCCGCTGACGATGAAATGCGTATATCGCTGGCTATATGTCACGGAGTGTTCGCCATGATCGGATTCGTGGCGGAATGCAGATGCGACAGAGGAAACAGCGCATATAAAGAAGCTCTGGAACTGGCTCACAGCCTGGATAACAGAACGGGCAGGGCGCTAAAGTTGGTAGAATGGCTGAAAGGAGAGGAAGAGAATGGCAACTAATGATAGTGGTTCTCGGAAACTGATGCGGCTCAAACAGAAGAGTATGTTGGGAGGCGTTTGTGCTGGCTTGAGCTACTGGCTTGGCTGGCCCACATGGATAGTGCGGATCCTGCTTGTTTTACTGGTGCTAACTGTCGGCACAGGTGTTCTCGTGTATATCCTCTTCTGGATATTCATGCCCGCTACTGACGAATTGCCGCCAGATTATGACGAACGGACGGGTTAGCATTCTCTCTGTGCTCTCAGCGCCTCTGCGGTTGCTGTCGTTTTTTGTCAATTGCGGTTGACATTTATGGGGTTGAGGTGATAAAATCTCTGTGTCCAGGAATTTATATGAAACCATTTGCGCTAGTTTGATGTATAGATTATTAGAATCCATAAAGCGATAAATTCAGGAGAGTAACATGCCATCAAAAGACAAATTACGAGTAGGTGTAATAGGTTCGGGATTCGCAGGCAGATCGCATCTGGAAGGCTACAAGAACGTAGAAGACGCTGATCTGGTGGCGATATGCGATGTGAGCGAGGAACGGGCTAAGGAAATGGCTGAGAAATACGGTATTTCCAACGTATTTACCGATTATGAGGAAATGGTGAAGCTGGATGAACTGGATGCCGTGAGCGTCTGCCTTCCCAATATGATGCACATGCCAGCCAGCGTGGCGGCTTTGGAAGCAGGAAAACACGTTCTGTGCGAAAAACCTCTGGCGGCTAACGCTGAACAAGCGGCGAAAATGGTGGCGGCGGCGGAAAAATCAGGCAAGACTCTGGCGATGTCCCTCAATTTCCGCTATCAGTCAAGCGCGCTTACCGCCAAGAAATTGATAGAAGCCGGCGAACTGGGCGAGATTTATTACGCAAAAACAGGAATGTTGCGCAATAACTCCATCCCCAAAGGGTGGTTTCACGTAAAAGAGAAATCCGGCGGCGGTCCGTTGCTTGATCTGGCGGCTCACGTTCTGGATGTGACGTGGTGGCTCATGGGATGCCCGGAACCCGTTTCGGCGTCAGGCTCTACCTCGTCAAAGCTCGCCGCGGCAGGAAAAGGCATGGGATCATGGGGCGTTGGATACGGCGACGGTCCCGTTGACATAGAAGACCTCGCTGTAGCTCTCATCCGGTTCAAAGACGGGCAGTCGCTCTTTGTGGAAGTAAGCTGGGCGTTGAACAGTCCGCCTGTCACTTATGGACACCTCTTCGGCACAGAAGGCAGCGTAACGCTCTTCCCCGATTTTGCCCTCCATAAACCATCCGCGAAAGCGCTTGAAATGGAGCCAGGGAAGGACAGGATCAATGAGTTCGTCCACAACATTCTTGATGGCACCAAACCGCTGGGACCAGGGAGCGATGGAGTGCTGGTAATGCGGATGCTGGATGCCATATATGAATCCGCCGCAACAGGAAAAGAAGCCGCTGTATAGATAACAGACATGCCCAAACTGGTGAGCTATCTGGAAAGTGTCATCTCCGGGCGGCGGATTGGCGTTTTTTCCGCTGTTCTGAAATTCGGATTACTGCCGTTAAGCTGGGCATTTCTGGGAACTGTGAAACTGCGCCGATGGCTCTATTTCAGGGGTATTCTGCGCGCCAGGCATCTACCGTGCAAGGTGATCAGCGTCGGAAACGTCGCCGCAGGCGGAAGCGGAAAGACGCCCGCTGTAATAGCTATCGCAAGAATACTCAGGAAACGAAACGTGGCTGTTCTTTCCAGGGGTTACCACAGCGACGCGAAAAGTGCCGCTGTGGTTTCCGATGGGGAGGAAATCCTCCTGGACGCTGTGGCGGCAGGCGATGAACCGTATTTGTTAGGTCACAAACTGCCGGGAGTTCCTGTCCTGATCGGCAAAGACAGAATCCAGAACGGACTCACAGCAATCCACGAATGGAACTGCCAGATCATCCTGCTCGACGATGGATTCCAATATCTCAGGCTGGCGCGGGATATTGACATCGTCGTCATAGACGCCTCCCGCTCTTCTGGCTTTGACCACGTTTTCCCCCGGGGCTATCTGCGTGAACCTTTATCCGCCGTTGTCCACGCTGATCTCATACTGCTGACGCGAGTGGATCAGTGTACTCGCCTGGATTTCGTGCATGACAAACTAGCACGGATCGCCCCGTTAGTTCCCATCTTCGAAAGCGTTCACAAACCGCGCTTGCTGCGCTTACTGAATACGAATCAGGAGATAGGGCTGGACGCTGTGAAAGGTAGAAATATCCTCGCTGTTTGCGGCATAGCCAATCCTGCATCGTTTGCTGAAACACTGCGGTCGCTGGAACCGGCAAGCGTGGAGCTTATATCCTTTCCTGATCACCATGAGTATTTGCCGTCCAGCATCGAAATGATCAGGCAGAGAGCGGCAAAATCAGACGTGGATATGATAATTACTACGGAGAAAGACGCCCCCAAACTACGCCACATCAGTGATTTTTCGATATTGAGCCTGATCGTGGAGTTGGAACTGGTAGGTTCCGCCGCCGAAGGGTTCGCCGAGTTCATTTTCCGAACAGTGGATCAATAGACCAGTTGGAAAGGAAGCCAAAACAAGTGTGTCCGGATTTCTGAAACATCGCTGCTTCTATTTTCGTAACATTAGTAAGAACATGCCCCTTCAAATCGGTTTTGGGGTTTTACATTCGCTGACAAGTTTACCGTAAAAAGGAGGGCAAAGGCTTCATGAAATTGACAAGACTTGCGATTGAAAATCATCAATTCACCATTGTTTTGATAGTAATGCTGGTTTTACTTGGCGTTATTTCATTTATTACCATGCCTTATTCAGAAAACCCGCAGGTTGCAAAGGCTGGCGTCAGCGTTATTACGATATACCCCGGAGCTACCCCAAAAGACATGGAGCAACTGGTAGTTGACCCGATTGAGGAAGCGTTGAATGAGTTGGATGATGTAAGAACCATTTCCTCGCGTATGGCAGATGGGATCGCCTTTGTTGAGATCGAGTTTGAGGTCGGTTCCGATCCTGATAAAAAATATTCCGACGTGGTTGAGAAAGTAAACGCTATACGCAGTAAATTGCCCGATGGTATTGTGGATTTGAATATATGGAAATGGGGAACATCAGACACCAATGTTTTGCAGCTCGCCATTGTGTCAGATTCAGCAAGTTATGGCGAAATGGAGAAGCAAGCCGAAAAGCTGGAGAAGCGACTGAACAAGATAAAGGGCGTCAAAAAAAGCAAAAAATGGGCTTTTCCTGAGCGGGAAGTTAGAGTGACTCTTGATCTGGAGAAGATGTCCCGAATGCGCATATCCCTGAACCAGCTTTTCGGCGCAGTACAGAGCGCGAATGTCAATATCCCAGGCGGAAACGTGGATATAGGCGCACTCAGCTATAATATCCAGACCAGCGGTAGTTACAAATCGCTGGAGGATATACGCAATACAATCATCCACTCAACCGGTAGAAGCATTATCTATCTCAAGGACGTTACGGATGTGCATTTCAACTACAAGGATGAGGAGTACCGGGCGAGATTCAACGGCAAACGCGCTGTTTTTGTGACCGCCACGCAGAAGGATGGCACAAATATATTCCACATTTTTAACCGCATCAAACCCGATGTTTCGGAATTCGAGAAACAACTGCCTGAATCCATGTCCCTGCACTACGTATTCGATCAGTCCGTAAGCGTATCCGACAATATACGGAAGTTTGCCGGAAATCTGGTACAGGGGATGATACTCGTGGGAGTGGTGGTTTTCCTCTCGCTGAGTTTTCGTTCATCGGTGATCGTAATGCTCGCCATCCCCATTTCGATTGTAATCGGCATCGGATTTGTGGATCTGACCGGATATGGAATCCAGCAGATGACAATCGCTGGCCTGGTCATAGCTCTTGGCATACTGGTGGATAACGCCATTGTTGTCACGGAGAATGCCACGCGTTTTATGAAAATGGGTTTCAGCCGCAAGGACGCCGCTATCAAGGCTACCGAACAGATTTCATGGGCGATTGTCAGCGCGACTGCAACTACAGTTATGGCTTTTGTCCCCATCATCATGATGCAGGACATCACCGGCGATTTTATTCGCAGTATGCCAACAACCGTCGTCTATACTCTGACGGCGTCCCTGTTCATCGCGTTAACCTTTACGCCTTACCTCGCGAGCAAGTTTCTGAGGGTAGAGAAAAACACGGCGGAAAGGAAAAGAAGCCGACTTTCAAACTTCACGGGATGGCTGCCCGCCAAAATACAAACGGGGCAGGAATATTTCATCACCAATCCTTACAGGAAGGTATTGAATTTCGCGCTTTCTCATAGCAAGAGCATCATAGCCATCAGCATATTGGCGTTTGTCGGCAGTCTCGCGCTCGCGCCGCTCATAGGGATCAGTTTTTTCCCGAAGGCTCAGAAACCGCAGTTTATGATCAACGTCACAACGCCAAGAGGCACAAGCCTGGACAAAACTGACGAAGTCGCGAAATACGTGGAGCAGGTACTCTCATCGAAAGAGGAGATAAAATGCTACGCCACAAACGTCGGACATGGCAATCCGCAAGTTTACTACAATGTGATGTCGCGCAACAGGGATATGTCACATGCGCAGTTTTACGTGGAACTGAAGGAATATGACCGGGAGAAAGTGGCAAATTTTCTGGATGAACTTCGCGAAGAACTCGCAGACTATCCAGACGCGCGCATTGACGTTAAAGAGCTTGAACAGGGTTCGCCCACTGAAGCGCCAATCGCCATAAGAATCGTAGGAGAGAAACTGGATATTTTGAAAGACATTTCCAGCGACGTAGAAAAAGCAATCGCTTCAACGCCGGGGGCAATAAACGTAGATAATCCTTTGAGTACCTCTAAAATGGATTTACACGTAAACATAAAACGCCGCAAAGCGGGGATGCTGGGGGTGCAATTGCTGGATATTGACAGAACCGTCAGAACGTGCATGGCGGGGATGACAATTTCCCAATACCGCGACAGCGAAGGCGAGGAATATGACATCACCGTGCGCTTGCCCGTTGACAAAAAGGCTGATATTTCTGATCTGGACAAAATCTATCTGACTTCAGCGATAGGAGCGCAAATACCATTGAAGCAAGTTGCGTCGTTTGATTTCAGGGCGGGCGATCAGCAAATCACTCATCGTGACCTTGATCGAAGTATTACGATTACCGCTGATGTTCTTCGCGATTATTCAACGCGGAATGTTACGAAAGCGGTTATTTCCAAACTTGACGAATATGACTGGAAGCCGGGCTATCGCTATGAGGTGGGCGGAGAAGCGCAAAGCCAGAAGGAATCCTTCGGCGGCATGGGCAAGGCTATTATCATAGCCGCAGTCGGGATATTCGCCATTCTCATTCTTCAGTTCAAATCATTCAGCCAGCCGTTCATCGTATTTGCCGCTATTCCGCTTGCTGTTATTGGTTCCATCATTGCTCTGTTGGTAACGGGGAACACTTTTTCATTTACGGCGTTTGTTGGCTTGACCAGTTTGGTGGGCATTGTCGTTAATAACGCGATTATTCTGGTCGAATACACGAACCAACTGCGCCGGGATGGCAAAGATTTGATCTCCGCTCTGAAAGAGGCTGGCGAAACGCGCTTCCGACCGATCATATTTACCACAGCGACCACTATCGGCGGTCTGCTGCCGCTTACGATAATGGGCGGAACACTCTGGGCGCCTATGGGCTGGACGATCATAGGCGGACTAACCATCTCAACAGTTCTGACGCTGGTCGTTGTGCCAGTTTTGTATAAAACGTTTTCAGGCGTGAAAAACGCTGAAAGCGCTTAACGGAGGTATGAAAATGCGAAAACGACTGACTATTATTGGTTTGCTTGTGTGCTTGCTCAACCAATTTGGAGTTTTATCCTATGCACAATCCGCCGAAAATAATGATAAAGAACTGCTCCTGGTAGGGGATATTGAAGCGCGGGCGCAGGTCTTTGTTTTCACGAAAATTCCGGGAAAGCTCCAGGAGCTAAGGGTTGAGGTCGGCAATTTTGTGCAAAAGGGCTATGTGTTAGCGGTGGTGGAACACGAAGAATTGAAATTGGGCGTCAGACAAGCGCAATCCGCTCTGGAAGCGGCAAAGACGGGGCTTCATCAGGCGGAGGCGTTGTCAGAGATCAGCGTATTTTCTAAGGTAGCGCAGGCTCAAGCGGGATTTTCATCCGCCCGAACTACGCTTG
>Ga0255402_1025_pt1 | contig 12299 bp, 6 predicted proteins | sample ANMaggSeSYBR01D4_FD_182125 | JGI IMG/M metagenome (GOLD analysis project Ga0255402, IMG submission 182125) | Sediment cell enrichment communities from methane seep in Santa Monica Basin, California, United Staets - ANME aggregate JGI... | ecosystem: Environmental > Aquatic > Marine > Cold seeps >...
GCGATCTGGCGGGAGTGCGTAAGGCATGGGAAGTTTTTGAGATGAAGTATTTGCCCGCCGCTAAACAGGGCGAATTCGCCATAGAGAGGATGATTGTAGATGCAGACGTGCAATACGTAGAGCATCCCGCCATCCAAAAAGGTGAGAAGCGCCAGCCAATGCACAGGAATTTCGGCTACGTCAGGCAAAGGTTAGCGGGGTTCCTCGACGAAAACGGTGAGGTGAAATCGCGGGAGGGCGGCGATTCCTCAACGCTTTTCAGTGGTCTTGGAATGCTGGGGGAGACATACTATTTCACGGGAATGAAAGAACTCCCGCCTCTCATGAAGCAGATTTTTGACAAGAACCGCGCGCTCCTTGAAAAGCCGCACAAACCCACAGGAATGTCTGCTGGCACCGCCGGCTTTGTGAAGGTGTGGGATTTCATCGAAGAGTTGGACGTCTGGACGGATAAGGACAGGCTTGAGATCACAAACGCTATGCTGGTAAACGCGCGCTTCGGCCATGAACGCCGCTCTTTCCATCATCAAGTCAAGGAGGGAATACGTCAGATTTTCGACGAAAATCATGGAACATCTTCCGTTCTCCACTCTTATGACGCGTGGGAGTACTTCCACAAATATTACGACCTTCCAGAAAGCAAATACTGGATGGACTGTGCTTCGGCTATGTTCCTGGGGCATTGCGGAACGTTCCAGATGCCAGAGGACGCGAGTGGCTATCTCGGTTATTGTCCTGCACATGCGAGTCGTTACGCTCTGGCGGAGCCGGACACGCACATCAGCTACTTCACCCGGGGAATTCTCAGGGAACATGCGAAGTTCATCTCGCTGTGCTGTATCAACAATCTGGGCATCAACACCGGCTTCGGGGATTCCACAGGGATTGTCAACTACTCGGTTTTTTCCGCCGTTGCTCGCGCGGCGTGGTTCTATCGGGACGGTCGCTTCCGCTGGATACTGGAAAACTCCTTCCATCCTGCCTCCGGGCACAGGTCGCATCTTCTGTCAGAAAAAAATGTTATCCGGGATGATGTGGAACCTGTAGAGCCGGAAGAGTGGACGGGTATAACTCGCTTCTCTATTTATCCAAAACCCCTTCAGCCCTTTGACAGGGGGTTCAAAGAACCAATTTTCGCCCCTAAAGAAGAGATAGATGAAAAGTATTTCAACAAGATCGTCTTCAAAGAGGGGTGGGGAAGTGATGAGCAGTACTTGCTCCTTGATGGAGCGGGCAAATGGGGGAACAAGAACGCGCCTATGAGGTCGCTTGCCCGGATGACAAGCGGTCATAAACAGGACGACGTAAACACCATCATAAATTTCACCGCCAACGGTCGCATGTGGCTTGTGGATCATGAGTATGGGCTGAGAAGCATTAAGGATCACAGCGGACTCTACATCAGCCGTAACGGCGCGGTTTCTTACAGAGTGCATGAAGCCGAGCTTCAGAACCTTGTTCAGCGCGGCGAATACGGTCTTGTGCGGTCGCTCTATACGGCGTTTTAGGGCGCGGTCTAGCTGACGGAACAAGGGCGACTGGTTCCTGATTATTGACAGGGCAAAGGCGCTGGAGGACGGAGATTTCATGGCGCGATGCAGTTTCCGCGCTCTGGGCGACGAGGAACTCCGGGGACATGACCTCTACCTCTCTCAAGAGGGCAAATTCTGCAAGATAATCTCCGACGGCGACGCTAACGTGGACATGGAAACATTCAAATTCCAGTCCCAGAACCACTGGGAAAGCTACGTTTATGCCGAGCCGGTGGTCAAGGTATTCCAACAGAACAAAAAGCAAACTCTCAAAGCGGGGGAGTCATTGAGCTTCATGAATTTGCTCTATTCCTACGCCGAGCAGGACGAAGGTGAACGCGTCCGCATGGCTCCGGCGGGGGAACTTTCAGCCATCGTGTGGATGGATGATGAGCCTGTGTTTGTGGGGCTTGATCCAGGGATGTTTGTTGTAACGCGGGACAGTGTTTTCTTGGCAGGTGGGCGGCGTCTGGAATTGGCGGGAAAGACTCTCATCAAAGCTGACGTGCCGATTGATATGTATCTCGACATGAAAGAAGAGTCGCTCTGGGTGAAGAGCAAAGAGCCGATGACGCTTACGCTGTCAGATTCTATTCAACTCGACGCCGGCGAGCATCTCCTCAAAATAGGGAAATGGACAGAGCTTGACGAGAGCAGGGAACTGGCGGTCAAAGAGATCGAGCTTGCTCTGGAGCGTGCCCGGAAACTGAAAGCGCGAATTACGGAAGCGCCGGCGAAGCGACAGGTTGAGGGGGTAACGGTGCGGCAGACGATCAAACTGGAAAAGCTCTGTCATACGCTGGTTTCGGCTTCGCTCAACGGGGAAACCGCGTGGATAGTTGGAAGCGACGACGGAGTTTACGCATTTCGACCGGACGGCGAGGAAATCTGGCAGTTTGGAACTGGCGGCAAGGTGCGCGCGGTAGATGTGGGCGACGTGGATGGCGACGGCGAATCTGAGATCGCGGTTGGAAGCGACGACGAGTTTGTCTATCTGTTGACCAGTGACGGCAAATTGAAATGGAAGTTTCAATGTAAGCCTTCGGGGAAGATAGCCGCTCAACCGCCAGCGGTGGACTTTGTGAAAATATCCGATCTGGACGGCGACGGACAAGCTGAGGTGGTAGTCGGAGCAAACTGGCTCCACGCTCTGGACAATCAGGGAGAGCTTCTGTGGGAGAAATATCTGGCGAAGAGTCGGGGTGTAATATGGGGAGATTTCGCCTGCGGCGCGGTGGACGACCTCGACGGAGACGGCAAAAAAGAGGTAATGGGGCTTTACCATCGGTCGTATCCCCAATTGATCGCGCTGGACGCGGAGGGAAAGCAGATTATCAGCGGATGCAATATCAGTACGCCCCAGTGCGTCACGACGCTCGACTGGTTCGGCGAAGGAAAGGAGCGACTGATCGCTTGCGGCACCAGCAATCATATCAGGTTGTTTTGGCACAATCAAAAGCCGAGAGAGGCGGGCGGAGGAGATAAGGCTGGCTCACACGTTGCGCTCGCTTCGTTCCAGAAAGACAAGAACTCCAGGTCTATCCTCTTTGGAGCCACCGATATGTACGAGATCATGGCATACAGGGCTGCGGAGCGGCGGGAAGACCGCTGGATCACTATGAATGTAGCCTGGCATAGGAATCTGGGAGAGAAGGCGACAACCCTTCTAACGGCAGACGTTGACGGCGACGACGACGGGGAGCTTCTCGTAGGCACTAAAGCGGGAAACCTGTTCATTTTGAACGCAGAGGACGGCGCACAGCGCGCTGTGTATTGTCAACCTCACGGATCGCCTATAATCAGCCTCCTCGTCGGCGATTTCGATGATGACGGAAAAAAGGAAATCCTCGTCGTTCGGCAAAACGGAACGCTGAACTTGCTGGCGTTGCTTGCGGTTCAATAGGAAGAAATCCGCGAGAATCCGCCCAATCCGCGTCATCCGCATTCTATTTCTTCTTTTACGGACGAAAATCTTATGCCTGGAGAACGCAGATTTTAGTTGAAATTAAGACGAAAATCTGGTAAAATCAGCCAACAGTTGTTTTTCAGAGTTGGCAGCGGAAGCTTTCAAGTCTTGATAATGCTATTAGTGCAACGTATCCGCTCATGACAAAAGACCAGCTTTGACAGTATTCCAAAAAGGAAAGGGGGGTTAACATGAAAAAAACAGTTTCCAAGATTTTATGTTTAATGGTTCCAGTCCTTGCTGTAGTCCTCGTATGCGGAGGAGCTTTCGCCGCAGGTGGAAAGGGAAATGTCGAGCAGTTAGGCGAGCAAGTATACGTCTGGCGTTTCGATGAGGGACAGGGCAAGGAGACTAAAGACTCCACAGCCGGCATTGTTGGGATAATCGAGGGCGATGTCAAATGGGCAGAAGGTATATCTGGCAAATGTCTGGAGTTCTCAGGGGAGGCAGACGCCGCGCAATACGTTGAGGTAGCCCACTCTGATGAAATGGACATTGACGAGCAGATAACCATGGCTGCTTGGATTTATCCTGATCCGCTACCAACGGGCGGGCAGGAGAACAAATTTACCATTGTTCACAAGAACACCTATTACATGCAGATTGAGCCGGGTGATGGTGAAGCCAGTAAAATCTCCTACTATTTTTACGATGCGACTCCACCGGGTTACCACCTTTCGGATGGAACGATTAAAACCGAAGAGTGGACACACGTTGCCGTAGTCTGGGATGGCATAAATGTGTCATTCTATATCAACGGCGAGAAGGATAGCAGCATCGCTCAAACAGGACCTGGGAAAAGCGATGTTGCCTTTGGGGTCAGATTCGGAGGTGAAGGGGTCGCGGATTGCTGACCGCGTTTCTTACAAGGACGTCTGGATGACGTCACGATTGCTAATTACGCGTTCAGCGATGCCGAAATAATAGATTTAATGGAAGTGGCTGCTGTGGAATCCCACGATAAGCTATCCACAACGTGGGGTAAGATAAAAGGCGTACAGTAGTGTCCTTTGTCAGATTGCCTGAGCGGATATAGCTCTTCTGGTCTGGTGCGGAGATTCTTGGCTTTCGCTGCCTATTATTATTATCTCGGAATTACCCCGGCTTTGATAGCAACTGTTCTGTTCGCCACACTCAAGACCGATATCCGGGTGCGGTGTCATACAAATATGGTGGCTCCTAGGGAGCCACTGTCGTGACCCTTGAGAAGCGGTAGAGCCTGCCGCCGGCTGGTTCTGTTTGAACGAGTTGGCAGCTAAATGGCGCTGACTTAACGTCAGTTCGACATAAGAATCATGTCATTCCCGCGTTAGCGGGAATGACAAATCCTCCGCAAATGGTCCTAAACTTGTCCTCGCGGAAGCGAGGAACGAGGGTTGATGCTCGCCCATCCAATACCCAGCGATAAATCACTGGGCTAACATCACAAGTCCCTACGGGACAATTTTTCTGCACCATTTTTGCTTAAGTTAGTGCCATTCAGCTGGTAGTTCGCTCTACTTTGGCACATTCAGCGCAGCTTTTCCGACACATTCAGAACATTCCTTCCCAGTATTTCCGTTTGCCTTAAACAATTTTTTTAATTCAAGAAAGGAAGGGCTTTGACAATGTCAGATCAGAAAATGAAATCCATCTTTCCCGGAAAAGAGTGGGAAAGCCGACCACCTGAGGAGCTTGGTTTTTCTCCTGATAAACTTGCCGCCGTTGAAATCCTGCTCAAGGAAATCGCGGACGGCGGATCTTTTCGCACCGTTGTCACCCGTTACGGCTACATGGTGGCAGAATGGGGGCAGGGAATTGACATCCACGTGCGACGTAATCAATCTTCTTCAACCAAGTCCTACTATTCTTCTATTCTGGGAATAGCGGTGGCTGAAGGGAAAATTCCCAGTCCTGACGTTAAAATCATTGACTACTATCCAGAGATGATGGATATTGGCAAAGATGAGGGACCTAAACCCGGACGCTACTCCTTTGAGAAGGATCGGGACATCACTTTCCGCCAGCTTATCTGCAACACCTCTGGCTACATGAAGCCGGGCGAGGAGCCGGGCAAGGTGTTTCACTATCAAACTTTCGGCATGAATATTCTGACTAACGGTATTGCCACCATCTATGGTCTCTACGACAGCAGCGATCCTGACCGTCTGCCCGGTTTTGCCAAGCTCCTGGAGGACAAAATCCGCGAGCCTATCGAGGGCGACTGGGAGCATTTCTACACCGATTTCAAGCATCCGCCCGGCGCGAAGAAGAACATCTTTGGTCATTCAGTGCGCGTATCCGCTACTGCAAGGGACACAGCGCGCGCTGGACATCTCTGGCTCAATTGGGGCAACTGGAACGGCGTGCAGGTCATACCGGAGGACTATCTGAGAAAAGCCACAGTTACAAATCCGGATATTCTCGCCAATGAATCCGAAGAGAACTGGAAATATGGGCACGGCTTCTGGGTCAATGATCACGGCAAGCAGTGGGTAGATCTCCCGCGCGACTCTTTTTCAGCTTCAGGCGCAGGCGCCAATAATACGTGGGTCTGTCCTCGTTTGGGCATCGTCGTTTCCCACAACCCGGGCGTCTGGGGTAATGTCAAAGACGAGGCGGAAAAAGTCGGTACGCAGAACGCAGTCGTGGCGCGCATACTTGATGCAATCAGTGATTAGTAAGCAGTGAACAATCAGGAGATATTTCATGACACAACCAGTTGATCGCTATTTGCTGGCTCTGCCGCGTGGAGAGGGCAAGGTTTTTCTCGCGTGGCGTCTTCTCAAAGATGATACGCCGGATTTGGGGTTTCATATACAGCGCAAACTGCCCGGAGATCAGTGGCAGATCGTGTCTGACGAGCCTGTTACCGACTCCACGAATTTTCTGGATAAAACACTCGAAGGGAGGAAGTACGAATATCGCGTTGTAGCAATGGACGACACGCAGGAACCGTCTGTTCCGGTCACAGTGGATTCAGGCGCGGAAGCGACCATCAAGGTCATGGATGCACCTTTGACTTCGCCTGCAGCATACACTGGGGACGGTGTGGCGGGTGAATTGCTCAATGATGGGCGCATGGGGTACGTCTTGCGCGCCACTCGCGCTGGGACGATCTGGCTGTGCGCGTACAGCCACGCTGGAAAGGTTCTTTGGGAGATAGACACCAGACTGCCTGCACATGGCGGCTGGGATGGCGGGACGGGGCATTGCCCGTTTCTCTCCTGGGATGTCAACGGTGACGGTCGCACCGAAGTAGCGTTCCACAGTTGCAAGGGAAAATTCCCCTCTGACAGGTACGAAAAAGGCGGCTCAAACGAGTTCCTGACCGTTGTGGACTCTGAAACGGGCGATCTGGTATGGGAAACGCCCTGGCCCGCTGTGGAACCGCGCGTAATGATGACGCTTGGTCATCTTCACGGGCTTGACCAGCCAGCCAGCCTGGTGATCCTGGACTGAACCTATCGAAACGTTGTGCTCAGCAGGCGCGTCCCGCAGGACATAACCTCGACATCGGAGATATAGATGGCGACGGCATACAGGAGGTCATCTGCGGCGGAATATGCTATAACGGCGACGGAACGGTGCGTTGGGAAGCCGAACCATTCGGGCACACGGATATTTCCAAGCCGGCGAGGATCGATCCCAACCGTGAGGGATTGCAGATCTGGTACGCGGTGGAGAGCAATAATCCCGGAGTGTACTTCGTGGACAAGGACGGGAAGACGATTTTCAAAGAGGCATATCGCCACGCTCACTATGGCTGGATAGCCCGGCACACCGCTAAATTTCCCGGTCTCCAGCCGCACACCGCAGAAGATGGCAGGGGAGAGAAGCGCGACCATTTCCCCATCTGCCTCCCGGAGGGTGCGCATTGGCTCAACCTGACGGATTGGCAGCGGAAGAATTTTGTGCCCGTCCACTGGGACGCGGGACCTGAGGTGGTATTTGTCACTCGCAAGGAGAACAAGCGGATCGTGCGATTGAAAGAGGATGGGGGGATGGAAGACCTGTCGGACGGTAAGCTGCCGGAAGGCGGCATGTATGAGCGGAATCTGATCTGCGCGGACGTGATAGGCGATTTTCGGGAGAATATCGTGACAGTGGATATGAAGAGAGATCGGTTAATGGTGCTGGCTAACCCGACGGTTGCGCATCGGCGAGGCTATTCTCCTTACAGTGATTTTGAATACCGCCACGACCGCAGCCAGCACGGTTCGGGATACTACATCTACCTGTCGCCGCCCGATACCGGTTGCTCTACGGACTCTTAATGGAGGTTAGGAAATGTTCAGGAGATACTTATTCGTTCTGATGGTTGTGTCTTTTGTGGCTATCATTTTGAGTGTGAGCCGCGCGGTGATTGCGGTTCCTGACAATATTCAGTGTTACAATGATTCCGACCTATCAGTTCCGACCACTACGTTTGCGGATGGTGTGCCTGTCTATTTTACGGTCTCAGATGGAGCGACGGCTGGCGGCACAGCGACGGCAACCGTGACCAACGGGAAAGAAACGGTCTCCATGAGCATTTACGACGACGGTACATATCCCGACAAAACGGCGGATGATGGCGTTTACACGGGACATTTTCGTGTCTCAACCATCATGACGATAGACGTTCCGTCGCGCCCAAGTCAACCGAAGATAGTGGACTGCATCCATATTGAAGGAAGGAAGACGGCAAAGATAGAAGTTGACCTCGATGGCGGCGGCAAACCTGCCGCGAAGGAAATCCGATTCAGGATGCTCTTTGATTTGCGCGCTGCTTCTATCAAGGACACGTCAGCGGTCATCGTCTGGACAACGAGCGTGCCAGCAACGTCCCGCGTAGAATACGGGCAGGACGCGACCTATGGTAACGCCTCCACTGTTGACACAAACGCGAGGCTGCATCACCGGGTCGTTCTTGATGGCTTGACTTCAGGCGCCACCTATCATTATCGCGCGCTTTCAGACGACGTTTACGACAGCGCTCACGCTTCGTCTGACCTCACATTCACCACGCTGACGGCGGCTGAGGTTGAATCGGCAATCAAATCGGCAAGAGCAGACGGCGCACTGCCCGGAACGTATTACGTTAAGCCTGACGGCGATGATGCAAACGACGGTCTGACAACGGCGACTGCTTGGCGGCATATCGCTCACGCCGTTCAGCAGTCAGACGCCGGCGACACCGTATATGTGCTTCCGGGGACATACACCGATGAACACGTAGAATTTCCCAGAAACGGCGTGGATATTGCTCCAATCAGACTGCTTGCGTTCTCTGATAAACCGACATTGGATGGTGTTGACAAAACAGGCGCTGCCATAAAGATGAAGAGCAAATCGCATATAGAGATCGCCGGACTGCGCATAATCAATTACGAAACAGGCATAAGAGGCGAGGGACTGGTTCGTTGCCTTCACATTCACGGCTTTGAGATGGAAAACATAAATAAGAACGGGCTTGATCTCAACCAGACCTCGGTTCAGGATTGCCGCTTCACAGATTTTGCTATGAGCGAGATTGGTCTCGACTCTGGCACGGCGATAACGCATTTTGACTATAGCAAGACCGATACTTATAACGTCGAAATAGCGGACTTCGCCATAACGAACGCGCATGGCGAAGCGATAAACTGGCGCAACAGCCGCAGAGTGCATATCCATCACGGCACGATAAAGAATTCAGGCAGTGACGCCGTTCATTACCAACTGAACGTTCATTGCTCCGCTGTAAGCGATATGCGCATTGAGACTACGGGCTGGCACGGGATCGCAGTCCACGACCACACAGTCGGCGACCATCCCTGCTACAACAACCTGATACGCGACTGCTACGTTTATGACGCGGATCATTGCTCCGTTGACCTTCACTCAGGCGCGTTCAATACGGTCGTGGAAAACTGCACCCTCGTCGGTCCGAAATACACCACAGGAATTTACCTCCACAATCTTGGCGCAGGTCTTCTGGCTCGGAATAACACAATCAAAAACATGCACTGGGGGCTGTTCTGCGGGCATACCAACGAAGGGTTTTTTGTCAGCGACGTGGTCTTCGAGAACAACGTCGTGGAGGTAACTCAGCGATACGGCGGCTGCGCGTGGAGTGATAAGGAAAATCGAGTTCTGCGTAACGTGAAATTCATCAACAACACATTCATCCGCTGTTCCCAGCAGACTGGATACCATAACCTCGTTCTCGCAAGGGTGGATAACGCCTATGCTGAGGGAAATAGGTTCATAGAGCCGGCGCTTCCTGATGAGCCGCAGATACGGGTGACTGACTGCACAGGTGACGTTATCATTCAGAAACTCAAGAACAGGACAACGAAAATCTGCGCGGAGAACACTACTGCGGAGGTCAGATTCGCCGTCGGCAAAGTGTTTGCAGAAAACGGTAAGGGGTCTCCCCAGCGGCGTTCAGAAGAGGGTAAATATATGCTCACAGATGAAACCATCGTCGTCAACGCTTACGTTCAGAAATCGAGCCACCCTCGCCTGTTTTTCAGCGAAGGTAACATTACGGCGGTTAGGGCAAAGATGGAGCATCCGGCTACCGCTTCGATCTGGCGCGAAATTGAGACTAAAGGGCGCAAATTTGCCGATGATTTGCCCGGCTACATGAAAACCGTCAAGGAATGGCAGCACGGAGAGGGCTTTTATCATTTGGCGTGGTCAATCCCCGATTCTCTTGGTTCGACTGCCTTCGTGTACGCTCTCACTGGCGATGAGAAATGCGCCCAGTTTGCTAAAGCGGTGATGTTGGACCTTATTACGTGGGATACGTGGAGTTCGCAGATATACCACACCAGATACAAGCTGAAAGTGGGACTGCGCATGGGGCGCATCGCTCTGGGCATGGGCGTGGCTTATGATTTGATCTACCCCGCGCTGTCCGAGGATGAGAGGGCAAGAATAAGAGCGGGTATTTTAAAACTGGGCATCCAGCCCGTCTATGACGAATACGTGGCAGGCAAGAGAAAGAACTTCCTCTGCAACTGGATGGGAGTGAACGTCGGCGGCGCGGGAGTATGCGCGCTGGCTATCGCTGGCGACGATCCGCAAAATCCAGAAGAAATGGAGCCTTACATAACGGGATTCCTCGACCGATATAAGGCTCTCATTGACCATACGGTCGGCGTCAACGGCGCGTATGGCGAGGGAGTGGGCTATCTTTCCTACGGATTTGAGATAACTCCCTACCTGGTGCTTGCCGCGCGCGAGGCGGCTGGCGTGGATTTCTTCAAGCAATCCAACCTCCGCGATCTCTGGACTTATCCCGCATATATGATGTCGCCGAGCAAGAAGGGATACGCGAATATCGGCGACTGTGAGTATGCTATGGGTGTTGCCGACCACATCTATTCCATGTGCGCGCAGGCGACTTCCAGCGGTCATGCTCAGTGGTTTTTCCACAATGGCAAGAATTTCACCGCTGGTTCGGGACTGACCAATTTCATGTTTTACGACCCTGACCTCCAGCCAGAGCCGCCCGATACTCTGCCGACTTCGCGCTATTTCTCTACCTTCGGCACGGCAGTTTTCAGAACGGGATGGAATCCTGAAGACATCTTTTTTGTCTTTTACAGCGGTCCTGTTCACACGCATGGCCACATTGCGCGCAACCACTTTATCCTCGAAGCCTTTGGCGAGCCGCTTGCCATAGACATGGGCGACGGTGGCACAGGTTATAACAACCCGCTCTACAAAACATATTACAGGCGTCCGGTTGCGCATAATCTTGTTCTGGTGGACAATAACCAGTATAGTCAAGCGTACAGCCCCGGCGGCGAGACCAGCGATTTTGTCGGAAGCAAGTATTATGACTCCATTGTTGGCGACGCGCACCTTTGCTGTGAGACGCTCTCCGAAAACCGGCGAGAAGTCGTCTTTATCAAGCCGCACTACTTTGTCATACTTGACCGGCTGGCTTCCTCCAAACCGGTAGAGTTCAACTGGCTTCTCCACGCCATCGGCAAGGGGAATATAACCGTTGACGGCGATACGGTGACGGTCAAAAAGGGCGAGGCGAGGCTGGCTGTGAAGTTCCTGGAGCCTGTCGGCTTTGGGCATAAGATTCTGGATGGGCATAAGGCGATGAGGGCGAAGGGCGCGGAGGGCAAAGTCGAGACGGAATATATCTCCGTTGACACGCCGTCGAAGGTCGAGGAGTGCATGTTCCTGAGCGTGCTCTACCCATACAAAAACGGTGGTTCCTTTACGCTGCCGCCGATCTCAAAATTAAGTGCGGGCAATGCTCTGGGCGTAAAAGTTGAGAGGGATAACGCCACCGATTGGACGCTTTTCGCCAGATCGGGAGCGGGCATCAACGTCGAAGGGCTGGCGACCGATGGGGTGAAATGCGCTCTGAGCGTTACGGCTGCCGGCATGATCGAGCGATACTCGGCGCATCGGGGAAGCTACCTGAAATTCAACGGCAAGACGCTGTTCTCTGCCGAGGGAACGGCAACGATTGCCTTCGGTAGTCTGGAAAAGGACTGTCTCTACGGCTTTGCTGACGTTGCCGCTGATACGTCCATCGCGATTTTCGTCGAAAGCAGTCCGCTGGACGTGAAGATAGACGAAATCATCGTCGAGAAGAGCTACGATGAGACGGAGAAGCTCCTCACACTCAAGCTGAAAAAAGGCGCGCACCAGATTACGATCAGGTTTTAGTCAAGTTCTAGTACTGCTCAGAAAATAGAATCACGAATAGCACAAATTAGCGAATTACACAAATACGAGCGTTCCGCTGTAGGGGTGGGGGTGAAAAATATTATTTTTAAAAAAAAAAAAAAAAAAAAAAAAAAAAAAAAAAAACCACACACACA
>Ga0255402_1090_pt1 | contig 12250 bp, 11 predicted proteins | sample ANMaggSeSYBR01D4_FD_182125 | JGI IMG/M metagenome (GOLD analysis project Ga0255402, IMG submission 182125) | Sediment cell enrichment communities from methane seep in Santa Monica Basin, California, United Staets - ANME aggregate JGI... | ecosystem: Environmental > Aquatic > Marine > Cold seeps >...
TGCGCTCGCTGGATTCGCAGGGCGAGATCGTTGATTTCCACACCTCAAAGGCTTTCGACTATGTAGTAGGAGACGCCGCTGATGCCTACTCCGATCGTTTGAACAAATTCACCCGAAGTATTTTGACCATCAAGCCGGGAGTAGTCGTCATCTTCGACCAACTGGAAGCGCGTGAGCCTTCCACGTTCCAGTGGCTCATGCACGCTCCCACCGAAATGGAAGTTGACGGTCAAAATGTCACGATTGAGAACGGCGACGCTGGATGTAAAGTGACGCTTCTGACCCCCGATGGACTCCAACTTTCTCAAACTAACAAGTTCGATCCGCCGCCGCGCCCGCGCGTTAAACTGACGCAGTGGCATCTACAGGCGGGCACTTCCGACATGCAGGAAAGCTGTCAGTTCGTGACCGTCATACGACCGTACAGGAAGGGCGAGACAGTACCTTCAGAAATCGAAATTGAGAAATTGCCAGCCGGGTATGCGTGCAAAATTGCCCTTGCAGGTGGTACAGCGATAGTGCTGTTGAGAGCGATTGCGGGAAAGCCGCTTGCCGGATATGAAACTTCAACCGACGGCGAAGTGGCTGTCATTCGTCTTAATAGGGCTGGTGAATAGGCGTACAGAACAAAGGAGTTCTGAGCGTCGTAACCGTGACTGTGACTGCCGAATGGACTACTCTTGAATTCGATAAAAATGTCGTTTTTGGCGTCAATTATGTCGGTGTTGAGCATAGCCAGCCCTGTGCCCCGAAAGAGCCGGGAGTCTGGCAGATCCGCCGGCGATTCAGGCTCAACTCTGGGAAGCGCGCCCCGGACGAAGTCAATGTAGGTTTTCCCCGCGCGCGCTCCGCCATGCGCTTCCACGTACCACTGCCAGTATGGATTCTGCGCCTGAACAGCGAATATGCTCATGACGGCGACATTGCCGTCTGATTTGAGATGTCCCGTCAAATCGCCGAATCCGCCCCGTTTCGCGCCCGGCGGCTGGAGGTACATGGGATAATAGCCCACCTTGCTGAAATAGGGTTTTTTGTACGCATCAATGCCCATCGCCGAACGCATAATGTCCGCCCACCACAGGAAACGACCGATGTAACTGCGCCAGTAGCCCACTCCCTCGTGCCATCCGCCATCGTCATCGCTCCAGACGGGATAAGCGTTGTAAAATACGTTCATGGAGAACCAGAGCCAGTCGTGTGTGCCTTCGATCTCGTCGAAGAACGCTATGGCTATCTCTCCCAGAAAATGCCACGCCCGGTTTGAGTGGCTGGCATAGGGTTTCCACAGATGGCGTGGGTAAAGATGGTGGTACATCTCTTCGCCTCTGATTTTCATGATCGAGCGGCACTTTGCTTTTTCCTCTTCGGTCAAGAGGTCATTGACGAAAGTGTACGTTCGGGAAAAATAGTAGTTATAGGGCATACCTGCTTCGTCGTTGTAGCGGTAGCCGGTCGCGCCTTTTGGATCCCACTCAGCCGCCGTCATCAGGAGCCTTCTGGCTAACTGTCCATATTCCTCTTTGCCGCCCAGGAGCCTTGTAAATGCGAGCGTCGCCGCGCTGTTCAACACTTTTATGGTATAGACGCGGTTGCCCCACCATATCTTGCGCCATTCCTCACCTAGCCTTTCGGTGCCCTCCGGGTATTTTTGCGGTTCCTCAGTAGGCGGCGGGTCAGCCATTATCTTTTCGGATTCCTTCACCAGAGCGTCGTATATGGGTTTAAGCTCTCCTTGAGCTAGTTCGCGGAGACGGGGAATATCCTCCGGGCGAATGAACAGTCGGGGATGCCCATCCGGGATGCGGCTGAAAAGCTCCGCATGATCGGGCATGGGAAAAGCTACGGTTTCCTCCGGTATGGTAAAGCGTCGGACTTCGCTCCACGCCGACTGCTGACCGTCTTTGGTTACATAGGCAAATCGCCAGAACCAATCTCCGCGCTCAAAGACACGCGGCGGACAGTGAGAAAACAGCTTTATATCCCGTTTTTCATAGTCCACCTCGTCAAAGTCCCGTTTTCGCGAAACCTGAAGAACGTATCTCACAGCTTCTTCTTGCGGTCGCCATACGAAGCCCGGCGGATTGACCCTGGTTGTGCTTTCGCTTGCGGGACGAAATCCCCACTCGCCGTGTCCAGCGGGGCGATCATTTACTGCTAACTCATTACCGGCGCTTGCACTGCACAGTCCTAAACACAACACTCCTGTTGATAAAACCAGCGCGATTTCCAGATACACTTTTTTACCTCCCCAGAGGAATGGAATGATGATTTTGGATCTAACCACGAATTACACAAATTATCACGAATCTCTACTGAAGTACCCTAGAATTTTTGGACACAAAAACGGGAAATCTAAGCAAGAATCTGTATAGTCTTGAAGATCAATCCACACAGCTTGGAAAAGGTAAACCGGGTCGGTTTTCCTCTTTTGTGTTGTGGACAACCTCATCATTACAAGGCAACATTTGTCTTTCCGAAACACATGTCTTTGTAGTTTTTTCAATCGCTGACCACCTCAATAGACACCGAATCAAGCCACACTCGTCCGTCGCCCACGAACGCAAGCCCATAGGTGATCGTATTCGCGTCCGTGGGAACATCACCCACAATCTCATAATAGCGCCACTCGTTGGTCGTGATTGGTCGGTCAGCCATGTTATCACTGAACGCCAGTCCTGTCGGGCAGAAAACCCTTAGCCACAGATAGGCCTGATTGCCCGGACCCGAGACGTCCGCTCGCACAGCCGCTCGAAACTCAATCTTCTTGCCACGGTACGCTGTGGCGTAGATCGCTTGGTAGAGGTTGCCATAAGCTTCGCCGTAATACTGACCGGGCGCCCGGCTAATCATCGCGCAGCGTTTGCCATTATATGGATTGTCCGCGCTCGTTGTGACATAAAAGTCGAAGTCCAGGGAGGTTGGATTTACGTAGAACACCCAATCAGCCGGCGGCTTTCCCTGTTCATCGCTCTCGAAATCCAGATTGGCCGGCGCATCGAGTATCTGTGGGGCTGGGCGCTGACCTCTCTCAAGCGGGCGGGCAGATGTGGTCTTCTCGACAAAGAGCAGCGCATCGTACATTTGAGTCACCACACGTATCTTGAAGGATTTGGCCGCGGACTGCTCGCTATAGCTGGCCCCGAAGCTGCGCGTGGCATGGCGCTCACCGAACCACTCCGCAACGGGTCCGTCCTTGGGCAGCGCATGCAGGTCGATCGCTGCAACCTGCAGGCCAGCGGCCGCGAGCATTGCGTCGAGGCTCCCATCGGGCGCAGGCCCAACGGTGAACGGATGCACCCTCTTCTCAGAAGAGTCCCGCGCCTGAAACGATCCCTGGTTGAACGCGAAGCCAAACACCACCATGTCGTTACCGAACACCTTCCGCAGGTGGACACCCATCGAGCCTCCGTTCGGTGGTGTCGAAACGTGCCAGTTATGCGCCCAAATGACTATCTTCGCATTGGGACCCTCCTGATCCAGTATCCAGCGAATATTCTCAGCCATCGAGCGCTCACGCACCGCCCGCTTTCCAGAAAACTGCCACTCAATATACTGGGCAACGATCTGCGCATGCTGGCGTGCGAGCGCCCACTCGGTCGCGCTTGTATGCTCCATGTAGTCCGGCTTCCGTTCGTCAAAGTTTTTCAGTAGAGCATTGATTGAAGTAGCAGCTTCCTCTTTCTTTTCCTTTGCCAGGCGTGGGAAATCCTGCTCCGTATACGGGTTGGCCAGCACAGCGAACGCATTTTCTGACGCCGCAGCCTGCTCCGGATCGATCTTGCGCAGATAGTCAAGCATTACTCTACATGCGCGCGGCGCATACTGCATATCGAAGCCATAAAACTTCACCTTTTTCTCGTGGCTGGGATCCGTGTTATACTGCCTCATCCAGCGGATCATATCCAGCACCTCTTCTGTGTCCCAGGTCCAGAAATACAAGCCTGCAAGCGCTTTCGCCGGGTCGCCGTTACCGGTCAGCACATACTCGTTGATGTCAAACGCCTCTGGCATCGTCGCTTCGATGCCGAATATCGTAAACCCCATTTCGTTCACCAGGAACTCGAGCATTCGGTGCTTGAGCTGGAAGAATTCTCGGGTTCCATGCGTTGCCTCACCGAGTAAAACCAAGCGCGCTTCGCCAATCAGCTTCTTGAGCGGCTGCATGTCCTCAAAGCCATTACCTGCCTCTACACTGTCAAGGTGGATCGCATTATCTGCCAGCCAGCTTCTTACAACCCCAAGTTTGGCTTCAAGTTTTGCTTGCTCCGCAGCCAGGTACTCAGCATATTGCTCAGGTGTGAGTAGTCCCACCTTAACCTTGAAGGAGCCACTATTATCATCCCAGCAACCCTCTTTCCATCGCTCATTTACGGCCAGATTCAAACTACCGCTTTGCGTGATAGTTATTGCTACATGCTTGCCTATTCCGAAGACCTGGTCTCCAACTTTACCGATCAGGGCTGCTATGGGAAAGTCAACTAACTGGAATTCCTCCGGTTTGCCAGCAATTGCGGGTGTCCAGCTTGCTCCTTCAGGCCCAACCTCTGGTTCTGGAACAGAGGGATCCCAACAGATTCTCCCTTCTGCATCAAAGACCACGATGTCCCCTTCCTTAAACTGAATGCCTTTGTATTCTGTCCAGAAGCTATGTTCGCCATCAAGAACAACTTCATGCGCTGCCAGACTTATGGATGACATACCCCACACCCCCCATAGTATCAATATTGCTGAGACCAATGAGAAACTGCCTTTTGCTTTATATTGCTGCTTTCTCCCATGCATAACCGCACCTCCTATTAACATTTACGGTCTTTGCACCCTTAGCAAATAAGCCATTCTTGTATATCTTCGGCGCTCCTTCTATGAACTGCTGACGCCAGCGACTTAGTGATAATTCGCTTGTGCTCCCGGCATATTTGCGCGGGGCTTCTTCGTCCACTTACCATATCCAGAACACATTGTAGCTTAAACTCTGATGGAAATCTACGTCTTTTCATTTCTGCCCCTTTCTAACACGTAACTATTATACCTCTTGCTTAGCTATGTGTCCAGTTTTTCTGGGGCAGGTCAGTGTTTGTCCAACAGCGTGCGATCATTCTATGCTTGACAAATGCTTTGAAATACCTTAGTATATATTCAGATAGAATTGCTAATTCATCAACAGAAAGGTGGTGTAAATCATGGTAAAGAAGAAAGAATATGCTAAAACAACAACATTCCAAAGGAAGATTACCATGCTCACCGCCTTGACGAATATATAAAGAATATCTTAAAAGCAAAATGAGCCATGTGAAGAATACCTTCCTATGGCTCATTTTGCTTTTAAAGCGTGAGCATGGGGAATCTGCCTATATGAAAGGAGCAAATCCCTGTGCCCAGGTTCAATCCCCAGTTTTGGGAGGTATTATTTGCGCCGGATCAACTGGACAGATTCTCCGACGAAAATGCCCTCTGGCGCGAAACGGAAGAGGAAAGAGAACTTCGCTACGAAAACGAGGAAAAAAGGAGCAAAATCGCACCGCTGATCATGGAGATCGTCGAAAACGACCTGACAGAGATGCAGCGCAACTGCATAAAATTGCACTTCCTGAACCAAAAAACACGCGCGGAAGTGGCATATATGCTGGGCATATCGCACAGGGTCGTAACACAGCATATCTATGGTATACTCCGACATGGAAAGCGGGTTGGCGGCGGAATAAAAAAGATAAGAAAAATCTGCAAAAAACGCGGCATACAGATTAACGAAAAACACCCTTGAAACAGATCGCGGGTTGTGATATTATTCTGACCATGTTAGCAAGAGTTCCGCAGTTTTGGACGGTAAAATGTCCATAAATAATACTTGAGATTCAGGAGCGGATAATTGAACACTCAAAAATTGGGTTTTATCGGCATTGGAAATATGGGAGAGGCTCTCCTGAGAGGGATAATAGGCTCAGGGCTTATGTCGCCGGCTGATATACTTGCCAGTGATATGAACTCGGAAAAACTGAACGACTTGAGCCGCGAATTGGGAATAACTGCCGTGGAGAACAACGGCGAACTGGTCAGGAGATCAGACGTAGTTTTGCTTGCGGTAAAACCAAATGTTATTGGAGCGGTATTATCGGAGATCTCTTCATGTCTCAATCCCCCTGGGTGGTGCATCTCCATAGCCGCCGGCGTAAGCACTGCCAACATTGAGGACGCTCTACAAACCGACGTTCCGGTCATCAGAGTCATGCCCAACACGCCAGCTATGGTTTACGAGGGCATGGCGGCTATATGTCCGGGGAAACACGCCAGCGCAAAGCATACGCAAAAGACGCAGCAGATTTTTCAAGCTGTGGGAAAAGCGATTGTCATTCAGGAAAAACTCATGGATGCAGTCACCGCTTTGAGCGGAAGCGGTCCGGCGTTTGTCTTTCTCATAATCGAGGCTCTGACAGACGCAGGAGTGCAGTTAGGACTGAGTCGCGCTGACGCCGCAGATATGGCGGCGCAAACAGTCTTCGGCGCGGGCAAGATGGCTGTCAATACCGAAGAGCATCCCGCCGTGTTGAAAAACAAGGTAACGTCCCCCGGCGGCACTACTGCGGCAGGGCTGTACGAGTTGGAGCGCGGCGGCGTGCGTGCCGCCATAATAGATGCCGTCATAGCGGCGGCGATGCGCTCAAAGCAGTTGACATCAGAGTAATTCGCCAGTTAACCGGAACGGAGAAAAATAGAGCATGGAAAGCGCCGTATATTCGCTGATCAGATTTATATCCTTTATTGCAAGAATCTACACCTTCGTAATCATAGCCAGAGCCGTTATTTCATGGGTGCAGCCGAATCCACATAGTCCAATTGTCCAGATATTATACAGGCTTACGGAACCAGTGCTACAACCGATCCGAAGGACGTTGTCCAAGTTTATGGGAAGCATGGGCAATATAGGGATTGACTTTTCGCCTATTGTTGCCATTGTGCTTTTAAATATATCCGTGGGAATTCTAAACCGGCTGTTATTATACGCATTAACTCTAGCTCAACAAGGGGGGATGCCTTCTTGAGAATCACGCCATTAGACATCTATCAACAAGAGTTTAAGCGGGTACTGCGCGGGGTTGACCCCGACGAGGTGGAGGATTTTCTCGAAAGGGTCGCTGACGATTACGAGTCCTTGATAAAGGAAAATGCCGCTTTAAAAGAGCAGATCGCGTCGCTATCCATGAGTGAAAAAACAAAACAGCCTGACGCCCCAAAAGCGACAACCGAAAAGAACGCCAATGGCGCAATCCGGGAAGCAAAGAAAGAAGCTGACAGCCTGATACGGGAAGCCAGAAAAGAGGCTGGCAACATAGTCCGTAAAGCCCAAAATGAGGCGAGTGAACTAAGATCGAAAGTAGTTCCCGACGAAAACGCCCACGAAGAAGCGGCGGCGAAGGCTGATGAGTTTGCGGAAAAAGTAAAGGCGAATGAACTGGAACTGCGGCGCGAGATCTCCAGATTGCTTGCCAAAAAAGAGCGTTTTCTCATTGAATACAGAGAACTGCTGGAAAAACATCTGGAGTTCCTGACCGAAGAGACATAGAGCGGAGAACAAATATGCTAGAATTGCAAAGTCAGATAAATAGCGCTGTGGATTATATCAGAAACAAGACGCAGATCGTTCCTGAGATCGCAGTCATACTGGGCACAGGTCTGGGCGCGCTGGCACGTCAGATCGAAAACAACGTAAAAATACCCTATGAAAATATCCCGCATTTTCCCCTTTCGACACTGGATGCACATGCAGGCAACCTCGTGTTGGGGGTTATCAATGGGAAAAAGGTAGTAGTTATGCAAGGGCGTTTTCACTACTATGAAGGATATGGGATGAAGGAGATTACATTCCCCATCAGGGTTATGAAAGCGCTGGGCGCGGAGACGCTCATAGTGTCCAATGCCTCTGGTTCGATGAATAAATATATTGACCCGGGCGACATCATGATCATTACCGATCATATCAATCTAATGAGCGATAATCCGCTCAGGGGCGTCAATGATGATAGTCTGGGTTCGCGATACCCCGATATGTACAAAACATACACGCCTGAGTTGATAGACCTGGCATACACAACCGCTATGGAAGAAAAAATCAGAGTCCACAAAGGGGTTCTTGTGGCGGTAAGTGGACCAAATCTGGAAACGCCGGCGGAATACCGCTTCCTCAGACATGCTGGGGCTGACGCTGTGAGCATGTCCACCGTTCCTGAGGTCATTGTTGCCGTCCATTCCTCTATGAGAGTTCTGGGATTGTGCTGCATTACTGACAAATGCACACCTGATGCACTGGGACCAGCTAAGATAGGCGAAATCATCCAGGTGGCAAACGAAACTGAGCCACGGCTGACCAAACTTGTGACGGAAGTAATCGGGCGGATATAGAGGATGGACTACAGCAAGACTTTAAATCTCCCTGAGATGCGCTTTCCTATAAGACCCAACCTTGCCAGAACTGAACCTGAAATCCTGAGCATCTGGAAGGCTCTGGAACCCTACAAAAAACGTCAGCGACTTAACAAGGAAAACCCCAGGTTTCTTGTGCGCAACATGCCGAAACCCATTTATGAGCATATTCGCCTTGACGATATGCTGGATACGGTCTTAGAGGACGCGGCGGTAAAATACAGGCTGATGAGCGGATTTCGCGTGCCGCATTTGCCGGTTTGGAACTCCTATTCTCCCGCTATCGAGCGTGAGGCATTGCGGTTTCTAAAAAGCAAAGACGCTGTGCGGAAATCTGAATTAAAGAGACACTGTCGAGACCTATGCCTGAATTATGTAAATCAGCAAAAGGAGCAATATCAGCGGCTTGGGGTCTTTGCTGATTGGGACAAAACCGTTCTGTCCTCGGACTCTAACTACAAAGCAGGGATGATAAGAGCTTTCGCGAATCTGTATGAAGCTGGCTACCTGTATAAAGGACCCAAGCCAGTACGCTGGTGTATTGGCTGCCAGACAGACCTGCTTGGAACGGAAATCGAATATAAAAATTATCAACTGCTGTCGCTATACGTGAAATTCCCCGTAATCCATGGGCTGGAGGAACTGGGAGAAGATGTTTATATGCTGGTTTGGACAAACACGGCGTGGACTTTGCACGCCAACACAGCGATCTTTGTTCATCCAGACTATGATTACGTCGCGCTCGAAACGGCGGGCAAAGAAATTCTAATACTCGCCGCCAGCGTGGTGAAGGATGTAATGGGAAAAGCGCGAAACGATTACGAAATCATCAGGGAAATGAAAGGCGCGGAGCTTGGGGAAATCGTATATGCTCACCCATTTCTTGACAAAACATCGCACGTAGTCCTCGACGAGAGCGTCTCTCTGGTTGGCGGGACTGGTTGCATCCATGCTACCCCATACAGCCAGAGCATAGCGGTGGTCTCCGCCGTAGATCGAAATGGACACTTGACGGAGGAGGCAGGGCAATTTTGCAGTTTCAATGTGTTTGAATCCGTCAGTCTGATCTCTTTGGAATTGGAGAAGAGGGGCTGTCTGTTATCGTCGGAGTTAGTCGAGCAGACATATCCGCACTGCTCATATTGTGGAGAGCCTACCATTATCAGGGTTGCTGACAAATGGATTCTTGACCTGAACGCCAGAGACCTACGACAGCGGGTATCTGAAACAATGGATGAGCTTGATTGGATTCCCGGTTGGAGCAGGGACAAGCTCTCAAGCGATCTTGCAGGAAGATTGGATTGGAGCATATCACGCCAGCGAACGTGGGGGATCCCTGCGCCCATATTCTACTGCAACAAATGCGATTTTCAGGTTGACGCTGTCGAGAGCATCAATTCATCCCTGGATATTATTGGCAGAAGAGGCGCCGGCAGATGGCTCACAACAAAACCTAACAATATCCTCCCTGAAGATGTTATGTGTACTCATTGTGGCGGAAGAGATTTCCGATGGGAAACAGAAATGCTGGACATAGAATTTATCTCTGCCATAAGTTACAGTATGATGCTTTCCGGGGATAACGCTCAATTTCAGCCTGCGGATACCTGTCTGGGAAACGGCGGTCAGGGCGAGAAATGGCTACAGCTTTCGCTGCTGGCTTCTGTAGCTATCGAGAACTCCGCTCCATTCAAATTTGCCCTGCTCCACGGGGGCATTGTAGATGAAGCGGGAAAGAAGATACGGAAATCCGGGGACAGCGCATCATCCATTGAGAACCTTCTGGATACCTTCGGAGCGGATGTGCTGAGACTCTGGCTCACCTCGATGGACTTCAATAAAAAACTGAGGTTTTCTCACTCCCGTCTTCAGGCGGTGTCAAAGATGTATCAGCGCATCAGAAATACGTGCCGATTCCTGTTGGCTAATCTTTCCGGTTACGATCCGGAAAGCGACAGGGTAGATTATGCCTATTTGCAGGAGATTGACCGTCTGGTTTTACATAGACTGGCAAAATTTATGGATAGGACGACAGAAGCTTTTGAAAATTCTCAATTTCATCTCGTCAAACGTTTGCTGTATAGTTTCTGCTCTAAAGATGTGAGCGCCTTCTATCTTAATATGATAAAACGCAGATTGTATATTTTCCCCGAATGGTCCAGCAGCAGGCGGGCAGCGCAAACCGTGATATATGAAGTGTTCATGACCCTGATCAAGGTCATGGCTCCGATTCTCCCATTTACCGCCGAGGAGATGTGGCAGCAGATGCCCATTGTTACTGAAGAATGTCCCAGCGTGTTTTTGTCACGTTTTCCCGAAATGGATAGGGCTTTTCTGGATGATGAACTGGAATCCAGGTGGGATAAGCTTCTGAAAATCCGCTCGGAAATACATAAATCGCTGGAAGCGGCTCGCAAGAAAGAGGGAATTAGCAATTCGTCCCAGGCGTCTGTCATGTTGTACGCATCCTCATCAGATGTTTACGCTCTTATGGATAGATATATTGACGACCTTGAGAATATCTTTATGGTTTCTAAGGTTAGATTGATGCCGCAGGATTTGCCAATTCCTGACGGAATCCGGGAGTCAGACGACGTAAAAGGGCTGACGATTGAGATTCGCCGCATCGCCGGCGAAAAATGTGAAAGATGCTGGGTGTATTCGGATACCGTAGGTACAAATGAACAGTATCCAACCCTGTGCTATCGGTGTATTGCCATATTGGAAGGCGGCATTTAAAAAGGTCTATAGGGAGGTTTTCTTATGGGAACTTACAGAGTCGGAATAGTGGGATGCGGCAATATAGCGAGGGCGCACGCCAACGCCTATAAAAAGATTCCTGGCGTGGAGATTGTCACTGGCGCGGAACTAGACCCTGATAGACGAAAGGGATTCGCCGAGGATTACAAGCTCTCCACATCATACGAGAATTATGCAGAAATGCTGGAGAAGGAAGACCTCGACATAGTGAACGTCTGCACCTGGCCCAGGACGCACTGTGACGCGGTTTGCGCAGCCGCGTCTGTTGACGTCAAGGGCATAATGTGCGAAAAACCGATGGCTACTAACTTGAAAGAAGCGGATCAGATGCTCAAAGCCTGCGAAGAAAATGGCGTCTCCTTTGCAGTAGGGCATCAACACCGCTTTGACCCGCAACTGGCGAAGGCGCGCGAACTGATCAACGAAAAAGTTGTGGGCGACATCGTCCTGCTCTGGGGACATTGCAGTCTTGACCTGATGAATAATGGCTCTCACGTTATTGATATGATCAACTTTTTGAATAACGACGAGGAAGCTGACTGGGTGATGGGGCAGATTGACACGCGAAATAAACGCAAAGGCTACATGAACCATCCTGATATGTACGCTGAAGACATGGCAATCGGGAGAATTTGCTACAAAAACGGGGTTCGGGCGACTGTTGAGCTTGGAGAATTCGCTCCGCCAGCATGGCAGTTTCATATAATCGGAACCGACGGCATAATTGACGTAAATTCGCCCGGCGCTCCGCCGATAAGGTTCATGTCAACGGATACTTCAGGATGGACGGCGCCAGAGATTGAGCGGTGCGATCCGCGCGAAGCCGAGATGGTTGAACTAATTTCCGCTATGGAGCAGGGAAGAGAGCATATCTCAAGCGGAAGAATCGGGAGAAATTCTCTGGAGATCATATTGGCGGTTTTCGAGTCCGCTCGGAAACGCTCCCTGATAGAATTGCCTCTGAAAACTGAGGTGAACCCACTGGAAGCTGTGATAAAATGATACAAATTAAGCTCATGCGCCCGATGTTGACAACTATAAAAACACCGTTCCGCCCCCCAAACATTCCAAAAGC
>Ga0255402_1091_pt1 | contig 12184 bp, 9 predicted proteins | sample ANMaggSeSYBR01D4_FD_182125 | JGI IMG/M metagenome (GOLD analysis project Ga0255402, IMG submission 182125) | Sediment cell enrichment communities from methane seep in Santa Monica Basin, California, United Staets - ANME aggregate JGI... | ecosystem: Environmental > Aquatic > Marine > Cold seeps >...
CAGTATTCTCAAGAACCTTAAATCGAACGAAATAAACATCGGTAAGTAAAAAGGCAGAATAGCCAGTAAGTCCACCACAGGAAGTAGGGTAATGACAAATAGAAGCCTACCGAATATCGGTCGTCTGAACCGCTCATTAGTTGTGCAAGTCCATACCCGCAAAACGTATTCTATTGTAAAAATAACAACAGAGAAGATTTCAAAGCCTCTAAGAAAAGTCCCATATTGAGTGGATAAACTTTTCACTGTTTCTAAGATAACAGCCATCAAATTGAGTGAGATCAAGGCAACGATGAAAACGTCGAATATCCTGCTTGGCAGATCGCTTTCGCCTGTAGTTTCCAATATCTCATAAACACGCTTTTTCATCTCTGAGATCATTTTGTAGAATCCCTGCTTTCCCACTATATTCAGTCTGTAGATCGGGTTGAGTTATAAAACCAGACTATTTACTGATAATGAGAGCAATTCGTGATCTACGACAAGTCAAGTCGAGAAAACAAACCCAACTTATTACTATAGACATTATGATGAAAATGTGCTCAAAAAGGTATGTCATCGTCAGCAGCAATATCCATTCCTGCGTCATCGTCTTCTTCTGCAAAAGATTCTTCGTCCTCCGAATGCCTAACGATAAATCTCGCCCTCTCGAACAGTTCATCGAAAGTTATGATCTCAGGATTTACCATGTTTCGTCGAAACAGTTCAAAGGAACTAAATCTTTGCTCATTGGTTTTCTGATTGGTACGAAACTCATCTAAACTGCCAACTACCACAAAAGCTCTGGGCTGATACAAAAATACGGTCTCGCCTGTTGGCTCGCCCGTATCAGTCTCAACATCATGCTTTGTTTGTATGTTATTTATCGCCTTCTGAACTGTTTTCTGTATTTGCGATATGCCGCCGGCCAGTTCGTCCGAGATCGGCCAGCATTCACGTCGATATGGTGTCTTTGACAATAGTGAAGTTTTGTGTGTTTTGATCTCAACAAAGCACAAAGAGCTAATAAGTCCTCTGGTCTTCATCAAGGCATCAACACGTTTGCCAGCCCCACTGATCGAATACCCAGTGGTTACTTGCTCAAGTTTTTGATCATCTAGGTTGGATGTGAATATGTAGCTCAAACCATACCCAAATATCCAAGTGTTCTTTTCAAAGAACTTCTGCCAAACCGTTTCCGGCTTGGCTAGTTTCGCCTCGCCTTTTCCTTGTTCGATTCGCGTTTTCTCAAAGAAATGCTCGTTGTGTAGCAGATTGCCAAATAGTTCCAGTTGCTCCTTTCTGTATGCCAAAGCAGTAATATCGGACTCCGTTATGTTGTTCCTCGCGATCTCTATGACCAGTTTTGGATGCTCACGCATGTATCTCAGTATCTCTTCCTCAGGAATTGACAGATCATCAAAGATATTGTCATCAAATCTCTCCTTACCTTCACTCTCCAACTTCATGTACTTGATCACGCGGAGCAAGTTATACAGTTTACCAACCTCTTCATCATGAAAAGTAAAGAACCACTTGTGAGGATTTTCAGTTTTGGTGCCGAATTTTTGTATCGTGAGAGCCTCAATTCCTCTGGTATCCTCGTAGAATAGGGCTTTCACCTCTTGTCTTCCGCCTGGGGTTACTCTGAGCACCACTTCGTCCTTAACATCTGCAATCTGATATGACTCAGGAAAATCAAAAACTTTCGACATGAATCTCTTTCTCCCATCAAATGCTCTGCTCACATATATTTTATCAGGTAGTTTACCCCAGAAATAATCGATTTCATCTGGCATATCCATCATCTCCCGTAGTTACTAATAGACAGTCTATCTAACCCACATCTGGTCTATGCGTTAGGTTGAGTCATAAAACTAGCCTATTCGTTGATAATGAAATCAATTCGTGATCCATGGCAAATTGAGTCGCGAAAACGAGATTCAGCCTACCATTAAGGGAGAAACCGTGACAACACCTGTCCCATAGGGATTTATGATGTTAGCCCGGTGATTCATCACTGGGTATTGGGGAGATGAATACCACGAAAGTCCCGTAGGGACACCATGTTTATAGATAGGCTACCATTAGCAAACCGACAAACTCCGAAGGAGCGACATGTTTTACTGCAACGAGCGAAGTTGTATGTCCACAACGGGCTAGCAGCCTCGTTCTACTCGTCAAGTTCCGCCTGTAACTGAAAAACTCGTATTATATAGACATAATGTATATTCTCCAGAAGCTCTCTGGATTCCAGCTTTCGCTGGAATGACAGTTAAATGTGCTGGAATGTTGTTACCCGTTTAATTTATCAAACTTCATTAGTCAGGCCTCCAACGCCCAATTGACTGTCTATTTCACAAGTCCGCTCTGATTCTGCACCGACTCTATCAAGGCTCTATCCACCACCGACTGTCCGGCTGTGGTGACGCGGATATGCCCCGCCGCTTTTCCTGAAGTTGCAAAGAGCACTGTGGTCTCATTTTCTCCGAAGCGGAAGGATACGCCAACGCTATCATCCTCTTTGATCAGTTTCGCTGACGCCATCTCTGACATAGACAGATCGCCCACCTGAATAAAGTGGAGGAATAGGTCTTCCTTCCTCGGTTCACCGGGACTCGTCTCCATTCGCCATTGTCCCAAAAGCTCAGTGGTGTCGGGCGTGCGGTAGCCCTCTGGCAGTTGCCAGTTGCGGCCATCAGCCCAGAACTGCTTGCCCGGTCCGCCGATCTTCGTCAAGGTTGCATCCTCCGGGAGCATGGTTTGGCACATTATACTGCCTTCCTCCTGCTCCGCCCGGAATATCATTCCGTCCACTTCCGGCTCTCTGGCTGTGTGAAGCAACCATGTTTTCTTGTAGTCCGGGTTCGTGGATGTCACGCGATCAAAGACGATGAAATGATCCGGCGGGATGAAAACGAACTGCCGCAAAACGAGTTCACATTTTTCACTGCTATAACAGGGGGTGGCGTCGCCGGCGACGTAGGTGAAATGAGGCGAAGTCTCGAACGCCGCTACCTTTGAGCCAAGCTGTGAAATCTGCCCGCCGTCGTTGACTGTACCCGTGTCCTCTTCGCCCTACGCGCGGCTTCCCCAGTAGCCGGGAAGTTTTTCTTCTGGATTATGGATCAGGATGCAGTTGTGCGCCACTGTGCGGCAGTAATACTGGAATAGGTGCTGCCCCGGCTCAGGGCGAGTTCCGGTGTCCAGAGCCAGAAAACCCTTTTTGAATATGGTGAAATTGTTGTTGTCAAAATGCTTGTGCTGTATCAAAATACCGTTGACTGTGAACAGGGCATAAGTGTCATCCGGTCCTGAACCGGAGCGCATGAATACCTGCCCCATATTCTCGAAGTGGTACGCCGTTCCCAGCAATTCTGACGGTCCTTTGGCGGGTGGGGCGTTGTCCAGCCGGGTCAGGAAGAATGGATGACAGTACCACGTGGACGAGTATCGTCCGTCAGGTATTGCTCCCTGCATCCATCGCGCCAGAGCGGCTCGCTCCGGATGAGTTTTGCCGTAAAAGTGCATGATATGAGCCGTATGACTATACATCGCTCCTATGGAGAGCTTGTTATCTCTATGGTAGGAATCTCCCGTGCCGAATTCCCGCTCACCGGGCAGCCAATTCCAGATGACGTATTCCGGGAAGGATGCCACGTGAGGCCAACTACCTGAAATATCCTCGCCGAGAGCCGATTCCATAGTGTGAAAGAAATTGTATTCAGCCCAGGGGTAGGCTCCCATAGAATAATTAAGAGAAGCGGAAGCGGCTCCGCCATCATCTCCTGCGGATTTTTTGCGGTGCGCCAGAACCTCCATGTTGAATTCGTAGCCGCTCTTGAGATAGTCCAGAGCGAAATCGTCGTTGATGCCGTCATCATATAACGCCAGACCGACGAACCAGCGCAGATTGTGTGTGCCGTAAAAGCCTGTCGTTGTACCTCCGGCGTTGTGTCTTGTAAATCGAGGCTGGCCGGGACGCCGTTGTTCACGCTCCACATGTTCGATGAACGGTATAACGATTTCCCGCCGCTCTTCTTCTGTCAGGTCGTTATATATCCAATCATACGCCGACCACGCGTTGACGCGGCTGAAGGCGTACCAGTGCGCCGCCCATCCCTCCGCATTCCGGGCATGGTAATGCTCTATACTTTTGTGAAGGAGCTTTTTGGTCAATTCCAGATACCGGGGTTCTCCGGTCATCCTGAACACGAAAGCTGTCGCCGCCGCTTCCCTGCCCCAATCTTTGACCTCTGGCTCTACTGGATAGCGATCAACTCTGCGCTTCACCCTGTCGTACCACTCCCGTTCCTGATTAAGCGCGCGCTCCTTTACTTTCTGCCACGTATCGGCGTTGAAAAACAGGCGCGGATGATCCTTCCTGATCTTCGACAACCACGGAGTATCGTCAGAGTGCGCTGGATGCGCTGTCAGCAGAGTTATTATCACCGTTAGCATTATCAATATTGTGCCATAAGCAGGGTTGATATTCATACGGAGCTCCTTTTGTTTTAGCTTGGAATGCGAATTACTACAATGCCGGTGGATAGCAGTACACCACTTCCAGCTTTCCTGAGCCTTCGTTGACCAGTTCGTAACCGGGAAGGCACGTCGGGATAAGCAGGGATTTTCCGCGCTTAATGGGGACATCGCCAAAACTCCCGCGAATCAGTCCTGTTCCCTGAGTGGTGATCACGCAGTGGAATCCCTGATCGCCGGGGATCGCCATTTTTGACGACACGTGGAACCGCTTCACGTTGAAATAAGGCTTGGCTTCTTTGGGCACAAGCTGTTCTTCCACGTTGCCATTTTCTTCGCGTGTGATCTCAGGCGTTCTGAGAACGTAGTTGTTCAAATAGTCCAGGCTCATCGCGCTGAAATCCGCCGCATCCAACGCTGTTTCCCAATCCAGCCCCAGCAAGCCGTCTTCTTTCTCAAATGGATACGCCGCCCATTCTGCGAGGATGTTCCAGTCGGTGGGTTCCTGCGGTTCGAGGATGCAGAGACCCGTGCCTAGAGAATGGACAAAGCTGTCCCGCAGAAAAATCACGTCGCCCACTTTTGGCTCTATTACGTGCATGTGCGCGCGCATGGTTTCAACGTCCTGCGCGTCCGCCCATTTTGTGAAATCCTCCTTTGAGACGCCCTCTTTCCATCCGATCCATGCCTTCGCGTCGGGGCGTGTGCCGATGACGACCCATGCTTCATTTTTCCCATAAGGAGAATTCAGATGCTTCTTCGCGAATTCTGGCGACGGATGCCAGTGTACGGGGATATGTGAGCCTTCCCCCACGTCAAATATCTTGACCAGAATACCCAGAGTCGCGCCGAATTTCTCAAAATGCGCTTTTCCCAGCGTTTCTTTCGGAAAGGCTTCGAGTATCTCTTTCAGCAGGACGATCTCCCCACCTGGAAGCTCGACGCGGCTCATCCCCTTATCCGGGGGATTCTCACGGCTTGGCGTCACTGCGCGGTTGGTGGAGAACATCCACTCTTCTGACCGGTAGTCATCTTTGGGATCAGGCTCGCCCACAAAATCAGCGCGCAGCTTGCCGCCATTGTAAAAATGGAGATACGTGTTGGGAGCCATAAGGATAGGTTTGTCCAATATTTTTTTCAGTTCATCTCTGGAAGCCATAGCAAACACTCCTGTGAATTTTGGTTTCGTGCACGTTCACGATTTTTGCAGCTTTTCAGCCACGCTTCTGATATAGCTCAAATTCTTAGCCGCGCCGGCGACTGAATCATCTGTGGACGGCGTCTCCAGCATTAGATAGCCCGCAAAGCCGACTTTTTTCAACGCCTCAACAGCAGTTCCAAAATTGATCTGGCCTTCGCCCAGCGTTCCCGATGGGCTGTCTTTTATATGAGCCTGAACAATGCGTCCGTCCAGTTCCTCGATTTCCTGAACAATGTCATAACCTATGACAGCGGCGTTTCCGGTATCAAAATATACCTGAACGCGGTCGGAATTTACGGCATCAACTATGCGAACCATATCAGGCGCGCTCAGGGAGGTTTCCAGAGCCAGACATACGCCAGCGTTCTCCGCTACAGGCGCGAGTTTTTTCATTTCGCCGATCAGACGCTGTATCTGTTTTTCCGATTTCAACTCGCCAGTGCCGAAGAACGGCAGAAGGATAACTGACGCGCCGATATGAGCGCACGCCTCGATGGTTTTTCGGATGATCTCGTCCGCTGTTTGCCTGTATTTCGCGTTATCGCTTGCCGGGCTGTTCTCCGCGTAATTAAGCAGATGGAGACAGATGGACGCCGCTTCCACGCCGGTAGTTTGCGCCGTCTCTTTCATCGCCTGACGCAGGTCGCCATCGCCTGTCCACAATGGATCGTCTCTGTAATTCAGATCAATTCCAAACTCGATCCCCTGAAAGCCCAGATTCTTCGCTTTGGAGAAGAGCGAGACTCGGTCGCCATCGGACGCCAACCCATACTCGTTTTGCGAATGGTGCATCCAGAAATTCTCCATTATGCCATACTTCATGATGCTGTCACCTCATCTATGTTCTCTTATGGTTTCGATCATAGCCCAGAGATTTTCTTCCGGCGTGCCTGATAGTATATAATTTGAGACACCCACTATGATCCCGCCGCTTCTTCTGGCTTCATCAAGGCAGGACATGGTTTCTCTGATCACATCCTTTTTTGTTCCCGTATGGAGGGTATGCGAACTGATATTTCCTATGAGGATAAGACGCGGGAATCGCTCTCTGAGTTTCCGAAGATCCATGCCAGCCCTGCCATCAACTTCATAGAAACCGTCAACGCCTGAGTTGCCAAACAGGTCATCAGCTACAGACCAGAGGTTGCCATCGCTGGCGAACAGGTAATACAGTCCGCACTTATGGCAGGCGTCGCTGATCCGCTTCAATCGCGGCAGCATCAATTCGTGGAAAGACTCAGGCGAACAGAAGGGACCATGATCTGACGCGAAGTCGCCGCCGCCGAATATCATTTTTACGCCCGCCGCGGCTATCGCCGGGAGAGCCTTGATCGCCTGTTCCGTCTGTACGTCCAGATGGCGCGCCACCAGATCGGGCCTGACGGCTATAGCTTCCAGCCATACAAGCGTTTTGTAGGAGATGCCCAGTCCGCCGCCGCCCACTCGCACAACCCAGTTTTTTCCGTATTTATCCATGAGCGATTGCGTATGCGGCGAGGCGGTTGTGGCGGGATGATAGTTTTCCAGCGACCGTTCTTGAGCCGCTATGGTTTTTTCAATGCTTTCAAAGGTGTCTTCAGCCGCTGGCGGATACTGGTCAGTTATCTGGTAAAGCTCCGTATCCGGGTCAAAACGCATTACGCGCCAGTTTTTCTCAGGGTCGCCGTAAAGAAAGGTATTTTCGTTTATTTTTTGCGCGGGTTTTTCACTCATACGCCAGTATTGCAGGCGCAGAATATCATGATCCAGCGCCATTGACAGGTCAAGAGCGTCCCTGTTATTTTTCTCCAGATATTCTTTATGCGCGTCCTCGCCTTCCCACAGAGCCTTTGATTCGCGCCACCGTTGTATGCCACCGCCCACATTTGCTTCGCGTCCCAAAATGATGGAAGCGGCGTAGGAAGAAAAGCCAACATCGTGTATCGGCACTTTATCTGTTGGTTTATGCTGAAATGCCGCCAGCACTCTTTCTCTGGGTGTCAATCTTGTTCTCCTTTCAACGTTTAACACGATTCCACTGTATTCTGAAAAGCCACAACAGCATAGCAAATTTCCATTAGGAGAGCAAGGATATTCTATTTGTGCGCTATCACCCCCATCGGCGAAGCTCTATGGCGTCATTTGGACATAACTCCTGACAGCAGTAGCATCGGATGCAGGTTTCGCGATCAATTTCAGGGATATTGCCCTTCATGGTCATAGCTTGCACAGGGCAGATTTTCACGCATATACCGCAGCTTTTGCATTTGTCCGCCAGAATTACAGGTTTAGGGTCTATGAAGAAGCGGACTAGTCTGTTGCCGGCAAGCCTACCAAAAAGGTGGGAAGAAAACGTAGATGGCATACGAAAGCCCTCCAGCGTTTCCAGTTCGCCGATTATTTCCAGTTTTGACACGTCAATCTCGCCGAATCCCCGCTCATGCGCGAATTTCAGGAGAGGTATTTTCTCCGGGCGTTTGCCCATCATGGTTACCATGACAGCATCCAGCGACGCGCCGTCATCGGAGGCGATGATCTTACCCACCTGCTTTGGGTTGCCAGACGATGGACCATTTCCCTCCATGCCTACAACAGCATCCATGAGCGCCAGGTCCGGCGGTCGAATCTGATATACATCCACCAGAGCTTCAGCGAAATTCCTGTAGCCGTTAGCCGCGGCGTGCAATCGTCCTTTTTCGGCGCCCACCACTATCCCGAACATATTTTTTATCGCGCCGGTGATCTGTGTAAGAACGTGAGTTTTAAACTTGGGAAGAGAAATCAGAATATCCGCGTCCAGAACCTCTCTGGAAACCACAAGCCGGTCGGAAAATCTGGAGTTGATCTCTACCGCAACGCCGTCGTTGGCGATGTTCTTGTAGCATCCCAGAGCGGCGTCAGCAATACCTGATCCCCTTGCGCATCGCTCGTTTGCCTGACGCCCGTATGCTCCCGGATTGTCGCCGACTATGACCTCCGCGCCGGCATCCAGAAGCCATTTTGTTACCGCCATGACAACGCTAGGGTGTGTCGTAAGGGCTTGATCAGGCGAACGGTCGCATAACATATTGGGCTTTACTAAAACCTTTTTCCCGTCCCATTCTCGCGGGAATTCCTCAAAGACGCTGTTGATCTTATCCTCGACAAAGCCATAATCAGCGCAATCCAGTATTAAAACTTTGCTCATTTCCATATCCTTTTTTAAGCAAGTTTGCGAAATGGCTTTGCAGTTTTGCCAATGATGGTTTGTAGTAGTGCAATTCATTGCACGTCCCATGTCGTTCGCCACAGACGGCGATGAATCGCCTTACTACAAACCTTATGATTTTTTCTTAAACTTGCTTACAGCAATCCAGCGTCCGATAGTATTCCTTTGAGTTCCCGATTCTTCTCCTGCGAAAGTTTCTGGATCGGCAGTCGCGCTGGACCTGCGGGCAGTCCCATCAGGTTCAGAGCCTCCTTGACGACGAGGGGAAAGGTGCCCAATCCAAACGCCTGCCTTATGGGAAACAGCTTATATTGCAGTTCCCGCGCTCTGGCGATGTCGCCTGATAACACAGAATTGTAGATGCCAACTATGAGAGCCGGCGCGACGTTCGCGGTGGCGGCGACAGCCCCTTTGCCGCCGGAGAGCATCGTGGCGAATATGGAGGCGTCATTGCCCACCAGAACGGAGAAATCCATGTCTCTGGTGGCGTCTATGTATTTCATCGTCTGGATTAGATCCGCGCTGCTGTCTTTCATGCCAACCACGTTATCCATTTCAGCCAGCGTTATCACGGTATCCACGTCAATGCTGACCCCTGTGCGCGAGGGATTATTATAGAGCAGTACGGGCATATCGCCCGCAGAATCGGCTATAGCCTTGTAATGATCAATAAGCTCTTTCTGCGACGGCTTGATAAAATAGGGGGTGATAACGGAGACGGCGTCCGCGCCCAATTCCCTCGCCAGCTTCGTCATCTGGACTGACTGCGCCGTTGTGATCATGCCTGTTCCCACATATACGGGAACGCGTTCGGATGATGCCGCCAGCGATGCTGTGATAACCCGCTTTTTCTCTTCCGGAGACAGAGCGAACGACTCCCCCTGACTGCCCAGTATGAAAATCCCATGCACGCCGCCATCAATAACGTGATCGATCACCGCCCGCAAGCCTTCTTCGCTTATGCTTTCGTTCTCATTCATAGGCGTAATTAGAGCCGGGATTATTCCCTCGATTTCCAATCCATTATAGCTCATAGATGATGCCCTCCATATTGAAAATCCATCACTCATCGCTCATCACTGACACTCCGCAAATCAGCGGCTCCATTGTGGCGTTGCTGGATGGGGTGAATGCCAACGTCAGGTCATATTTTACGGGAATTCCCTTGAATTCCTTTACAACGAGGCGATTTCGTCCGCCAGCCGCTTCGACAGTGTCGAAGCCAGTCAAAACCTTCTGTCCCTGAACGGCGACGTCGAATCTTCGCTGTCCCTGCTTTACGTCGTCGGGTTCGGAGAAGAACAGCTTGATGGTATAAAGCCGCTCCTTAACAAAGCTATCTCCGTCGGTGTCGGCGGGTTTGTCAGCCAGCGCGACAGTCACAGAGGACACCCCTTTGATCCCGGAAGCCGCTACCCATTTGAGTCCATCGCCCTGAATCCGCGAGGAATGATGGGAGAACCGCTCATACGGGTAGATATTCAGCCAGTAGCCAGTTTTTTCGACGAGGTACGACCTTTTCCTGCTCCCGGCGATTGTCCATCTAATGCTTTTCTCCTCGACAGAAACAGTGGCACCAGGGATAAGCGTGATCCGCCTGTTCTCAAACAGCCGCTGTAGTTTTTCGGGGATTCTTTTTTTGTTCAGTTCCTTCTTGAAATCTGCGTCGAAAACGGTGAACAGCAGTTTGTCATGGTCAATGGTCACCGGCACATTCGGCGATGAACCGCCAACTATAGGATATTCCAGCCACAGCGTACCATCATCCGCCCTGCGGTCGCCCGGCGCGCCGAAGTTGATCCCGACGGATCTGACGGGCTTTTCATCGGCGATAAGATGTTTGATATCGCGGCTAACGCTTAAAGCGGCGTCGAGGCAATTTACCGCTTCTTCCACCTTTTTGCGCTCGGTGGCATCCACGAATGAGGCTGTCATGGCAACTGGAAGACCAAGCTCATCAAATGCCATGCTGGCTGAAAAATAAACGTCTATCGTTGAGCACAACGACCAGTTCGCCTTTCCATTTTCCGTTATCACGCAATGCCGCCAGGATATTCTCCTGTGTTTGCCAGAATTCCGTAATCGGCTTTCCCAGAACGTCGTCCTCATCATCGTATTCCAGCAGTCTGAGAAATGGACTATTTACATACGTCAGATTCCCTTCCAGATCGAAGAATACGACCGCGCTGGTTGTAATGTCCACAACCGAAGCCCTAACGGAGTCAGCGCCCACGCATGCCGAAATATGAACGTCCAGCGTCGAGTCGTCTTCTTTCACGACGACCAAATCGCCTATCCATTCGCCCGCATAACGCAGTGTAGCGCTTGCCTCCTCAGTGGCCTCCCCTGCTTGCACGAACTTAGAGACAGCCTCCCCAAGAACATCCGTTTCTTTGCTGTATTCCAACAGTTTGAGAGCGCGGCTGTTTACATACGTCAGATCGCCATCCAGATCGAAGAATGCAACTGCGCTGGCAGTCGACGTTATGACGTTGCTTTCACGCTCGCTGTAGTAATCCGTCCAGATTTCCACCTCTGGCTCATGCAGCATAGCGAGCGAACTCTGGTTCTGGTAACTGCACGAACAGGTTCGGGTGTAGTCAGGGGCGTTCAAAAGCCCGTCAGCCGCGATCAGGTTTGAGGTACAACTGGATTTGAAGCCGCCAAAATTCCCCGTTCCGCCGTCGTTCGCGAGATCAAAGAAGCCAGCCGCCGCAGATCGGAAGGTGAGCAGGTGTTCGCTGGCTATAGCGTAATTGCAGCCGTAATTTCGCCGAAACGCCCAGGGTCTTTCTTCGCCGGTCAACGGGTCAACGCGCTTTTTCTGTTCACCATCCAGAAGGCTGTAGGCATATCTATCGGTGATGATCGTATCGCCGTGAAGGATGTACGGTCCGCCGCGAGAGACGTCGTTGCTCCAGAGGACTTTTCCATTTTTGCCTCTGTATGCCGCCAGCCCTTTGCTTGGTTCGCCTCTCATCATATCTCTTGAGCTTCTCCCGGATTCGATGAGGATGTCGTATTCCGCCGAATAGCCCAGCCACGTGCCAAACACATCTTTGTCGGTGTCCCAGACAACCCTTCCATTGCGCACGTTCAGAGCTATGAGTCTCGATTTCCCATAATGATACTCGCCTAATCGTCTTTCCAACGCGTTGGCAATTGGGATGGGGAGCGTATCAATGCAGAAGACCTTGCCATCTCCAACGGCAACAGCGTTATGCTTGAACCCCAATTCAGAATCTCGCGTCCAGAGGATTTTTCCTGTGTGCCGATTCATGACGACGAGTTTCTTGCTTGAGGTAATATCGAAATTGTAGAAAGGTTGTCGTTTG
>Ga0255402_1092_pt1 | contig 12166 bp, 8 predicted proteins | sample ANMaggSeSYBR01D4_FD_182125 | JGI IMG/M metagenome (GOLD analysis project Ga0255402, IMG submission 182125) | Sediment cell enrichment communities from methane seep in Santa Monica Basin, California, United Staets - ANME aggregate JGI... | ecosystem: Environmental > Aquatic > Marine > Cold seeps >...
GTATGATCAGAAAAGGGCTGAAACGACAGAACCGGGCAAAAAAGTGCGTTCAATCGGAAAACGGATGATGACAAGGAACGTCTGCAATCTGGGGGCGCAATTGGTCGCCTCTGGTTATGCTCACGGCGCGGTGATGGGCAAATACCACCCCACGCGTCGCGTCATAGAAGCAACAAAGCTGTGCATCGGGGAAGCTCATGGACAGATCATGTCAACGCTTTCTCTTTTTGATCTGCCTGACGGAATCGGCTTCCCTGCTTTTGTGGCTTATGCGGACGTGGCGATCAACATTGACCCTACCGCGGAAGAATTGGCGAGAATTATCTCAACCAGCGTCTCGACTTACCGGTCGCTGTTGGGGGAAATGCCTGTGGTGTGCGTGGCTTCGCATGAGACCCATACTGGAGAAGGAAGCTACATGGATCGGGCGAGAGAAGCCATCGAAATCTACTCCAAATCCGACGACGCCATAAAGACTCTTGATGGTCCCTGCCAGTTGGACGCTGCATACGACGAGAAAATCGCAAATCGTAAAGGAGCCATTTTCTATGAATCTGGATGGGGAATGCCCAACCTCGTGATCTTCACGAATCTGGACTCCGCGAACACCAATTATAAAACCCTGAAACTCATAAGCGATTCAGCGGGTCTGAGCAACAATCTTTGCACCCAGGGATCGGAACTGCCTGTTGATGATCTGTCACGCGGCGATGCGTGGCGGCAGGTGTATGGTTCTATCACCGTCAACGCCCTGAAATGCCAGCAACTGCTTCGCGACGGCGTGTACGACGAACTTAAACCGCTTCCATCTAACGCAGTGGTGACATTCTAGGGGATCATAAGATGAAAACAGGCAATTCAAATTCCGCCCAAGAACTGGCAATTTTCGTTGTAAACACTGGCTCTTCTTCTGTGAAATACAAGCGTTTCCTCATGCGGAGCCTTGATGACTATGAAGTGACTCACGAGGGAAAGATCACCCGTGTAGTAATGGCAGGGGAGTCTGGCGAGTCTCTCGCTTTCCTCGATGGAAATCAGGAACCAGAGACCATTGAAGGCGGCTTAACCCACGAAGAGAGCATTGAGTATATCCTCCATAACAGCATTAAGGACGCGCCAATTCACGTGGTGGGCAACAGGGTTGTTCACGGTCGCGACATCTCAGGATCATGCGTGATTACGCAGGATATTGAAGAAGTGATCGAAGAAGCCGGAACTATGGCGCCGCTGCATAATCCTTACGCCTTGAAAGTCATCAGGGAAATAAAAACGGCGATGCCTGACACTATGCAGGTGGCGACCTTTGACACTTCGCCTTATGTTGACATATCACTCGAAAACGCGCTTTGCGCCATACCCTATTCATATTTCCAGAGGCACGGCATCCGAAAATATGGTTTTCATGGCACGAGCCACAGATACGTGGCTAATCGCGCGGCTCAATACTTCGGTCAGCCCCTTGAAAAACTCCGAATCGTCACCTGCCACATGGGAAACGGAACCAGCATCACCGTCTGGCGCGGCGGAAAAGCGGTTGACACCAGCATGTCGTTTACGCCTACCGCCGGGACGATCATGGGATCGCGATGCGGCGATATTGACCCAGGGATAATCCTATATCTGATCGAGGCGTTGAAAATGCCGCCAGAGCACGTCAAGAATATCCTCAACAAGGAAAGCGGGCTTCTGGGAATCTCCGGAATCAGCAACGATGTTCAGGAACTACAGGAAGCGATAGCGCATGGCAATGATAACAATGGGAGAGGCGAGCTTGCTCTTGACCTTTTCGCCAAAAGCGTTCGGAAGTACATCGTCCAGTACGTCTATCAGGAGCTTGACGGCGATGTGGATTCAATCGTCTTCACCGCCGGGATCGGCGAAAATGCCGAAGACCTGCGCGAAAGAAGGATCGTTCAGCGACTGCCATCTGATTTGAAACAAAGACTTGAACACCCCTGCCGAACCGTGTCTGAAACGACAGAAGTTTGCCCAAAGCCCTGTTTCCTCGTCGTTCACACCGACGAAGAACTAATGATCGCTCAGGACGCCTTTGTTACGTCGAACTTACGTTAGGTACCGAAGTTTGACAGTTACGGAAAAGAAATAAACACGTTGTAGGAGCCGCCGCTAAGTCAATCCACCCTCCCCAATACTCAACCCCAGATTTCCTCATTTGCATTTCAAATAGGGCGGTGCATATTCGATGCTCCACAAAGCGGTCAAAGATAATTGACGCACAGACCATACCGGCAGTATAATAAAGCCAAAATCTATGGTTGGTAGTATCTCTTTTTGTGCACTTCATGGTGTCGCCGCCAACTTTTTGGGTATTCCATGTCAAATTTGCGCCATCCGCGGTAGCTTATATAGTGAGGGGATTTATAGGAGTAAGAAGATGCGATCGGAGGATGGGAACATAATTCATGAATGCCTTAACGGGGAGACAGAAGCCTTCGGTATACTTGTGGACAAATACAAGGAGGGTATTTATGCTTTTGTCTACGGCAAGCTCCGCCACTTTCAGGATGCTCAGGATGTAACACAGGAAGTTTTCCTGCAGGCCTATCGCGACTTGCGCAGTCTGAGAAGATGGGAGAGCTTTGTCTTCTGGCTGTATCGCATAGCTTCTACGCGCTGCAAATTATGGATCCGGGGTCAGTCAAGACGCGTTGACCAAGACTTCATTCAGGACCAAGCGCCAAGGACAATAGACATCCCTTCCTTGGATTCCTACCGCAAGGATCAACTGAGCGAATCCCTTCGAGAAGCACTGGATTTATTGCCTGAGATTTACCGCGAGGTGTTAATGCTCCATTATTTTGGTGGTATGTCTATCAAAGACATCGCAAGAGCGGTTGGTGCATCCCCTTCCGCAATCGGGAAACGACTTAGTAGAGCACGTTCACAGCTTAAGGAGGAGATGGTCACTATGACGGGCACAGCCTTTGAAGGACAGGGATTAACAGCCGGTTTTACGTTCCGTATTGTCGAAGCAGTTAAGCGTATAAAAATCAATACAATGCCGCGTGTGGCAGGACTGCCCTGGGGATTATCGCTGGCGGCGGGGATTATCTTTATCGTTATATGCCTCAGCCCGCACCTGCGCATGTCCGACTCCATGTCGTTTCCTGCTAGTGCCCCGCTTCCCAGCCAGATGAAGGTGCTGAAAGCTGGAGAGATTCCGGTGGATATACTGGATGTTTCACAGATGCTGGTCATCGCCAGCAAGCAAGCGGATGACGATGATGGCGGGGAACTCCCAGACCCCCAGAACTTAGCCCTCATGGTCGCTCATGGGCAGGGGAACACATGGGCAGCAAAAGCTGATATGCCAACTGCAAGGTACGGGCTATCTGCCAGCGCTGTGGATGGGAAGATATATGTCATTGCTGGTTGCGAAAAGCAGGGCTGGCCTAACGGATTTCCGCCGATAGTAGAGGAATACGATCCAGCCACGGATACATGGAGTGAAAAATCCCCCATACCAACTGCAAGAGCCAGGTTATCCACCTGTGTGTTGGATGGAAAAATATATGCTATTGGTGGCTGGCCTAGACATGGTTCAGTAGAATTATATGATCCTGAAACAGATACATGGGAGCGAAAAGCTCCTATACTAGTTATGGCAGAGCGACTGACCACCGCTGCGGTGGATGGTAAGATTTATGCCTTTGGTGGCTGGGCTGGCGGGACAGTCGCAACTGCGCAGGAATATGACCCAATAACAGACAAATGGACGAAAATAGCGGATCTACCGTTTCCAGGAGAGCATTTCTCTGCTAACACAGTGAATGGGAAGATATATATCATCGGCTGGTATGACAATGTCCTTGAGTATGATCCCATCGGCGATGAATATTCGTGGAAAGCTGCTGTGCCATTGAAAGAAGGCGAGGGTTGGCATATGCTATCCGCCAGCGTAGTAAACGGTAAGATATATGCAATGGGCGGTGATGGAGCACATGGCAACCATGTGGCTGTGTATGATCCAGCCACAGATACATGGGAAGAGAGGGCAGATATGCCAACTGCAAGGGCATTTCTGGCTACCAGCGCGGTGGGTGGGAAAATATATGCGATTGGTGGGACGCCGCCGGGACCCAATGTAGTTATGGGCGGCGGTGTTGAACTCTCAACGGTGGAAGTATATGACACCGGATTCATACCCAAGAGTGTGGAAGCGAAAGGTAAACTGCCGACGCGGTGGGGTGAAGTAAAGTCTGAGTAGCTAGTCTAGTTCGCTATCACCACCATCCTTTGTCTCCTTTTGCGTCATGGATTGCAGTTCTTGCCACAATTCCACAAGTTCGCTCTCGCTCAAATTCTCTATCTTTTCCATGCATACAGTGAATCACAGGCGCTTTCATTTGTCAATCGCTAAGTGTCAATCTTCAGTTAGGTAATTCGCGATCCGTAGGGGTAGGTAAATGCTTTTTTGATGAAATCAAAAAAGCATTTACCTACCCCTACCCTACAACAAGGAAATTGGTCAAGCGCTAACGATCCCGGCAAAGCCCATGAAGGCTAACGACATGATCCCTGCTATGATTATAGTTATGCCGGGTCCCTCCAGAGCTTCTGGAACGTCGGCGAAGATCAGCCTGGCTCTGAGACCAGCCATCGCAACGATAGCCAGCGTCCATCCCATTCCGCCGCCCAGGGCAAAGACAAGCCCATGAACGAAGGCATAATCCCGTAGAACCATGAAAAGCGACAACCCCAGAATGGCGCAGTTTACGGTAATGAGCGGGAGGAAAACCCCCATGTTAATATGGAGGATGGGAAAAAAACGCTCTACCACTATCTCGACTATCTGAACCATCGCCGCTATGACAATGATGAAGCTCAGATACTGGAGATACTCAACGTGAAATCGAACCAGCAGAAGATGATATACGTGCCAGTTGACAGCCGCCGTGATGACCATTACGAATGTCACGGCGCAACCCATTCCCCACGCGGTTTTGATGTCTCTGGACACCGCAATGAAGGGACATATACCCAGAAAATACGTGAGGGCGATGTTGTTGGTGAACAACGTAGCAAAGAGTATAGCGAACAGCGTCATGATTGATTTATGCCTTCGGTTTTGACACAGATCGAAGCGTCCAGATGAAAACTCCCAAAACGAGGAACGCCCCCGGCGGCATGGACATAACCACCCAGGGCGTCCAGTTCCTCCCCATTATCGGATAGCCCATCAGAGTGCCAAAACCCAGAGCCTCTCTGACAACGGATATTATCAACAGAGAAAGCGCGTAGCCAAAGCCCATTCCAAGAGCGTCCCAAAACGCTCGCCAGGGATTATTCGCGGCGGCGAATGACTCAGCGCGTCCCAGGATTATGCAGTTGGTGATTATTAGAGCGACGTAAGGTCCCATTTGCTCGCTTATAGCCGGGCGATAAGCCTTCAGATACCGATCAGCTATCATAACGTAGGTCGCTATGATGGTCACGTAAATCACTATCCTGATCCTGCGCGGCGTGATCTTTCTTATGAGCGCAATCGTCACCGAACTTGCGACGGTGACGAATACAACCGCAAGCCCCATAGCGATACCGTTCGCGACGCGGTTCGTCACCGCCAGCGTGGAGCAGATCCCCAGCGCCATAACGAAGGTTGGGTTATTTTCCCAGAGACCGCTCGCAAACGTTCTGAAACTGACTGTTCGACTCAAGCGTTTACTCGTCACCCGTATAAATCCTCAGATCATCTATCCATATCCGCTGTTCATGCGGAACACCGGGGCCAAAATAGGGCGCCATGAGAAACTGATTGATCTTCATGTCAGGATGCTGACCTGTGCGGAACACCACGTCGTGATAATCCATGATCAACTCGTCATCAAACCAGTATTGTATGACGCCGTCCTTGATTCCGATGCCGTCCACGACGCTGTTAAGCTGGAATTTCACTTTGACGTGATGCCATTCCCCTTTGTAAAATTTTCCCGGCTCGTCGCTGAAGTATTTCCGCTTTGGCTCCCATGATTTGCCATTTCGATGCACGTCCCCCACTGGATAGCAGTCGCCTTTTCCATAGCCATCGGAGTCGCCGTTGCCACCTGCGACAGCCCTGTTTTCTGTGATCCCGACCAGATTCTGCTTGACACGGCTCTCGTCAATATTCTGCCCGTCCTGTATGCCGACTCGCGGCACGCCGTTCACCGCTTCAACGTAAAAAGTAAGGTGCGTGTAGGCGGGACCAATATACTGCGAATCCACGTTGGTGATGAAGTGAAGTTCGTGCGGATGCCAGTCCACGCCCGTCCATTTCCAGTTATCGCTGTGCTTGATGTGAAAGCTCAGGATGACGCTTGTGACGGGCTTAAAGAGCAACCTTCCGCCTTTTCCGACTACGCCTATGTCTCCCGTTTTTTTCCAATGCCATAGACAGGAATGTCCGCTCTTCGGGATGTGTTCGGCGGTGGTTATCTCCATCTTCGGACCATCATACCATCCCCGCGATTTCCAATCCGTGTCCTCAAAAAACTCCTCGAACAGGAGCGTTTCTGCCGCGTGTCCCTTAGCGGCTATCAAAGTGATAACACATAAACAAACCAACCCCATCAAAATTGCCTGAAAACAGTTTCCCATGTTTGCCCTCCTCGTATTGCCTCGACAATGTTTTTTAATTAGGATAATAGCACACGGATTACGCGGATGTTGCGGATTCTCACGGATAAAGTACTCAACTGAATCCGTGAGAATCCGTAGTATCCGTATTATCCGTGTGCTATGCTTTAAAATTCTTTATCTGAACCTCTATAGAATCTTGGTGCTCAGGAGAATTTAACATTGTCAAATTACATAGTTTGCAATGTACGCCTTCAGCCGTTCCAGATAACCTTCCAGATCGAGCAGTTCCTCGTCCATGATCAGATAACGCATATCCGGCGTCCGATTCGCAAAGTGCCGCGCCCGATCCGGGGCAAATGCGAATGGCTTTTCCGGCGTGGAATAGCCCTTCGGCAGTCGCGTCCGCTCCCAGACCTCGACCAAATTCTCAAAAACCGCCTCGCGATCCGCCAGATGTTTTTCGATCATCGCCCGCGCCCGCTCAAGATGCTTCAGAGCCTCTTTGCGATCCGAGAAATGCAATCCGCTTGCCGCGCTGATCTCCTGTTCCAGTTCGCCCAGTGTCAACATCAAATCCACGTTGTGGCGCATCAGTTCGGCGCACGTGCGGAAGATTTCGAGATCATACTGATGTTTCACTTCCCGCGACAGGTTATCGTCAATGATCCAGATGGCTCTGGCGATCCGCTGACTTTCTGACTCCGCTTTGTGCAGTAGTTGAGCATACCGACGACGCCAAAATTCGTTGTATTCCAGTTCTTGTCTCGGAAAATCCGGCAGGTGGATTTTACCCACGTCGCCCCAGTGCCACACCCGCCGCTGAAACGTGTCATAGTAGAACTGCGCGCCCTCCTGCAATAACTGGAACAGCTCGCGCATGTTTCTGGCGTTGCTCCCGAAGTATTCCCTCATGTAGCGATCAATCCAGACGTCCACGTCGGGAGCATTTGCCGACCACGAATACTCCGCCGCGCAGATAAATCTGGGCATCCAAGCCTGATTATGCAGTCCAGAATCGTCCCACGAGGTAGTTATAGAACCCAGCACGGCGTTTGCTTTCCCTGCGTTAGCGATGGAGTCGGCTGTGTCCCGGAAAGACCCCTTGCGAACCCGTCGCGTATCATCCCGCCAGATGGAATGCTGCACCCAGGGCAAATAGGGAAGAAACAGCGGCGCAATGCCCGGATTGGGGGCATATACGAACACACCGTAGCCCGCTTCCTGCGACTCTTTCAGATATTCCACGTTGCTGGAATCCACGAAGATCATCTTTTTCGGCGGCTGATGTTCACTGCCGGGCTGATAGTTTCCGCCCCAACACATAGCGCGCCGACCGCGCGACTCGACGTGAGCGACGCATTTGTGAACGAACATCTGCATCAAGCCATTCTTGCCGATCTCCTCCATTTTTTGCCTGCATCCGCAAGCCTCGCCCTGCCCCAGTTCATAGGTTTCGTCAGAGCCGATATGCAAAAGCTCACTTCCCGGCGTGGCTTCCATTGCTTCGTCCCACAGATCGAAAAGCAGATCATAGCTCCCATCGTTCAACGGGCAGAATTCCCACGCCGAATCTGGTATCTCGCGCAGATGCCTGTGCTGTTCGTGTTTTAAAATATAGCTCACGTGCCCCAACCCCTGCACAAGCGGGACGATCTGAACGTGATATTGCCGGGCAAACGCTGTTAAGGACTGCATTTGCGCTTTCGTAAATGCTCCCGGCGCGCCGACTTCGGGATGCCGCTCATAGGCGAATTTATCCTCCCATTCCCACACCAGCGCGTTTGCTTTATAGCGCGCCAGCGTGCGAATAAATTCCTCGACATACTCATAAGTGCCCTGATGATGCTTGGTGTCATAATGGATCGCGCGATACACGATGTCGGGAAAGTCCTCTATCGTCATACATGGAATCTCTTTTCCCTTCAGGAACGCCTGAAGGATGGTCTGCGTCCCCCAGAAAAGCCCGGCGGCGTCGTTGCCCTCCAGAGTGATCGCGTCTGGCTTAACCGTCAGTCTGTAACCCTCGGCTTTCAGGTCTGCGCCCTCACGACGGCTTAAATGGATTGCCGGTTTGCCCACCGCCGCCTGAGCAGATACAGTCGCCTCAATGCCCTGTTCAGCCTTTAGCGCGGAAGCCAATTCGCCGCCAGTAAACCGATCTTGATCGCTGGCGTCGTCTGATAACACAATAGCCACCGACGCCCCAAAGCCAAAAACACCCCCATCAATTCTGATCTCCTGCGGTTCGGGAATGAGGGTGATGCCAAGCTTTTGTAATTTATCCTTTGCCATATTGTGAATCCTCCTGTTTCAAGCCGATTTTTCAATACAAAGGCAGGAATAACCTACGTTCTGTCATTCCTGCGAAATCAGGAATCCAGTAGTAAAGCGGACATTGCCCACCTTACAGAACTTAGTGTTTTGATCGGCAAACAACCTATGTTCTGTCATTCCAGCGAAGTCTGGAATCCAGTATTAAAGTGGACATTGCCCACCTTACAGAACTTAGCGATTAGACCACTGAGGTTTAACAGAGATACTATCTATATTCATCGCTGGCAATGACGAGATTATCAAAATGCACTATCGCTCCGCCAGTTCCCATAACCAGAGCACCTTTTCAGGTAATATTAGGTCCCTTCTTTTATAGGATTTCCTGCTTTTGGTTGGATAGTATCGTTTCTTTTCATATCAAGATGTTTCAGGAAAAATTCAATCGTTCCTTGCACTCGGGCAATTCGGTTTGGGCGCCTGGTAAAACAATGACCTTCATCTGGAAAAGTAACAAATTCGTGTATTTTCCCCAATTTTTTTAAAGCCGCAACCACTATTTTACTTGATTCTAAGGGAACATTGGTATCTTGTTCTCCTTGATGAATTATTATTGGAGCTTTTATGTTTTCAAAAAAATTAATGGGAGAACGGTCAAAAAAAAGTTCAGGATCTTCTGATGGGGTCCCAAAATTTTCTTTGTACCAACCTCCAAATCTGTCCTTAACCAAATTGTAATCATATACCATATCAGAATATCCGCAAGATTCTCCTATTACTTTCCAAAAATCTGGATGTTTTACAGCAGCCATCAGGGATAAATAACCGCCATAACTTGCTCCTGCCATGCCGATTCTTTTTGGGTCAGCGAGTCCTTCATCAATGAACTTTTCCATTGCTGCCTTAATATCAGCAAGATCGCCTCCCCCCCAGTCTTTCTGGTTTGCCTGCTCGTGTTTAATCCCAAGACCAGTAGATCCTCGGTAATTAGGCACTACGACGAGAAATCCGGCTGCACAATAAGCTTGAATTTCTGGGTCAAATTCATCTGCTGCAAGAATCTCTGGCCCACCATGAGCCAAGGCTATAGCGGGATAAGGCCCTTTAATATTTGGATCTTGAGGGAGGTAATAAAAACCGGGAACCTTGAGGCCGTCAGGGCTTTTGACCGTGAAAGGGTGTGCCGGGCTTAAATTTTTTGATTCGACATTTTTTGGCAAAGAACGCGTCATTTGTTTGACTTTTTTTGTATCTAAATTTATAACAAAAAGATTGGTAGGGGCAATGCCAGAATTTTTTACAAAAAGGAGGGATCTACCTCCTTCATCCAAATCCAATTCGGTTATTGTCCCTTCAGGCTCAAGGAGGGTTTCAATTGTTCCTTCTTCGTCAATGTCAGCCATTCGATAAAGGCCATAGACTCCGGCAAAATTTTGAGTAAAAATAATTCCCAATTTTTCATCCCAAAGAACTTCTCCGATGTTATTGTTTGTTGGCCCAAAAAGTTTTACTATTGAAGTTTTTTCTACATCAATGAGGCATAGTTGAAGAAAACCATGTTCCTTATCCTTTGTGGTTCCAAGTAAAAATTTATTATCGGGGGAGAAAACATGTGGCATGATAAGCTCTCCGCCGGGAGGAGGAGAGATTGTTTTAATCCCTTTGCCTTCTGAGGAGACTATTAAAAGGTCTCCCGTAGAAAGATCCTCTGTTTGAAAGACCGCTATTGACTCTCCATCTCTGGACCAAACAAGTCCTCTGTTAGTCTCATAAGCGTTCTTTTCACTAAAAGCTTGAATGGGGAGCGTCGCATCCGTTAGCATCGTTTCTTTTTTCGTTTCAAGATCCATAATAAATAACTGAAATTGAAAGGGTGTTTTTGCATCTTTTAGATATGCGATTTTTTTTCCATCGGGTGAAAATTCATGCTGCCATTCAGCAGTTTTTTCTGTGTCGGTCAATTTAATAAGTTCCCCACTTTTCAAATTCAAGTGAAAAAGATCAAATCCTTCATCTCCGTTTTTGTCGGAATAAAACACTACGGATTTCCGGTCTGGAGAAACTCTTGGTTTTAAAACACGTTCATTAAGATTTGTTAACTGTTTTTCGCCGCTAGGGGTTCTCTGCCAAAGTTCAAAAGTCCCACTTTTATCAGAAATATAAATAAGGTTTTCCCCGTCGTCTGATAATCGTTGGGGGTTGTGGTAGAATATTGCACTGAACAGATCTTCCGGCGTATAGGGTTCCCATGCTTTTGTTTCTGTTTTTACCCCAAATGTCCCTGCCCAGACTGGTAAAGCCGCTAGAAAGATACAAAGCATTATAGCAATCCGCATCCTAATCTCCTAAATCTTGTGGCAATATTGATCATATGGCTCAAGCGACACAACTAAACCAATGCACAGAGAGGCGACCTAACAGATCGCCTCTCCAAAAAGCATCGGAAAATTTACTCAAGCCCCATCGCCTTGAGATTTTTCAGGCTGATGGCGAGGCTTTCAAATGGATCGAGTTCATAGCATCTGTCCTGCTCAACTATGTGCCATTCGGTGCCCGCTTCTTTGCAGGCGTCCAGGATCGCCGGCCAGTTCAGGTTGCCTTCGCCGATTTCAGCGAATCTCTGCTCATGGCCCTTTATCGCCATGTCCTTGAAGTGAACCAGACAAGCGCGTCCTTTCAGACTTCTGATCCACGCCGCAGGGTCGCCGCCGCCGTGCTGAACCCAATAGGTGTCAATCTCGCTGTTGAAATACTTAGGATCGCTGTCCTCGTAGAGGATTTGCAAGCCGGTTCGGTCGCCGAATTTCTCAAGCTCGAAGCTGTGGTTGTGATACGAAAATCTCAAACCCGCCTCAGCCAGCTTTGCCGCGACTTCGGAGGCTTCTTTGGCGAATGTCGCGAAGCCCTCGGCATTGCGATATTCGCCCGGCAAGCCGCCGATAGCCGGATTTTCGCATCCCCAGAGCAGATGTTGATCGATCACCTTCTGTGGCTCATTTTTCATAAGCTCATAGCTGGTGTGAGTAGCGCAGACGATCAGCCCGGTGTCATCCACCATTTTTTTCATCTCTTCGTCGGAAACCTTACCGTGTCCCGACAACTGAACGGCATCGTAGCCCATATCTTTCACTTTCTTGAGCGATTTTGCCATGTCAGCCGGAGTTTTCATGAACTCCCGAACGGTGTAAAGCTGTGCCGCTAAAACAGTCTTAGCCATTTTTTCTCCTTTTTGTTATAGTGTGCCTGATATTCCGCTTACCTTCACTTTCGCCCACGTAGTAGCCAGCTTGCCTGCGGCGCGGACGGCTTGGGAACG
>Ga0255402_1093_pt1 | contig 12006 bp, 12 predicted proteins | sample ANMaggSeSYBR01D4_FD_182125 | JGI IMG/M metagenome (GOLD analysis project Ga0255402, IMG submission 182125) | Sediment cell enrichment communities from methane seep in Santa Monica Basin, California, United Staets - ANME aggregate JGI... | ecosystem: Environmental > Aquatic > Marine > Cold seeps >...
GGGATGATGGAAAAACTTGAGAATAAATTTATTAAAGAAGCCAAGCCTGGAGCAGTAATAGTTAGTAATCGTTTTGCTATGCCGGAAAAGGAACCTTTTAAGGTATTGGAGTTTGATAATAAAAGTGATAAGGTTTATTTATATAAAATGTAATTATAAGGGACTATGTTTGACTGGCGAGTGAGCCAGTCATCCCGCCGGCTGAAAGCCGTGCGGGGCAATGGTTTTAAAACAAAATTTGAATATTTCTCATTTATTTGAGATTATGGGGACTATAGTTTAATGGTAGAACAGCGGCTTGTGGCGCCGTTGGTCCGGGTTCAATTCCCGGTAGTCCCCCAAGTAAAAGCAGGCTTTAGCAGCCTGTCTTTTAGTTGGGCTATTCGGGTGAGAACCCGGATCTGATAATAGATTATTAAAACTACAAAGCTTTTAATAATGAAAAATTAAATATTTCCTCCCTTCATGAATTATTGAGGGTGTGGGTCTTGGCTCTTCAATTTTTACCCGTCCGTAGCCCGCAGGGCGTAGGCTGGCCCGGTAGTCCCTAAAAATAAATAAGTATAGTAAAAAACATGGTTATACCTATTTTATTGCGGAATTAGGGCAAAAATGGTACATTTAAATTGTTTCAGAAAATTATTATATGACAAAAAATATTGAAAAAAATAAAGGTGAGATAATTATTTATCAGGACAAAGCAGGCAAAAAGGTTGTTGATGTTCGTTTGGAAAAAGAAACAATTTGGTTAAACCAAGCACAAATTGCCTTGCTTTTTGGAACGAAAAGGCCAGCAATCACTAAACATCTGCATAATGTTTTTAAAGAGGGAGAATTAATCAAAAATTCAGTTAGTTCCATTTTGGAACATACTGCCAGTGATGGTAAAACATACAAAACTCAGTTTTACAACTTAGATGCTATTATATCAGTCGGCTATAGAATTAATTCTAAGCAGGCAACTAAATTTAGAATTTGGGCAACTTCGGCTTTAAAGGAATATTTAACAATCGGTTATGTGGTTAACAAAAAGACTATTGCCCAGAATTATGATAAATTTCTTAAAACAGTTGACGATATAAAGAGCTTATTGCCGGCTGATAAAAATCTTGATAATAAAAGTATTTTGGAATTGGTGAAAACTTTTGCCGATACCTGGTTGTCGTTGGAAGCTTATGACAGAGATAAGCTGGAGATTAAAAAAATTACCAAGCGCAAGGTTAGCCTAGCCGCTGAAGAGCTGGAGCAGGCGATTAAAGATTTTAAAATCGAGCTTATTAAGAAAAAACAAGCCACAGACCTATTTGCCAAGCCAAGACAAAAGACAGTCCTTGATGGCATTGTCGGAAATGTAATGCAGTCGTTTGGCAACAAAGATCTTTATCCCGGCCTGGAAGAGAAAGCAGCCCACCTTTTATATTTTATTGTAAAGAATCATCCCTTTGTGGACGGCAATAAACGCAGCGGTGCTTATGCTTTTATTTGGTTTTTAAGACGAGTTAAATTATTAAATACTCTAAGACTTACACCGGCCGCTTTAACCGCCATAACGCTTCTAATTGCCGAAAGCAAATCTAAAGATAAGGACAGGATGGTTAAACTGGTAGTAAGAATAATTAAAATATAAATTATGTCGCTAAAAATTGGCATTGTCGGACTTCCTAACGTGGGCAAGTCAACCTTGTTTAATGCCTTAACAAAAAATAAGGCCGAGGCCAGCAACTATCCTTTTTGCACGATTGATCCAAACGTGGGGGTGGTAAAAGTTCCGGATGAAAGGCTCAATAAATTGGCAGAAATTTCTAAACCGAAAAAGATCATCCCGACCACGATCGAGTTTATTGATATTGCCGGGTTGGTTAGCGGTGCTCACAAAGGCGAGGGTCTTGGAAATAAGTTTTTGGCCAATATCCGGGAATGCGACGCTATCTGCGAAGTGGTGAGGAATTTTAAAGACGATAATATTACGCATGTTGCCGGCAAGATTAACCCGGAGGAAGACAAGGAAACTATTAATATAGAGTTAATAATGGCCGATTTGGCTACTGTTGAGAAACGTTTGGCCAAAGTGTCTAAAGAGGCAAAGAGCGGAGACAAAGAATTAATTAAATTAAAAACAATATTAGAGCCTTTAAAGACTATTTTGGAAAAAGGCAAGCCGGCGCGCGAATTGGAAATATCTGACGATGATAAACATTTAATTAAAGGCTTAAGCTTACTTAGCGCGAAACCGGTTATATATGTTTTAAATAACAGCGATCAGGTAAAACCGAATCTTAATTGGGGCGGAGAGCTGATAAATCTAGATATCAAGCAAGAGGAGGAAATAGCTAATCTGGACGAAAAAGAACAAAAAGAATTTATTAAAGAATTGGGTCTTTCCGACAGTGGTCTAAATAAATTAATTAAAGCTTCTTATAAATTACTTGATTTAATTTCTTTTTTTACTACCGGTCCGGACGAAACAAAAGCCTGGACGGTTAAGGCCAGATCTAAAGCTCCGCAAGCCGCTGGAGTAATTCACACGGATTTTGAAAAAGGTTTTATCCGCGCTGAAGTAATAAACTGGGAGGAATTTGTAAAAGCCAATGGCGAAGTCGCTGCCCGCGAACAAGGATTACTCCGTACCGAAGGCAAAAATTATATTATGCAAGACGGCGACGTTTGCCATTTTTTGTTTAATTAAAGACTATTTTAAAGAATATTAAAAAGCCATCGCGTAGGATGGCTTTTTTAGAGGAAAAGAGATCAAGAAATCTCTTTTTTTATGTTGACTAAGGTGTCAACCAGATTAATTTGTGTTATTGGCAGGATCAAGATCTCCACTTTTCTTTTCTTACTTTCGTATTCACTGACTCCGCATACCTTGATTGTTAATTTCGGGTAGGCTTCGGAAAGAAGCTGGGAAAAATGCGAAGCGCGTTTAAGGGATAGATTAAGATTACAGCGTTTGTGGTTTTTTAGAAATTTTGCAATATCACTATGGCCTCTGAGGAAAACAAAAAAATCGTTTTTGTTAAGCTTATTCATCTCTGAAAAAATTAGCTTTAATTTATTTTTTTCGCCCGCTTGCCAGTTCCATGAACTGCCCAACTCGTAGTAAATCGTAGAAACCAGAATTGCTTTTTGGCCCCAAGCTGCCAGTAAATATTGATCAATTAAGGATCTAATAAAACGTAATTCAGCTTGAGCTAATAAATATTTTTTATTTAATTCATCAAAGCGTTTATCGCTTTCGGCTTTATTCTCTTGAATCTTTAGCAGCTTTTTTTGCAGTGCCTTATATTCAAATTGCAGTTTTTGGCATTGTTCCTCTTTAGCTACAACAGCGGTCAGGTAATTATTTATTGTGTCAAGCTGATTAGTTAACTTTTGTTGCGTTTTTTTGGATTGGGTTAACAGGTTTTTGAGTGTTTCTGCCTTTTTTTGCGAAGCTTCTATTTCTTTCGAAAGATCCAGATTCGCAGATTTTAGTTCGGTGTTTTTTTGCTTAGCTTCAGTTATGGATTTCTTGTCAAACTTATGCCAAGTATTAAATAATAATAATGCCGCGATGATTATTGCGATAGCTACAATCGCAGATAGCCGTTGTAAATTCGTCATGATATGCGCCCCCTTTTTTGTGCGGTTTAGGTTTGTTTGTAAAGGCCAATATTGAACAATACTTTATAGCAATTTTTATTAAGAGTCAAGTTGTTATTTTGGGCGCCAGTATCACGATTTCCCGCCATACTTTTTGCCCGGTCCGGCCGTAAATAATAGTATTCCTTGTCGTTAATTGCATGCTTTTATTATTTTTAAAAGGTGTAGGGATTGGGTTTTGTATTTTAAATCCTGACAATGATGGCATAATTGTAATTAAAGTAGGTTTGCCCGTCGCAGACTTGGCGAAGGCAGGCCAGATCATCACTACTCTGCCGTCGGATTTAAGAATTTTTTTAAATTCTTTCAAGGAGCGAGAATATAGCTCATTAAGCTCAATAACGGTTTGTTTTATATTAATCTTTCCTCTTTGCGGCCCTAAAAAAGGCTCAGTAACAATAACATCAACTGAGTTTGGCTTAATAATTTTTGTTATTTCAGTGGCGCTGTGTTGATAAATTTGAAAGTTAAAATCCGCAACTGAAAATTTATTTTTTATCCATTTTATATTTTTTCTTGTATCATCAACCGCTTTTTTCGAAACATCAGAGCCGATTATATTTTTATAACCCATTAAAATAGTTTCGGCAAGGATGGTGCCGGAACCGCAAAAAGGGTCTAGGATTACCTCGTCAGGCCTCCCCCCGGCTCCCTCCTTCTTAAGGAGTGGGGACGATAGCCCCGACAGATTGATCATTATTTGGGCAAGCTTAGGCGGGAGCATTCCGGATTTGTTGTCCCGCGAAGGTCGGCCGTAATCGCGGTAAGACAATTCCTTAAATGGCTGAACCGCCAGAGTTTTGCCGATATGGAGATTTTTCGCGTCAGCGATCAAAACGATTTCCAGGCCCGGGCCGGTTAACTTATTTTGTTCTACCACTACGCTTGAAAGAGTGCGCTCTTTGCTTGTTACCCAGCGGCAGGAAATTCCATTTTCGCGCAGATGATTTTTTATCTTCATAGCCAGAATTTTGCTGTTGAATTTACCCGGACCGTAATAAGAAAAGCCGTATTTAAATTTACCCGAATCGGGTTTTAGCATTTTAATTATTTTGCTCGTTTGATCAATATAGCGATTAACGGTTTTTTCCACCTGTCCGATCTTTATCGTACCACCGAGTTTTTTTATTAGTTTTCCCGCATCCAATGGTTTATCCAGGTTCACTACGGCTATGTCCAAAGCCGGAAATCCTAATTCAGCGTTAGACGGCAAAACAGCGGTTAATTCGGCTATGGAAAGAGTTGTGTTTGAGCCAAGAACAAAAAAATATTTCATATATAGTCTTTTTAAAATTATATTTTAACCTTAGCAGGAAAAGCGCGTACTTGCAAAAAAATATTGTTTATGTTAGAGTGGCAATACAATTAAAACCTTTTCCGTATTCTCCGGATTCCGGCGAATAGTCCGATAGGACTAAAGGTATTCTTATTTAATCCCTTAGGTTAATGAATATCTTGGGATTTTTTGTAGCAAAATAATTAATATTTAATAAACAAAATAAACTTACAAAATAAGAAAAAGTTGTTTTGTATTTTATAATTAGCAGTATGGCAAAGAATAAAATTATAGAAGTGCCCCATTATGAGCTCTTATATATCGTTTTAAATGAATTTAGCGAAGAAGAATTAGGCACGGTCGCGAAGAAGGTAAAGGACACAATCGTCGATAATGGCGGGGTTGTTACTTTTCAGGAAGAGTGGGGCAAGAAAAAGCTCGCTTATCCGATTAAACATTTTAATTATGGCTATTATAGCTTGATTGAGTTTGATGCCGAAAGTGAAAGAGTTGAAAAAATGAACGATCTTTTACGCATGAACAACGAAGTTTTAAGGCATCTTATTGTTGTTGCGAAAAAATGGACCAAAGAAGATCGCGAGAAAGAAGAGAGTGCGAGAATAAAAAGGGCGGAAAAAGAAAAAATGCCCAAGGAAGAAGAAAAAGAAGAAGAAAAAAAGATGGTTAAGCCAGAAAAGAAAAAAGTTGATTTAAAGGATCTTGATGATAAATTAAATAAGATTCTTGAAACTGACGATTTGCTTTAGATATAAGCTTACTATTAATTATTATTCAGCGCATAATCGCGGATATTTCGATTAACGCCTGAATACAAAAACTATGAATTTAAACAAAGCTATGATCATCGGCAACCTGACCAGGGATCCAGAAGTAAAGACTACTCCTGCCGGAACCCAGGTATCTTCTTTTTCTGTTGCGACAAATTTTATTTGGAACGACCAAAGTGGACAAAAGCAAGAAAGGGTAGAATTTCATAACGTTGTCGCTTGGCGTAGGCTGGCAGAAATATGCGGCCAGTATTTGCGCAAAGGATCAAAAGTTTATATCGAAGGCAGACTACAGACCAGGGACTGGGTAGGCCAGGACGGTGTTAAAAGGTACCGCACCGAGATAGTTGCCGAAAATATGATCATGTTAGATAGGGCCGGAGGCGCTGGTATGGCCAGATCAGCTAACGAAGCTCCACCAGCTCCTACTGAAGCACCGGCCAGCGAACCGGTAATTGATATAAACGAACCGACCGATAATAGTAATCCGGAGGAGGAAGAGATAAAGGTTGAAAATATTCCCTTTTAGTTTTAATCAGATAATAATAGGACTTACGCGTTTGAAAAAAAAATTATATTAGCCGGATTTTAAAATTCAGGCTAGCAGACGATAAGTACTGTAAGGAATAATATGGTTAATCAGATAAAAAAAGAAAAGGCATGTTATTTTTGCGTGAACAATATTGCCGACGTAGATTATAAGGATATTCGGGTAATAAGGCGTTTTACAAATGTCTATAAAAAAATATTACCGAGAAAAAGAACCGGGGTTTGTTCTAAGCACCAGAGAAAACTTGCTATTGCCATAAAGCGGGCGCGGATTATGGCATTATTGCCTTTCACGAATAAATAACCGCGTATCATAAATAAAAATATATAGCGCATAGTATTTAAATTGTATTATTGCGGGATGTGGGTTTTTAGTTAGCAATTTATGTTAAGTATTAGTGAAATAAAAAATAATAAAGTTATCCAGGTAAATAACGAGCCATATATAGTGATAAAAATCGATCACCATAAGATGGGGCGGGGCGGGGCGGTTTTAAAAACAAAGCTTAAGAATCTAATTAACGGCAATGTTTTGGATAAGACTTTTCAGGGCAATGATAAGGCCGAGGAAGCCGATACTGAGAGAAAAAAAGCTAATTTTATGTACGCCGATGAGAACAATGCCAATTTTATGGATAATGAATCTTATGAGCAGTTTACTATTGGCTTAGAAGCGATTGATGACAAAATAAAATTTTTAAAAGAGGGTATTGATGTTGATGTTTTTTATTTTGAATCCAACCCGGTTGGCATTGATCTACCGATCAAGATGGAATTTAAAGTAACAAGCGCTCCTCCCGGAGTTAAGGGTAATTCGGCCGGTAACGTTACAAAGGTAGTCGAATTAGAGACAGGAACTTCTATTAATGCGCCCTTGTTTATAAACGAAGGTGATATAATTAGAATTAATACGGATACCGGAGAGTATGTAGAGCGGGCAAATAAATAGATTTTGTTGAATAGCTTATTAAGCAACAGTTCTAATAAAAACACCTCCCATAAGCGGGAGGTGTTTTATTATAAAAATTAAAAGTATAAACAAAGTTTATTTTTCTTCTATTTCTTTAGCCTTAATCTCGGAGAGAATTTTTTTTCTAATTTCTTTCATTAGTTTTTTATCCGCGCGAAGGAAGCGCTTGGCGTTTTCGCGGCCAACACCCAGCTTGGTTTCTTTAAAGCTATAAGAGTTGCCGGATTTATTAACTATGCCGTAAGCTACGCCAATATCAAGGAGATCGCCGGCGATAGAAATGCCTTCATTATACATAATATCAAACTCGCAAGTACGGAAAGGGGCGGCTACTTTATTTTTAACTACTTTTGATTTAACCCGGTTGCCGATTATTTTATCTGCCTGTTTGATTTGCGCGCTGCGGCGAACTTCTATTCTAACCGAAGAATAGAATTTAAGCGCGTTTCCGCCAGTGGTAGTTTCCGGGTTGCCGAAGAAGACGCCGATTTTGTGGCGAATCTGGTTTATAAAAATAACGACGGTTTTCGTTTTTGCGACAACACCGGTTAACTTACGCAGAGCCTGGCTCATTAAACGAGCTTGTAGCGCCATATGCGCGTCACCCATTTCTCCCTCAATCTCTTTTTTAGGGACCAGTGCCGCAACGCTGTCCACTACCGCGACATCAACCGCGTTTGATCTTATAAGGGTTTCAAGAATTTCTAAAGCCTGTTCGCCGGTATCCGGCTGGGAGATGAGCAGCTCACTAACGTTAACGCCAATTTTTTTCGCATAGTCCGGATCAAGCGCGTGTTCAGCGTCAATAAAGGCGGCAATTCCGCCAAGTTTTTGTACTTCCGCCACTATATGTTGGGCTAGGGTAGTTTTTCCGCTTGCCTCCGGGCCGAATATTTCAATAATCCGGCCGCGCGGGACGCCGCCGATTCCGAGCGCGATATCAAGGGATAGACAGCCGGTCGGGACTGCATCTACGTCTGATTTTTTGGCTTCGCCGAATTTCATTATCGCTCCTTCGCCGAATCTTTCTCTTATTTGATCCATAGCGGCCATAGCGGCTTTAGTTTTTTCGTTTAACTCTGCTTTGTTATCTTTAATTTTTTTATTGTCTTCTGTCATGTTTTTAGTTTTTAAAAATAAAAAAAGAGGGTATTTTCCTCCATACTCCTTAATAATCATATACTATTTAGTAAAAAATCGCAATTTATTTTTCAATTGCATTTTTGACCAGTATTTTTCTGATTAAAATCTGTTCTTTGCTGTATTTTTTTTTGGCTGCGATCGTTATGGTATTAAGGTCGCTTTTTAAATTAATTTTTTGTGAAAAATTTCCTTGCGAAGTAAGAAGTATGTCTTTCCCGTTTATTTTTATGCCTGCCTCGGGATCGGTCTGGCCGGTAATGGTTATGAATGTTTCTTCAGTTGTAAAGTTATTGTCCGGGAAGGTGATTATAAGCAGGGGCGGAGAAATTATTTTGTTAATTAAGAACCAGAGATAAATAACACAGATAAGCACCAGGAAAATGATGATTGAATTTTTTATTATTTTAGGAACGCTTATGAGGTATTGAAATTTCGGTACTTTCCTTAAAAACGGATTAGCGTTTTTGCCAAGCACTTCCTTTTTTTCTTCAAGGTCAAACTGTTTAATAAGCTCTTTTGGTTTTAGGTTAAGAAAGAGAGCGTAATCGCGCAAATAATTACGCGCGTAAATTCCGGCCGGAAGAAGATCGCGGCGTCCGGACTCAAGGGCTTTTAAATATTTAATATTTATGTCTGTCCTTTGAGCGGCTTTTTTTAGGTTGTATTTTTTTTCTCTTCTGGCCCGTTTTAATATCTCACCGATAGATTCACTGTTTAGAGTTATTTTGCTAGTTGTGAATTTTGCGGAAGAGAATTGCTCGTTGGTGAAAGCTTTAGACTGTTCGTCGTCCTGATTAATTACCTTTTTAATTTTATCGGAATTTTTTGCTAATGTAGTAAATTGGCCCATGGTTATAGCTTAAGATGTAGCTGGCGGAGTCGGCGGTTCCGGCGGGGTATAGCCTTCAAACCAGTTTGACGATTCCCAACCCGCGTCTTTTATGCCTAAAGCGTTAAAGACAAAGCCGATAATCGTATAGCTTAGAAAAACAATCGCCATGCCAACAACCGCGCCAATCATAACTTTTTTTGCCTTGCCGACCATCTCTTTATTGCCGGCAGAAATTAAAAATAACACCCCGCCGTAAATAAACGCCAATAAAGTTAAGGAACCGGTTATCCCAAGAATCCATTTTGCCACTTCAATGCCAATAAGAAGAAAATCGTTGGCGCTATAATTACCGCAGTTAGTGCCAGTGTATCCTGAAGGACAGCCACCCGTACTTGGCGGGACAAAGGTAGCTCTAGCAGGCGAAACAAAGAAAAAGCTAAGACTAATTGCGAATAAAAGGATTAGAAAAATAAGGTAGCGTATTTTTTTCATGTTAATTATTTTAAGGCTCGTGGTAGCGCTTGAATCGTTTTGATATAGCTATTTAGTTTTTATTCGTTTATTGTTTGCTGGACTTTTTTCGCGCTTAAACCAATTATATTTTCAAGCGGTTTTTGTCCGGCAATAGCTTCGTTGATCATTTCGTTCATTATTGACTCCATAGCATTAGCGTTAACCCCGTGGTACCAGCTTTTTGCAGTCAAAACCTGTTCGGCAAATACGCCAATATCCTGGTCGTCAAGCTGGTCTTTAACCAAATTTCTTAATGCAGTTGGTTTTTTGGTTTTTTTCAAATAGATCTTGGCCTGTTCTTCCTGAGTCAGGAACTGGATGAAATTCCAGGCAGTATCGAATTTTTGTTTAGCGTAGTCTTTGCCGTATTTTAAATTATTAGGGTCAGTAAGAATTTTTTTGGAAACCGATTCAACCCAATAATTGGCGTAGTTAATGCTTTGGTCGCTGCCTTCGATCTGTGGGACATTAGTTACGGAAAAATTTAGCTTTGGAGCATCGGCTTTAATTTGTGGAAGCATATAGGAATAGCCGAACATGATCGCCAGTTTATTATTAAGAAACATGTCGATTGAATTATCAAGCGATTTATTCCAGCTATAAACTTCTTTGGCCGGGTTGGAGAAATCAGTATAAAATCTTAACGCATCCAGTCCCGGATTATAACTTTTATCTTTAAAACCCTCTGGCCGCATATGAAATCTTACTTGCCCGTTATTTTCCATCATTTTTGTACCGTTTTGCATCATTAAAAGCGTGATAATGTCAGTGGATCGCTCGATATTATCACTGCCGCCTAAGGCCGCTCCGGACTGGATAAGCTGGCCTTTATTGTCTTGTTTTGTCAGTTTTTTTACGTCTTGCTGGAATTCGCGGTCCCAAAATTCAGGCGGATTGGTAATGCCGGCGTTATTAAACAGATCTTTATTGTAGTACATGGCCAAGGTATCGATAAAAAGCGGCAAGCCGTATACTCGCTCAACAAGCTTTCCGCTTTTTGCATCCCGTATCGGCACGACTACGTCACCATATACTGAGTCAACAAATTTGTCTTTAAGTTGTTTTAAGGTAATGCTTTTTGTAGTTCTTTGTTCATAAACCACTTCTTTTTTAATACTGCCTTTTATGACCGGGTAGACCATCTGGATTGAAGTCGGCATGTGTTCAATAAGGCCCTTGCTTTGGTATTTACGGATCCAGGTGTTATGAATTGAAAAAATATCAGGTCCGCGGTCAGTCGCGAAAGCTTCAATTAATTCGTTCTCATATTCGTCATATCTTAGCTTTCGGTAATTTATTGTAACAAAAGGATGGCGTTGTTTATAGCGGGTAATTATGTCGCTAAAAGCGTCTGTATCATCCCAGACCCGCCAATAATCCAGAGCAATCGGTTTTTTTAGGTTTACAACCGCTTTATTTTCCCGTTTACAGCCAAAGCCGGCTGTAAAAAGCAGGGAAAAAATTATTAGAAAAAGAAGTGATTTTTTATACATAGATTAAATAAATAAAATCAATTAATTTCTCTATTATTATAACACGACTGGCGGTATGTAGTATATAGTATTAGGTAATCATGCATGGTATTATACTAATTTTCTTTTGGGCGGTACTGCAGGGCTTCGGCTAAATGGATATCGTCAATCTTGTCTGCTTCGTCCAGATCGGCGATAGTACGGGATAATTTCAGGATACGGAAATATGATCGGGCGGAAAGATGCATCTGTTCAACGGCTGTTTTTAGAATTTTTTGGGAAGAATCATTTAAATAGCAGTATTTTTTAACTGCCTCGGAAATCATTTCCGAATTGGTAAGGATTGATTCTTCTTTAAAGCGTTTGCGTTGAATTTCGCGTGCTCTTTGGACGCGTTTTTTTATTGATTTTGACGTTTCGCCGGATTGCTTGGCTGATAATTTTTCAAAATTAATTCGTGGCACTTCAATATGCATATCGATTCGATCGATGATTGGACCGGATATTTTTTTTCGGTAATTTATAATTTGCGACGGAGAACAGACGCAGGGCCTTTGTTGGTCGCTTAGGAAACCGCAGGGGCAGGGGTTCATAGCGGCTACGAGAACAAATTTCGCCGGAAAGCTAAGGCTGCCGGCTGCTCGGCTAATATTAATAACACCGTCTTCAAGAGGCTGGCGTAAATTTTCAAGAACCGAACGGGAAAATTCGCCAAACTCGTCAAGAAATAAAACTCCGCGGTGCGAGAGTGATATTTCTCCCGGACGGGGCCAGGTTCCGCCGCCGACTAATGCTACTCCAGTAGCCCTTACAATACTAAG
>Ga0255402_1094_pt1 | contig 11997 bp, 7 predicted proteins | sample ANMaggSeSYBR01D4_FD_182125 | JGI IMG/M metagenome (GOLD analysis project Ga0255402, IMG submission 182125) | Sediment cell enrichment communities from methane seep in Santa Monica Basin, California, United Staets - ANME aggregate JGI... | ecosystem: Environmental > Aquatic > Marine > Cold seeps >...
TCATAGCATGGACGATGGCTTCCCGGTCGTGGTTCAGTATGCCCTGAACGCATAACTCAAATACCGCCATATTCGACCGGCAAAGAGCCGCCACCTGCTCCGGCAGATTCCCGAAATACGTGGGCGTATAGCCCTGTTTGTCAACGAGGGTGGCGACTTCCACCACGCCAGTCTGCGGAAGATTGGGAATAATGCCCGTATTGGGGACAGAGGCGTAGATAATGCTCTGTCTATCGAACTGGTGCGCCTCGATAATAAATGAGGCATATTCATGCCCGCGTCCCATACGGATTTCGCGCTTGCCCTCAGCCATTTCCCTGCGGGCTTTGTCCGTATTCTCGCGCCACGTGGGCCAGTTATCGGCGTAGAAGCTGGAACCGCCGCGATATTGGTCGCGGCAGTATTCCTTGAGTATATCCTCCCGCTTGCGGAAATACGGGACATATTCGGAAAAATGGCCGCTGGATTCGGTGACAAAATAGCCAAACTGTTTCATTATCTCCAGACGAACCGGGTCGCGCTCGCAAAAGTCCTCATCCTGCGCCGCTTCCATCAACACCGGGTAGAGGTCTTTGCCCTTGTGCTTAAGTTCGGTAAACCACGCCATGTGGTTAATCCCGCCGCATCGCCACTCCATTTCTTCGTAGGGAACGCCAGCCATGTTGGCGAGTTGTTTGGAACTTCCCTGCACCGAATGGCACAGCCCGACAAACGGCTGATCGGTGGTGCGGGCAACGCCCAGAGTCATTATTGACATGGGGTTGGTGTAGTTCATGAGCAGGGCATCCGGACACAGGTTCTCAACGTCTTTCAGAATCTCAATGAACGGCGGAAGGGTGCGCAGTCCTTTCATGATGCCGCCCGGACCGATGGTGTCGCCGATACATTGGTCAATGCCGTATTTCAGCGGAATATCGTTGTCATGCCGCACGCATGCCGTCCCTGACACCTCGATGGTGCTGACCAGATAATCCGTGTCTTTTAGAACGTCCTTTCTGTCTGTAGATGCCTCGACGCTCCAGTCTTTTGCGTCCATCATGCCGAGAATTTTCTCTATCAGCTTGACGTTGATGTCCAGCCGTCTCTGGTCAATGTCAATCAAGCCAATAACGCCGGCGTCCAGTCCTTTGATGTGGAGTATGTCTGTGAAAAGCGGCTGTGTAAATCCGCTTCCCGCGCCTAATAATGTGATCTTTGGTTTGCTTTTGAGCATAGTTTCTTTTGACAAACTGAGAGTTTGCCTTCTCCTTTTGATCTGATTTAACACCAGGACACTAATACTCTTTTTTAACGTCTATTGTGGAAATAAAGTTTATCCCCATCGCTTAATCGAGCGCGGGGAATTCCGTAACGCGGAGGTTTGTGCATCCGTAGGGTATGAGCGTCAACTCCTCCAATGGTTCGGAAGAACTCACGGGGCTTTCCGGCGGTGAACCAGCGGCGTTATGCTCGATCTCCCATTCCGGGACGCGCCGCCCCTTTATTTTCGCGCTTATTGGCGCGCCGTCGGGAGAGAAGGGGCAGTCGCCCACCGGCTGCGAATTAAACTCAATGGATTTTTCAGGATGCTCCGCGTCGATCTGGAGCGCGTAGTTCCACGCGCTTTTGGGGTATATCTCCCAATCGGCGTGCGGCGGCTCTCCGCCGATCTGTTTCCATTCCTCCTCCATTTTCAGAGCATATACCAGCGGTCCGCGTTCGATGGAAACGCTGTTGTGATAACGCCGCTGAATTTTGGTTTGCATCGGCAGTTGAAGGGTCACGGACGTATATCCGCTCCATTCACGTTCGATGCAATAAAACGTCCCGGCTTCCGCGTGAACCGGGTCTCCGTTTTCCATACTCACTTTCGCGCCTTCCGCCCAGTTGGGTATGCGTAGGCGGAGGGGGAATATTACTGGCTGGTCGGCTTTTACCGTAAACTGTAGAGTGTCATCAAACGGATAATCGGTCTTCAGTTCGATCTGGATCGGTTTGCCGTCGCTTTCGGTGATCACGGTAGAGGGAGCGTAAGCCGCCGCGACCAGTCCGCCGTCAGGCGTTTTCATCCAGAGACGCGAGGCGAATTTTGGGAATCCCTGGTGCATGTTCGCCGTACAACAGCCGTAGTTCGGCTCCAGACCAAAGAGGTTGGAATACGCGCTGTTATTGGTGTAAATCCGATCCTCTGAGACCTTGCAGACCACCTGATTCGCCTGCTGGTCGTACTGGTGTGCCCACATATCCGGCTTGAACGTGGCAGGCAAAGCGTTAAACGTGATCCGCTCAAGGCGATCCGCCAGTTCTGGCTCGCCCAGAATACTGATGAGGTTTTCCAGAGAGAACATATATTCCACCACCGCGCAGAGTTCAGTACCCTGCGAAGGATTCTTCCCGGCGTAATGCTCGTCGCCTGTGAATACGCCTGTCGCCTGTCCGTGATATTTGTCCAGAGTCTTGATGATCTGGAACACAGCGTCCCTGTCGCCCTGATCGCGGGATTGACGATACCACACGCCCGGTTGTTTGACAGCCATGCCGTTGTTGACGACGTGGGTGCTCTGTATGCAGTCCTCCGCCTTCATTTTCTCCTTGTACTGAAATTCCGCGAAGTGTTTTCGCCAGTCATAGCCTTGCTCGTACGCCTTAGCCGCGAGATCGAGAAGCCAGTCCTCCGGTTTGCGATCATAAAGCCAGTAAATGCTCAGAACCAGATCAGCCCAGCGCGATTTTCCCCAGACGAACAGCGGTTGTTCGTCAAGCAAGCCGTCCAATCTGTGGAGAAATCTCTCCATAACGGGAACAACTCTTGAGTCGCCAGTGGCGTCGTGGTACTGCGTCATCACCTTGAGCATCACAAAAATGGGCCAGGGATCATACGCCTGATACCTTCCAGATTGAACAGGTCCCAGCCAGCCATCCGGGTGTTGATGGGTCAGGATATAATCCATCCACCGCTGAACTTTTTCTTTTAGTTTTTCGTCATCCAGCAGAAAAGCCAGCGGGACGACGCCGTCCAGCCAATAGGGAGCGCGTTCCCAGCCTTCGGCATTGCCGCCGATCCATCCGCTTTCCTGTATGTCAAGCCAGAATTCGTCCAGATGTCCGCTGAGTCCATCCGCCTGAATACGAAGCTGGTTAAGAAGCCATCCAGCAGGACGGATGCTTCCAAGCGGCAACGGTAAAAACGCTGGATTAACTAATTTGGAGGGATTTTCTCTGTTTTTCATCAGCTTTCCTTTCTAAAAGTGCCTGTAAAAAAACAACTTCCCTATTCAGATCTCGACTAAAGTCGAGCCTCCAGTAGTTTCTTTGGACAGTCATTGGAGGACTGACTTTAGTCAGGATCTGTGGTATCCTGACATCGGGAAGTTATTCTTTCACAGCTTATAACTTGACAATGTTAGATTTTTCCGTAGCCCAAAATTCTATCTTGGTTCTTAACGCTAAGTTCCCGGGCATCTTCTGACAAGTATTCGTGCCATTCGTCAATTCGCGTCATTCGTGATTTGTTTTTTGAGCGGCGTCCCTTCAGCGGCGACTTCATCAGAAAACTCGCGCAAAAGTTCCACGTACAGCTTATAATCGTCTATGGACACAGCCGGCGGCGTTTGGTGGTCACAGCTTGGTATATAGTATCCGCCGAGGACAGCGGGTTTGATGCGCTGGAATTCCTGGCGTATTGCGTCTTCGCCTTTGTGCATGACTGTCTTGTCAAAGCCGCCAATCATGCACCATTTCGGGTGCTTGGCTCGAATACGATTGACGTCCACGCCAGCCATCCGCTCCAGCGGCAGGATTCCCTGAAGCCCGACTTTCTCAAACCAGGGAACCAGCAGTTCCACGTCGCCGTCGCTGTCAATCATGGGAATGGTTCCGCGCTTTGTCAATTCTGGGATCACCCGCAGGTAAAAGGGTTCCATGAATTCGTCCATCATGTCGTAGGAGATCATGGGACCGTGATTGTAGGACATATCCTCAGCAAAGGTCATAAAATCCGGCGTGTAATACTCGCACATCGCCTCGATCACCTTGATGCAGTGTTCAGCCAGGTCTTCGTTGATGCGTTTCATGAGTTTGCCCTGGTCGTAAAAGGCATACAAATGCCTCTGAATACCAAACAGCGTGCGCGGAAACCAGAACGGTCCCTCAAGCGTGAGCCACAGAAATTCCTCGCCGCTTTCCTGTAGTTTGCGGTGATGCTCCATAGTTTTCGGATCGAACTGCGGCGTTGGATATAGATTGGGCAGAATCCGGTCGTAATCCGCCTCGTTTGAGATGCCGGTCTCGCCCGACCCGCGCGGTCCAAACCATATCTGGTGGTGTTTGTCCAGACCGTACCAGTCTCTCAAATTCGTGTTCTCCGGCGCGCCCTGCCGAATCCAGTTCTCGTGCGTCAAGTTCCACCAACCAGCCCATTCGACGATGGGAAACCCCTTTGATATATCCCCATCCCACATGACAGACTGAAATCGCTCTCGCGTTGTATATTCGTTCATACGCTGAACTCTCCTCATAGTAGAACGAGGCTGCCAGCTTGTTTCCCCCCGCGTACGCGGGGACGGCGGCACGTTTTACTGCAACGAGCAAGGCTGTATGTCCACAACGGGCTGGCAGCCTCGTTCTACCGTCAAGTTCCGCTCGTAACTGAAAAACTCGTATCCTAAAGCCGATGTTGTTTTAACACTCCAACATGCCAATGTCAAGGGCTTTCTCTCAGGCTGTCAACCCATTTGCCAGCGAAATATAATGCCAAAGCCTCGCTCTGGCTGATCATGCCAGTGGCGAGGCTTTGGTTTCACGCTATCTGAATTTCAGGAATAGATTCTTAGTCGCTCTTGATAGCTCCCCACATGGTTGCAGTCTTATCCATTGGATCAACGGCGGCGGCATCCAGCGGGGTGATGACGATATTGTCAATCTCCAACTGCTGCGCATAAAGCTGGAAGCCTACAAAACCGCTTCCGTAGTCGCCATCCGCAGCGGAGATGCTGAGTCCATCCTCGCGGACAAAAGTGAATGCGCCGTTATCTACTGTGAGCGTCCAGTGAAGTCGGGCGGCATTTTCTTCATACGGGACATAGTCGTCTTTTACCACCGCCATCATGTTATACCAGGGCGAATCATTGCCGATGCGCTTGGACATCTTCAGGAAAGGTCCGTTGACTCCATCAAGAGCGGTATCTGGCCATACGTCGTTGATCATGGCAACGCGATAGTGTTTTTCCAGACTATCAAAAGCCCAGACAATTCCCATGCCGTCATTGTCGTCAGCGGCAACGTCCACTTCCATAGTGAAGTCGCTGAACTCTTGTCCTTTATAGATGATCATGGTTCCCATCAGGCAGCTATCTGTGGTATCGCCCCAGATATTCGATCCCTGATACAGCGCCTTGCCGTCCAGTCCCAGTTCGCTATCCCTGATTTCCCACGCGCCGGGGTCCGCGTCTCCCAGATCTACATCGTCAATGACTTCCCAATCGCTGAGGTCGCCGCTCTCAAAGTCAAGAACGAGAGCATGAGCCATACCAACAATAAACAACATAGCAACAAAAACAATACTAATACGATACAACATCTTTATCCTCCTTGAGATTCGTCCCCGACGTCACATAAAGCAATCGAGGCAAACTGATTCAGATTGATACGCTTTTTCCTGCTCTGTAAAACGAGTTTATTATCACCCCCTCGTTATTCCTGATCTCGAATTAAAGCGTTTGTAGTAAGGCGATTCATCGCCGTCTGGGGCAAGCGACATTGAACGTGCAATGAATTGCACTACTACAAACCATCGTTGTAGTATTAGGGATGCTCTTTGATCGCTCCCCACGCAGTTGCCATTTTCTCCGCTGGCTCTACCGCCGCGCTGAAATTGATAGTGATATTATCAAACTCCGCCTGCTGTGCATAAAGCTGGATGCCTATGTAGCCTTCCTTGAATTCCTGATCTTTCGCGGAAATCTCCAGCCCATCCTCGCGTATGAAGTTGAATGAGCCATTTGCTACTTCGAGCGTCCAGTGAAGCAACGCTCCTTCCTTGTATGGTTTATAACCGCCTTTTTCCACTTCCATCATGTTATAAAACGGCTCTTCGTCAGCAACGCGCTTGGACATTTTTAGGAAGGGACCGTTGACTCCATCAAAGGCGGTATCTGGCCATACGTCGTTGATCATAATGACGCGATAATGCTTGTCCAGGTCTTTATAAGCCCAGACCAGCCCCATACCGTCATTATCAGCGGCGTAAACATCTATATCCAGGGTGAAATTGGTGAACTTCTGCCCTTTGTAGATCGCCATAGTTCCCATCAGACAGCTATCTGTGGTGTCACCCCAGATATTTGATCCCTGATACAGCGCCTTGCCGTCCAGTCCGAATTGACTATCCCGAACCTCCCATGAAGAGGGTCCCGCGTCTCCGAGATCTACATCCTCAACGATCTCCCAATCATCAAGACCGCCCCCCTCAAAATCGAGGATTATCGTATCCTGAGCCTGAACAATGCCCGCCGTGAACAATGCGATAAAGCAGACAACCACTGCGTTTAACATTCTGGAACGAGAGAACATCCTTTACCTCCTTATTGTACCTTGTTATTCTTCCACAATTAGCAACACCTGAACTTATGGACGCTTTACATTCCCCCAGCAAGTCGCAAGTTTTCTTGATGCAGACACCGCCAGCGGACCTGTGGTCACAATACTGATATTGTCAATCGCCCACCACCAGTCGTTGCCTGCCTCGATCATGCCCCATGTCAAAACCATACTCTTAGCGCCCCCTGGGTTCTCGATATCTATTTCCATTTCATCATTCGTCGAGTTGTCGTCCTTGAAAAACTTTCCGCCGCCCGACTCAAAGCGAAGTATTTCAACAGGATCGCCGCCGTCAAACGAGACGGTCAGGTTCGCCTTTTGATTATCCTCAGGACGCCAGCTTGAACTGAAATAAAGTATAACAGAGTTTGGTTTTGTAACCTGCGCCATAGGTATTGCAGGGGTTGACAGGAACGTGTTATACTCGCCGCCGGCATGTGCTTTATCATCCCATTCGTCAGGATCGGCAACGGCAACAACGTTCTCGCCTAACATGAACTCGGAACGTCGCTGACCTTCTGCGGCTTGCGTCCACCAGGCAGGATCAACAAAAGCCCATCCATGCCATTCCGTAACTCCATTGTCAGGAACGCCACTGTCGTCAATCGTCCATCCTTTGGGCGGGGTATCAGTCCAGACGTTATCTCCTTTTAGAGCCTCATCAACGTTTGCACCTAACTCCAGATTGTCGAAGTTCTCCTCGAAGAATACCGTCTCCCCTGCGATAATAGAAATAGGCGTCATTAAATAAACAGCAATTAGAAAGGTTATTATTCCACCTGACATGCCATATTTACGCATTACTATCCCCTTTGTTGGATTTAGCATTATTTCACAGACTCCAGCATCTTCACCATTTCGCGCGCCGTGTGTTCCACGCTGAATTTTTTCAACACAGCGTCTCTGCCCTGCTTTCCCAGTTCATGCGCGCGTTGAGGATTCAGCAGTAGGGATTCGATAGCATCTGCCAGTTTTTGAGGCTCATTTGGCTCATACAGTATGCCGCCCCCTGTGGCTTCCAGAATTTCCGGGAATGCCCCCTGGCGCGGTTGAACTGCCGGAACACTCGACGCCAGAGCCTCGATTATGTATATTCCGAAGGCTTCCTTGTGTTCCGCCGGCACCGACATAACTGAAAGACTGCGCAAAAAATCCATTCTACTGCCAAAATCGAGGTTGGGCAGGATTTCCACATACGCGCTGAGATTTTCCTTCGTGAGCCGTTGGCGTATCTTTTTCAGATAAGCTTTGTCCGTCGCCAGACTGCCGCCGGCGGCGCGTAATTTTAGTCCTGGTATGCGCCCATTTTGTTTCAGAATTATAAACGCCTCAATGAGAATGTGCAGACCTTTTTCCGGACACTGCCGCTCAAGATAGCCGACCACTGGCGGATCAACCGGCGAATCCGCCTGCCGATAGTTTTCCGTATCTATGCCGCTGTGGACGACGTAAATCCGATCAGCCGGAATTTTGAGGCGTTCACGCATCAGATCGCCGTAATACTTGCTGACGGCGACGAAAGCGTCCACGTCATTCCCGCGTTCAACCAGCATATCCCACACCATCTGACGCTGAGGCTCCGGCAGGGCATCAATCCATATATCCTCATCCTGAAGCGAGCAGATTACTGGGACGCCAAGCTCCTGCTTGATCCGCCGAACCACCCCAAGCAAAAGAGCGTTGGAGATGTGTATAACGTCAGGCGATTCCTGCGTTTTAAACCACGCGACAAGTCTATCCAATTCTTTGGCTTGCTGTCCATCCTCACCGCGCAGCATTGACAGCGTCATATTGCCCATTTCTGCCGCGTCCGTCATTCCACCCAAGCCAGCTACCCATTTTAGGAGCTTCGGAGAATCCAATAGGCGGTCTATCCAGCGAGGCGTTTTCCGAAATAGGGCGGATTTCTGTTGAAGAAAGACGTTTATTCCGCCAAAGAAAACCGAATCGCCGAGGTGGTGTCCCAATTCATCTGACGTGATGGGCAAGTACAGCGGCAATCTGAGAACATCGTGCCCCTGCTTATGCAATTCCCTGAACAAAGTGCAATCACGAAGACAGTTTTCGCAATAAAACGCGTCTCCGCTGCCGGGAATAAGCTGAATGATTTTCATTGTTGATATATCCCTTAACATTAATATGTCATAACCCGTTTGAATGAGTCGCCGACGAGTTTTGGGGTGCCCTCGACATCGGCGTCCGCGTCACATAGATAACGCGCCACCGCCCCGGCGTCACACCAGGTAGTTTGCAACATGCCCAGGAGTTTCTCAGACTGGTTTTCCGAAACATATTTGAGCAGAGTCTCTGTAGCTTTCATGTTGCTGTACGGACCAGCAACCACTGGGAATCCCTTGTCGGCAAACATGGGGATGGACGGATAGTCGTCACGCTCGCCATAGTGCCAGTCGCACATGACGATGTCCCTGGGGATACTGTCTATCATCGCCCACGTATCATTCATTGAGGCTTCCCACTCGCCGTATCCTGTAGCCGCTCCGTCCAGCAGTCTATCGCCCCACATAAACATTTCCACTTTTTTATCGCCCACGAAGTGGTTATATAGCGCGTTAACCCAGTCGGCGAACAATTTGTCATTAGGCACGTCTTTGCATCGCGGGCATGTGCCAATTTCAAAGACTTCGTCCAGCCCTACGTGTATGGCGTCCGCTTCGAATGCGTCTATCAGTTCATCGCCCAGATCAAACACCACGTTTTTGACCTCTGGATGCAGTGGGCAAAGACTTCGGCAGTAGCGAACAGTTTGCAATTCAGGCGTTTCGTCGAATTCGGGATGTACGCGCAGTAATCCCTGTTCTGTGCCTCGCTCTTTCTCCGATTGATGCCCCATCAGGTTCATCTTGGGAATTATGCGAATATTGTTCTGCCTGCACAGGGTGGCTATTTCAGCGGCTTGTTCAGAAGTGATCCAACCATCACTAATTTCGGGGTGGCTGTTGAAATGATACCGATACCTGATCAGCAGTACCAGAGCGTTGCATTCGTATTTCGGCAGTGCTTCGGCAATCATCCGTTTGAATATCTCATAGTCCTTTTCTCTCGGTACGCCAATACACAATCCTCTAAAAGACCAGTCTGTTCCTTTCATAATATATCCCCCCTGTTAGCTTCCCGCAAAATGGTGTCAACTGATGTGTCTCAAAAGCCCCATATTTGTTTATACAATTGTTTTCTGATTTACGATCTAGATTCTAACATTTTCTTTTCTGCAAATCAATGCAAATTTTATCTGTTGCATGATTCGTTGACAACAGGTTAGAAGTTGACAATCTCATTTACTTCAGGTATTATTATAATCATCGGAATAATCCTTACAGAATACGTATCTGACAAGAGATCTCCGGATTGTTGGAGAGATTGCTATAGACCGAGGAGGATTTACATGTTAGTTAGTCTGGAATGGTTGAAGGAGTACGTTGACTTCGATCTTTCCCCCGCTGAATTGGCGGAAGAATTGACGATGGTGGGACTGGAAGTTGAGGAATCTGTTTCAGCTTCCACCGAAGGGCTGGACAAGGTGGTCGTGGGGAAGATTGTGCAGATAAAAAAGCATCCCAACGCCGACAAGCTGACTCTCTGCACAGTAAACGTAGGTAATGGCAAAGAGCTTTCTATAATCTGCGGCGCGCCGAATGCTAAAGAAGGTTCGCTGTATCCGCTCGCTCTGGAAGGAGCAAAGCTCCCCGGCGGCGCAGAGATCAAAACCGCCAAAATAAGGGGCGAAGTCTCTCACGGGATGCTGTGTTCGGAAACAGAACTGAAACTGGGAGACGACACCAGCGGAATCATGGAACTGCCGCAGGAACTTGAACCGGGCACGCCCATAATAGACGCGCTGAATCTGAATAACGTGGTTCTGGACCTGGAGCTTACGCCGAACCGCTCCGACTGCCTCAGTATCCTGGGCGTGGCGAGGGAAATATCAGCCATAACCGGCAATCCGCTTCGGAAACCGCGCACCTGTTTCAAAGAAGGCGATACAAAAGCGTCTGATCTGACCTCCGTAACCATAGAAGCTCCTGATCTATGCCCGCGATATGCCGCCAGACTGGTGCGGGGCGTCAAAATTGGTGTGTCGCCTTACTGGATGCGAAAGCGGCTGCAAGACGTGGGACTGCGTTCCATCAACAACGTCGTTGATGTGACCAATTACGTCCTCATGGAACTGGGCCATCCGCTCCACGCCTTCGATTTCGACAATCTATCTGGGAAACGGATAGTGGTTCGCAGACCCCATCCCGGGGAGCAGATCACCACTCTCGATGAAGAAAAACGAGAGTTGAGCGCAAATATGCTGATGATCGCCGACGCAGAGAACCTCGTCGCGGTAGCCGGCGTGATGGGCGGGCATGGCTCTGACGTGGCTGAAACCACCACTGACGTTCTTATTGAAAGCGCGTATTTCGATCCTGTGAGCATCAGCAAAACGGCTAAGGAACTGGGACTGCATACAGAAGCGTCTCACAGGTTCGAGCGAGGGGCTGACATAGAGGGGCTTATTACGGCTCTGAACAGGACGGCGCAGCTTATACAGGAACTGGCTGGCGGAGAGATATGCGCTGGCATAGTTGACGCATATCCCGCCCCGCGACAGGAGATCAGGGTAAAGCTCCGCCCGAAACGAGTGAACGCTATTCTCGGAACCGACCTGACGGCGGAACAGATGGATAGGTTTCTGACCAGCATCGAATTTGAGGTGGACAGAGACGGCGATGATATGAATGTCGTCGTTCCCGCCTTCCGTCCTGACGTGGCGCGAGAGATAGACCTCGTCGAGGAAATCGCCCGGCTTTTCGGCTATAACAACATCCCCATCACGGTTCCCACTGGCGGAATACAGCCGGAATCTGAGGCTGATCGCGTGGCGAGCTTCAGAAAAAACGCTGGAGACGCGCTGATTGCCTGTGGGTTGGCAGAAGTGGTGAATTACTCATTCCACAGCCCGGACGCCTTCGACATGATCCATCTGGCAAAAGACAGCGAATATCGCCATGCGCTGAAGATCAGAAATCCGATCAGCGAGAATCAATCTGTGATGCGCACCACACTCATACCCGGTTTGCTTGCAAATATCCAGCATAATCTGAACAGGCGCATTTCCGATGTGCAGATTTTTGAGATTGGGCGCGTTTTCCATCCAACGAAAGAGAACGAGCAGCCGGATGAACCAACGTTGGTGAGCAGCGCGATCACCGGCATGTCAGGCGCGCAGTTATGGAATCAGCCCACGCGACAGGTGGATTTCTTCGACGTCAAGGGGATCGTGGAAACATTCCTGCGAGAGATCGGTATTTCCAACTACCAGTTCCGCCCGACCGTTCATCCATCCATCCAGCCCGGTCGAGGGGCAGAGGTTCTGCTGGACGACGTCGCGCTGGGCGTGCTGGGAGAGCTTAGTCG
>Ga0255402_1083_pt1 | contig 11982 bp, 9 predicted proteins | sample ANMaggSeSYBR01D4_FD_182125 | JGI IMG/M metagenome (GOLD analysis project Ga0255402, IMG submission 182125) | Sediment cell enrichment communities from methane seep in Santa Monica Basin, California, United Staets - ANME aggregate JGI... | ecosystem: Environmental > Aquatic > Marine > Cold seeps >...
GCCAGAGAGCCTAAAGCCACCGCGAGCATCATTGCCAGCGCAAGCCGCTTGTTGCTCGTTCCCGTCCTTTCGGCAAGTTTGAATCCCTCAAGCTGATGGGGCATGGGATGGCTTCTATAGGCTCTGTTGATGAACCAGAACATGGAGAACATGGTCAAATTGCCAGCGCCAAGCCTACGAGTTCCTAACACTCTAACCATGATCTGATCGGGTCCGGCGTGATGGAGATCATGCACCGGCGAACCCAATTCTGCCCTCATTCGGGTGACGGCTGTGGATATGGCGAAGTATATGGCGAAGAAGGCGAAGATCACCATCGTGGACATTCCAGCCGCTGACTTATAGAAGATGGATGAAACTCCGAATTTCGAGCAGAAAAAGAAGATGAACCCCATGCCGCCGATCGCGCCTAAGACAGCCGTTCTGTACCGCATAGGTTCGTCGGAGTCGTCCAGATCGGTTTTGTATCCAATGACTTTTTTAACAACTTCCTTGATGTGCTTTCTGCTCACCCAGAGGGCAATAACAGCCAATCCCACGTATCCGCCGGACGCCTGCTCGTTCATATATGGAAATCCGGGCAGGCTTCGCAGTCCCAGCGCGCTGCCGATAACCCGCTGTATTCTCCAGAACCAGAAGAAGAACCAGCACGAAAACGCCAGATCAAGAGGTATAAAGAATCCTAATCCTATGGCGAACGGATAAAATGAGATTGGAATACTCCCCATTGCATTCCAGGGTTTCTCGGTGAAAACTGTTATGTAGCGCACTCTGATGGGTATATGCGGGATAGCGGGGGCAAGGGAGTTCAAGCCGTTGATGATTGTCAAAGTCGCGGCAATGGCAAACCCCATCCACATGAACTTGCTCTTGAAAAAACGCATACTGGAATGGGTCATCTCCAGCGGAAGCTGGATGATAGGATAGCTCAGTTTCTCCGATTGAGTCCACCGTTTTCTTACGATGACGTTGATGCAGAGCATGACGAAAACAAGAGCGAATATGAACGCGCTCCACCACAGCACAGGCTCAATCCAGATTTTGAGCCGATCAAAGGTGTATAGGCTCACCTCGCCGTTGTAATAGCCATCCAGCGCGTATTCATCGCTCACAGTGAGCCATCGCGGGATATACCGATGAAAAAGCTCCGCCCATTCGTTCTCCGGCGTGGCGAACCAGTATGCGTGCCCCAGCATAGGAACCAGAATTTCGAGCATATCATGCCCGGCGATGCCTGACGCTAGAGAGAGCATTATATATATAACCAGGAGTTCGCTCTGGCTGAGGACTTGCTTCGGCAGGAATTTTTTCAAGAGCAGGTTCAATGCTATCAGAACGAAAATACTGAATATAACATTGAAAAACAGCGATATGGTCACAGGATGCCCGGAATATCGGATTACTTCCATCTCTATGACCCAATAGCAGTTTATGGGTATTAGTATAACAGCAATTATCAGAGAGCGAAAAGTAACCCCCTGATAGCTTTTTTGTGTTCTGTTCATTTCTACCATGTCATATAAGTGCAAACAAGCTGAATTCCTGATCCTTTGTTTAATCATAACATAGTAGAGATGAAACATCAAACCCTTTTTCATCTATTGACAAAACAGCGTTTTCAAGCTATTCTATGCAGGCTTCAATAAGGAAGTTTTATTATTACGAGTTTTTCAGTTAGAGAAGCAAAGTCTTGGCAGGGGCGGGTAAACGGTCTTTGATTGGTAAAACAAAGACCGTTACCCGCCCCTACAACTCTATCCATTGCATAAGCTCGTATTATTGTTCACCATTTTGCGGATTGCATGAGGATTTTCAGTGATGGATAGTTCCGGCGACAAAAAATTCGTTACCCTTCGGGCGATTATCATTGGTTCGCTTCTCATTTTGGTCAACAGCCACTGGCAGACAGGGATGAGCAGCACTCTGGACATAGAGATCACCGATCTGGCGCTTTTCTCCAACGTTGTTTTCATTCTGTTCATGCTGGTCTTGTTGAACCAGTTTATGAGACGATTTTTGCCGACCCATAAACTGCGGCAGGGGGAAATGCTGACCATCTACGTTATGCTGGCAACCTCAACAGCGTTGAACGGCACGGACATGATAAAATGCCTCGTTTCGCTGGTGGGCAACGGCTCATGGTACGCCACGCCGGAAAACGACTGGAACAATATCTTCGGACAACATCTCCCGGGCTGGCTCACCATCAGCGACAGGAAAATCCTCAGCGGATACTACGATGGCGAATCCAGCTTGTATGCCGCCAAACACATCAGGGCATGGGCGCCGCGCGCGCTGGCGTGGTCAAGTTTCTCCGTTGTTCTCATACTGGTTATGCTGTGCATCAACACCATTCTTCGGCGGCAGTGGGTCAGAAATGAGCGGCTGACGTACCCCATCGCGCAGCTTCCATTTGAAATGACCACCACCGACAAAGCATGGGGCTTACTGGGCAATAAGCTGATGTGGATCGGATTTTCAATCGCCGCCGTTATCAGCATTGTCAATCAGGCGCACATTTTGTCTCCCGTCGTTCCGTCCATTCCCGTACAGCCTATGAATATGGGGCGTTATTTCAGCACAAAGCCCTGGAACTCCATGCGATATATGTACCGCACGTTCTATCCCTTCGCCATAGGTCTTGGCTATCTTATGCCCCTTGATCTAATCGCGTCAACGTGGTTTTTCCACTTGTTCTGGCAGATTGAACGGGTTATTGGTAGCGCGGCGGGGCTTTCCTCTTTGCCCGGATTCCCCTACGCGGAATCGCAGGTACGGGGCGGATGGATCGCTCTGCTGGTCTTTGCCATCTGGATTGGCAGGAAGTATTTTCGGGATGTCGTCGTCCAGATTTTCAGAAGCTCCAAAAACGATACGTCAGGCGGTCCAATGACGTATCGAAACGCGGTTTTGGGCATCATAGCGGGATTTATATTTCTTGTGGCGTTCTGCTATTATGCAGGTATGTCCATCTGGGTTATGTCGCTGTTTTTCGTATTCTACTTCGCTCTTTCCACGACCATAACACGAATCCGCGCGGAGCTTGGTCCTGCGGTGCATACTATGAGGGACGCATCATCTGACAAGATGCTGTTGATGCTCTTCGGCACGCGCCAGCTTAGACCGCATAATCTGACAGGTTTTGCTATGTTCCACTGGATCACAGGTTCTTCGGGGCGCGAGAACCCTATGCCCATTCAGCTTGAAGGGTTTAAGTTTATGGAACGCGCCAGGGCAAGATCGAAGTGGTTCGTTGTAGCGGTTCTCGTCGCCGCCGCTGTAGGTTCGCTCTCAGGATTCTGGGCGTACCTGCACGACGCTTACAATCTGGGCGTGGAATCCTACCCGGAAAAAACGTGGGCGGCGAGCGTGGGCTTCCGTCTGTTGGATTCGAGAATCCAGAATCCCACCGGCGCGCAGCCGACCGATATTACCTTCGCTATTGTCGGATTTATGTTCACGTTATTTATGCTGATGATGCGCGTGCGTTTTCTATGGTGGCACTTGCACCCGGTTGGATACGTCATCTCAGGAAGATGGGGCATCGGACGGATACTATTTCCTCTCATAATCGCCTCAACCGCAAAGTGGGCGACACTGAGATTTTCAGGACTGAAAGGCTACCGAAAATCCATACCGTTTTTCCTGGGGCTGATCCTGGGCGACTTCGTACTGGGGAGCGTCTGGGCAACTATAGGCTTGATCTTTCATACTCCTGTATACGTTTTCTGGACAGGATAAACATTTTTCAGGAACATTCAATGACAAAATCATCTCCGTTTATGTTGACAAAATACAGCTTTTCGGTGTATGATAATCCTCAGTGGTTCGTATGCAAATCTTTTATTTAAGCCGTCGGGAGTTGTTTCTTTGAAAATAATCACTCGCTATATTCTCCGAGAAATAGTAGAGCCTTTTTTTATGGCATTACTTGCCTTTACCTCCCTTCTTCTGGTGAACAAAGTATTTCTTTTGACCAAATATTTCGTTGAGAAGGGCGTAAATCCCTGGTACATGGTGGAGATGCTTTTCTACTTTTCGCCCGCTGTCTTTGTGCTCACGATTCCTATGTCGTTTTTGGTGGGGATAGTCACCGCGTTTGGTCGGCTGGCTTTTGACAATGAGATCACAGCCATGAAAACCGCTGGGGTGAGCACGCGCAAATTGATCGCGCCGGTGGTTATTATATCCTTCGTTTTGAGCATCCTCATGGTGATCTTCATGGATCTCACCATCCCCAGCGGCAACAAGGCTTATTCCAGGCTCGACACTGAAATCCGGCGCAAACATCCTGCCCTGGTGTTGGAACAGGACGCCATAATGGAAGAGATGTCAGGCGAAGGGAAAAAATGGTACTTCAAAAGCACAGACCCGGAAAGCGGGCGGATGAAAGATATAAGAATCTGGGAACGCCATACTATTGGAGCCAACAAAACGCCGAAACTCATCACTGCCGAAGAGGGCGAATTAAAATCCTTCGCCGAATGGACTTCTCTAAAACTATACAACGGCACAATACATCAAGCAGACAGAAAAGACCCGTTGAAAGGCTACGTCGTCGGCTCCTTCGCTGAAGATGAGGTAATCCTGGATATATCCAGTTCTCTGGACAAGGAGCGTCAGTTGGCTTCCAGAGCCAGAAATATGAGCATCAAGAAAACAAGAGAGAGCGTAGAGAAGCTCCGCAAAGACATGCTATCACCCATCGTAGGAGTTGAGAAGAGGAAGTACATCAAAAAGTATCTGATTCCTGCATATCTCGTGGAATTATACAAGAAGTTTTCCATTCCCTTCACCTGTTTGGCTTTCGGATTGGTCGGAGTGCCGGTTGGATTGATAGTCCGGCGCGGCGGCAGAATGGCGGGACTGGGGGTAGGGTTGAGCATAATAACCATATACTATGTGTTTCTCACGGCTGGAGAGCGGATCGCGAAGTCAGGCGCGTACCCGCCCGTTCTGGGCGCGTGGACACCTAATATCCTTGCCTGCGCGCTGGGCGTATTCTTGATAATAAGAACTGTCCGGGAAGCTCCCATCCGTTCGTCGAGGCTGATAAACAAGCTGTTTCCGCCAAAGGACACCTCAAGAACTGATCTGGAGACGCGCGGATGAAAGTTGTTGACAAGTACATACTCAGGGAGTTCCTCCGCAGTTTTCTGGTAAGTCTGGCGTTTTTCACGATACTTCTCCTGGTGGTGCGGTTCAGCGAAAGGGAGATGGGTAGATTCATCAACTGGCGCATGTCTGTGTCGGAATCTGTGCGCAGTATGCTGTATCAGATCCCCGATTTCATAATGCAGGTCGCGCCGCCCTCTGTGCTTTTCGCCACTTTTTTCTCCCTGGGACGCATGACGCAGAACAACGAGATCACAGCCATGAAAGCCGCTGGTATCAGCCTGTATCGTGTTTTTCGTCCTGTGTTCGTTGCCGCTTTTCTGGTAGCTATTGTTATGATAATCTTTAACGATCAGGTGGTGACGTGGGCAAATCAGAAGGAAGCGGATATAAAAAAACCGCTTTCAGTTGTTTCTCAACAGGCAACTAATGTGGTTTTTATCAGTTCTGGCAATCGGGTGTTTTACATAGATCGGATGTATCTGCGCACTCGTCAGATGCGGAATTTGACCATCTATGAGTTCGACGAAAATAACAACGTCCGAAACTGGACATTTGCCAGAGAAGCGTCATGGACTGGCACAACGTGGCGGCTCGAAAACGGAATGGAGCGGATTTTCAACGAAGAGGGATGGGACGAAATACCTTATGAACAGAAAGAAATCACGGTAAACGAAGACCCGGAAATCATGGTAAAAGGGATAAGAGACCTGAAAGAAATATCATTTTTTGAGCTAACAAAACTGGTGAAGTACAAAAAAGCGGCGGGGCAGATAGTGAGGCGCGAGCTGGTATCTCTCCAGAGCAAAATATCGCTTCCGTTCGCATGTTTCATAATGGCACTTTTGGGCGCGCCTTTGTTCATTATGTTCGGCAAATCAGGTACGGCGGTCGGGTTTCTGCTCACCATGTCCATCAGCTTTTTGTATTGGGGTATAGCTCTAGCTGTTCTTGAGGCTTTTGGCAATGCAGGAAAGCTCCCGCCTATGCTGGCATGTTGGACAGCGAATTTCGTCTTTGCGTTTGTTGGGTCAGTGTTTGTTTACAAAGTTAAGAAGTAAAGGAGGATTTCAAATGAAGTACATATCAGTTCTTGCAGTTGTTTTAGTTTTGTTGTGCGCCGCGCTTCCTGTGCGCGCCACTGTGGAATTCAACGAAGACGTCAGAAAGGATGTCGTCGGTCTATTTGGAACGCTTCTGGCGCCCAGCATTTTCACCACTGCGAGCATGGATCAGTTGACTGCCTCGCTCTATGGCAGAACGCTGACCGCCGAAGGCGTGATACCAGACTTCGACGGCGACATCGAAGCTAAAATTGACGATATGACCATTTTTGCAAGCGCACGTTTGCACGGTTTGGGATTGACGCTTGGCTTCGGTCCGGGGAATGATTTTGAATTCTCTCAGCCGATCATTATGTCCGCTGATTATAAGGTCAGTCTGGTAAACGACCAGGATTCAGTAGTAAATGCGGCGGTTGACGTTCAGTACACCATAATAAGCCTGCCGAACGAAGAGAACATAAGGGTGTCGGCGTTGGGGTTTGGAGTGGTCTCCCTCAACGGGCTGATAAGCGCGAAGCTCTTATATCTGCTGGAACCTTACGCTGGGTTGACCGTGAACTACGTCTATCTGAATTCGGACGCGGAAGGGGATATTACCGTATGGAAACCCGTTCCTAAACTCGGTTTGCGGCTCAATATACTGCCAATACTTTCAGCCACCACCGAGATCATGTTTATCAGAAATTCGCATCTGGATGATTCAGCCTGGATGTGGAATATAGGCGCTAGTATCAGATTCTAAGTGATTCTTTCCGATGTCAGGATACCATAGACCCTGACTAAAGTCAGGTCTCCAATGATTATCCAAAGAAACTACTGGAGGCTCGACTTTAGTCGAGATCTGAATTTCGATAAACTGAGAGGTGAATCTGAAAATGGCAAATCGTCTCAAATGGAGTGTCGCCGTTTTTATCGCCATGATTGCCGCGTCATCATTATCGGCTGTTCCGGCGGCGGAAACAGGAGAATTAAGCATGAGCAAAGGTATATCCATAACTGTTGGACAGAAAGACGCTGACATAGTCGGCTCGGATAACCGGGCGTTGCAGGCGGCTGTGGATTACGTCGCCGGGCTGGGCGGCGGGACAGTCAATATCGCTCAGGGAACTTACCTTATGAAGGACTCTCTCCACCTGCGCAGTAACGTCTGCATATTAGGGCAAGGGGAAGCCACCGTCCTCCGCAAGTGCGACGGCATCCGTTCTCTCCTCGCCACTGATGGAGACTATGGGCAAGAGGCGATAACGCTGACGACGCCAGCCGGGTTTGAGGTAGGTATGGGGGTGACTGTGAGCGACGATAACTCCGGCGGATTCCATACGACTGTCGCCACCATAATTTCCCAGGAAGGAGACACATTTGCCATCACCAAGCCGCTGAACGCAGACTGCATGGTACATCGAAAAGCGTCTGCCCGAAATACTTTCCCGGTGATCAGCGGCTACTATGTGGACAATTTGCGCCTGGAAGGGATAGTAATTGACGGCAATCGGGAGAACAATGACCATTTGAACGGATGTCGCGGCGCGGGGATATTTCTCTATCGCGCCAACAACGTTCAAATCATGAATTGTGTCGTGCGAGATTATAACGGCGATGGGATCAGCTTTCAGCAGAGCAACGATATATTCCTGAATGACTGCGTATCATACAACAACGCCAGTCTTGGTCTCCATCCCGGCAGCGGATCACAAAGGCCGGTGGTGAGAAACTGCCGCGCTTATGACAACGGCACTGATGGACTGTTCCTTTGTTGGCGAGTGCGCCATGGATTGTTCGAGGGAAATAAGCTGGAAAACAACGGCAGATTCGGCATATCCATCGGTCACAAGGACTCCGATAACATTCTGCGGAATAACGTGGTTACGAATAACCATAGTCACGGAATTTTTTTCCGAAATGAGCCAGAATACACCGGCGGACACCGGAATCTGCTGGAAAATAACAAAATTCTGAATAACGGCGCGGGCGGTGAGGGGTGCGGCATCTGCATACGCGGCGAAACATACGACATTACCATCGTCGGAAACGAGATCGGCGATACGCGTCCGCAGGGCGAGAAAACTCAGCAGTTTGGAATATGGATACAGCCCAAAGCGGATCGGATCACCATTCGCGGCAATAAAATTGAAGGCAACAAAGACGGTGCAGTGAAAAACGAAGCGGTTGACGCACAAGTTGAAATCTCGGACTGATGACTGAGTTGTTGAACGCGGCTGCCAGCCTGTTTGTAAACAAACCAGCGACGTGTTCCTGACCTCGAACTAAAGCGTTTGTAGTAAGGCGATTCATCGCCGTCTGTGGTGAACGACATTGGACGTGCAATGAATTGCACTACTACAAACCATCGTTGTAGCACTAAGTTGTTGAACGATTTGATGGGAGTGATCGGATGGGCGATAATCGGTCGTCGGACAGATACCATTTGGCAAAAAACCTATTGCTCTTCCTGCTTTTCCTGTACATTTTTTTCATAAGCATTGAGCTAATGGGAGCGGCTTTCAAGGGCTTTGGCAAGGGATTTGCCGAGAAGCTCATCGCCACTACCGCCAACCCTTTTGTTGGATTGTTCATCGGGATACTATGCACCAGCATCATGCAGAGTTCCTCGATGACGACTTCCATGCTTGTGGGCATGGTGGCTGTCGGAACCATCTCAATTCGGAACGCCATACCTGTGGTTATGGGAGCCAATATCGGCACTACGGTTACCAATACGATAGTGGCTATGGCTCACATAACCCGAAAACAGGAGTTTAGACGGGCGTTCAGCGGGGCGTTGCTGCACGATTTTTTCAACAGCCTGAGCGTGCTGGTGCTGCTACCTCTGCACTTGATTTCGCAGGTTATATTTGGAAAAGGTTACTTGCAGTTTCTAGCAGAGATATTGGCTGACGCTTTCAGGAACGTAGGCGGGATGAAATTCGGCAGTCCGCTCAAGATGGTGACGCGTCCGGTTATTAACCTTTTATATAAACGTCTGTTCCCGGCGATGCTTCGCCCTTTTTTCGGTCAGCACGACGTTAGCGGCAAGGCGCTGGGCATATTCACCCTTATATTTGCCATAGCGCTACTTTTTCTGGCGTTGAAATACATGACCAGATTCATGAAATCCGCGCTGATGGTCAAGATGGAGAACCTTTTTGACGCCTATTTGTTCAAGACGCCTGTCAGGAGCTTTGCGATTGGGGCAATACTCACCGCCACGGTGCAGAGCAGTTCTGTAACTACGTCGCTGGCTGTGCCGCTGGTGGGCGCAGGTATCCTGACAATACGACAGATATTCCCATACGTTTTGGGCGCGAATCTGGGAACTACCGTAACTGCTATGCTGGCTTCGCTGGCTATAGGCGGCGACGGCGGTGGGTTCGCTATTACTGTAGCATTCGCGCATCTATGCTTTAATATCTCAGGCATGATCATCTGGTATCCGCTTAAAAAAGTGCCTATCACTATGGCGCGCAAAATGGCTGAATTTGCCACAAGGTCAAGAAAATTAGCCGTGATTTATCTGATCGTGATGTTCTACGTAATACCCGGCTTGCTGATACTATTCATGAGGAAATGAAAATGTTCAAGGAAATATTGTCTGTCTTGCGAAAAGATGACCTGTTGACACAAGCGCTGAACGAAACTGAGGAAATGTTCTCCAAAGCCGAGTTGATGTTCAAAGCCGCTGTGAACATGATCATGGAATGCAAGAAACCCGACATGGACATGTATGAAACGGACAAAGAGATAAACAGGATGGAATGGGAGATAAGAAAGAAAGTTCTGGGGCATCTGGTGGTGGGCAACAGGAAAGGGGATGTGCCAGCCGTGCTGATTCTCACCAGCGCGGTTGTGGACATAGAGCGGATCGGCGACTACTCCAAGAATATCTTTGAACTGGCGGATATTTGTCCCAAAGATGCACTCATCAAGGGGGATCACGTGAGATTCTTCAGGGATATAGAAGCGCAGATTCTGGAGATTTTCAAACTCACCAATGACGCTCACAGGGATGCCGACGTTCAAAAGGCGCAGACCGCTATGGAGATGCACTGGCAGATTTCCGAACGGTGTGACAAGATGTTTGAGGAACTGGCGTCGGAAAAAGGGCTTCGCGCCGAATATGCCGTTATTTACACCTTGCTCGCCAGATACCTGAAGCGGGTGAGTTCTCACCTGAAAAACATTGCCTCAAGCGTGGTCAACCCCTTTCCCAGAATGGGATTTAGAGCCGCAGAGGAAGGCAAGGACTTTGACGTCGGGTAGATGTAAAAAGGCGTGTCATTCCCGCGAACGCGGGAATCCAGAATACAATTGCTTGCCAGAAGAATGGATTCCCGCGTTCGCGGGAATGACATGATTCTTATGTTGAACTGACGTTACGTTATTTTTCCATCGGGATCATGCAGATGAATTCCCAGGGCTTGTCGCCTGTGTTTCTGAATTGATGTATCTCTCCGCCGGGCACAAAGAGCACATCGCCGCTTTTAACCTCATGTTCGCCTGATGAATCTACCACGATCCCGCCGCCGCTGAGGATGAATACTTCGTGTTCCCAATCATGCGTGTGCAGAGGTGTATTGCCGCCCGGCTCGACCTCAAATACCCGCATGACGAAATTTTTCGCCCCTTCCTTCTCGGCGATGACGCGTCTCATCTTCACTCCGTTTACGCCCTGTTCTGATGGTATCATTACTTCCACGTCTTTGTAATGCTGAATTATCACTCTGTATCTCCTTCTACGTCGTCTATTTTTGCAGCAAATCCATGACGAATATGCCCAGTTGATCGCTGACGCTCCTGTGCGCGACAAACACGATTCTGTGTCCATCGGGCAAAAATACTGGCTTGGTATCAATGAACCCATTATTGGTAAGGCGCGTCTGGTTTCCGCCGTCGGCGTCCATTACGTATATTTCGCTGTTGCCGTCCCTGTTGGAGTCAAAGACTATCAGCCTGCCATCGGGCGAAAAGGACGGATTGGAATCTATAAACTCGCTGTCGGTAAGCTGTGTCTGGTTTCCGCTGTCAATATCCATAAGGTGGATGTCGCTTCTGACGCCAGTGGGAGACGCTGTGTATGAGGCGAAAGCGATGCGCTTGCCATCTGGAGAAAACGCGACACAGCATTCCTCGCCTTTTTGCTGAGTTAGCCGCTTCTCATTCCCGCCGTCAGCGTCTATTACGTATATGTCACTGTCTTTACCCCTGTTGCTCTCAAAGGCTATGCGCTTGCCGTTCGGGGAAAAAGCTGGACCGCCGTCGGTAATTGTGTTTTCCGTCAACCTGACCTGATTTCGTCCATCGGGATTCATTACGAAAACCTCGTCATTGTTCTGACCGTGACCGTACCGGGAAAACGAGATGAACGCAATGCGATTACCATCGGTCGAAAAGGCGGGACTGTAATCATTAGTATCGTTGTAAGTGAGCCGCGTCACGTTGTCGCCGTTAATATCCATAATATAGATTTCATAATTGTCATCTATATAGACGGAGAAGGCGATCTTCTCCCGCCCTACAGTCGGATCCGCGCCCACCGGCGTCAGACGCTTTGCAGACGGATAATAATCCAGCGGAAGACTGACAACGCCCTTTTTGTCACAGCCAAACACCAGCATCATTTGCAGGGCGATGACGAGTATTACAGTAAGATTTTTCCTGTTCATAGACATTCCGCTTATTGCGACCCTGCGATTTCATCCGCGCTAAAAGCGCATCTGAAGCCAGCTATATGGGTTTCAGCCTGTGGCGCCTGTTTATCGCGAGAAGCGCATCGCGCCCCGATGGGACCGAGACTGTTGTAATGATA
>Ga0255402_1095_pt1 | contig 11917 bp, 14 predicted proteins | sample ANMaggSeSYBR01D4_FD_182125 | JGI IMG/M metagenome (GOLD analysis project Ga0255402, IMG submission 182125) | Sediment cell enrichment communities from methane seep in Santa Monica Basin, California, United Staets - ANME aggregate JGI... | ecosystem: Environmental > Aquatic > Marine > Cold seeps >...
TGAGAAGGTGTCATGCGACCAATTCATGGGAACATAGAAATTCTAATACACTGACAGGAGGGTGTTTCGAGTGTCTGAATGTCTATTCTGCAGAATAGCGGCTGGCGAAATCACGGAGAAAATAGTATTCGAGGATGAGAGAGTGGTAGCTTTTGAAGACATAGACCCTCAAGCACCAGTTCATGTGATCATCATTCCCAGAAAACACATACCTACAGTTCTTGACTTGACCAACGCGGATCAGGAACTTGTGGGTTACATGCATACAGTAGCGAATCGTGTCGCCGCTGAAAAATCGCTAACAGAGAGCGGATTCAGGCTGGTGACGAATTGCAAAGAATCGGCTGGGCAGGAAGTTCTTCACTTGCATATACATCTACTTGGCGGAAGGGATTTTCGCTGGCCACCAGGATAGCGGAAAAGTTCTTCTATTCGTCAGAAAAAAGGACGTGGTTTCCATGCAAACAGACAACGCTTTTACCATATCTCTCATGGATATATTTCTGTTTGGACTGCTCGTCTTTTTCGTATTCTACGGGTTCAGGCGGGGCACCCTGAGAACACTTTACGGTGTTCTTCGGCTCTATTTTTCGTTTATCGCCACAGTATTTCTCTATGAAAAAATGGCGTTGCTTCTTCAAGCTTCGGTCAACATATCGTCCACTCTGGCTCTCATGATCTGTTTCGCTTCTCTTCTTTTCTTGCTACTGACTTTAGTATGGCTCATAAGAATTTTCATAAAGGGGCGAATATCGAAGGTGCCGGATACGGAGAATAATCTTAGCAAACTAGGTGGAGCCGCCCTTGGATTGCTGGAGGGAATTCTCGTAATAAGCATAATAATTATGGTCATAAACTTCTATCCTACATCCGACGACACTGAATCCCCCTTGAAAGATACCGTTTCCTACAAAATCATAAAACGAATTGCCCCAGGTATAGAATCCCTCGCTACCGGTCCAATCAAGCGTTTAAAAGACATTTCTGATGGTTCGCCCAGCAACTCAGAATCCGAAGAATCGGAACCCGAGAATCCGTAAGTAATGTGAGTTACTGGAGAGATTGCTTTCCTGTAATTCTCCTGTACGCCTCGAAGTATCTCTCGGTGGTTTTTTGTACAACTTCGTCTGGCAGATGGGGCGCGGGCGGTGTTTTGTCCCAGTCGAGTCCCTCCAGATAGTCTCTCACGTACTGCTTGTCGAAACTTCTCTGGGAACGGCCGGGTTCATAATCGTCCATTGGCCAGAACCTTGATGAATCCGGGGTAAAAACCTCGTCAATAAGTATCATGGCATTATCGTAAAAGCCAAACTCGAATTTCGTATCCGAGAGGATCAGCCCTTTCGACTCCACCTCCGCGCTTGCGGCGGCGAGAATTTGCAGGCTTTTTTCCTTGATCTCACACGCTACGTCCGAGCCTACCATGTCCTCCACTTCGGACTGGGTCATTTCCATATCATGTCCCGATTCGGCTTTGGTGGTGGGCGTAAAAATTGGCTCTGGCAGTTTGTCCGATTCCTTCAACCCTGGCGGCAGTTTAATTCCGCAGATAGACCCTTTTTCCTTGTACGCTCGCCACGCGCTTCCAGCAAGATACGCCCTTGCCACACATTCCACGTCTATCCGCCTCGTCTTTTTGACTATCATACTTCTTCCAACAAGCACATCGCTGTGTTTTTGCAATTCTTCAGGAAACTCATCAACGTTGGCGGTGATAAGGTGGTTAGCGATTATATCCCGGGTAAAATCGAACCAGAATTCCGATAATGCTGTAAGTATCTTACCTTTATAAGGTATGCCGGTTGGCAGAACAACGTCAAAGGCTGAAAGCCTGTCCGTAGCAACGATCAGCAATCTGTCATCAAGATCATAAATGTCCCGTACCTTACCAATGTGAAAAGGTTTTGCGTTCGACAAGCGTGTTTCCCGAATTACTTTCTCCATCCATTTGCCTCCTTCTGGGTGCGTTTTACTTAACCAGTTTGCTGATCGCCTTGAATTCATCTGTACCTGAGCGATCCATCAGTTGAAAGAGGATCATCTCAGTGGACACGATGAAAACTCCCGATTGCCGCAGTCGTTCCAGAGCCAGAGTCCTGTTTTCTTTGGTTCTGGATGACACGGCATCGGCAACTACATAAGTGTCGTATTTTCGCGCTGCGGCTTGCAGGGCGGTCTTCAGAACGCAAACATGCGCCTCAATGCCAAAAATCACCAGGGAGTTGACGCCTATTTCCTCCAGTTTTCCTGTGAAGCGGTCACAGCCAAAGCAGTCAAAACTGACCTTCTCTATTATCTCATGTCCCGCGCTCAGGTTGATCTCATCCACAGTGCGCCCCAACCCCTTTGGGTACTGCTCAGTCACGATAAGCGGCACTTTTAGTATCTCCGCGCCTTTGACCAGTTTATTCGCGTTGTCAATCACGGTTTCGATATTGTGTATGACCGGCAGGAATCTCTCCTGGATGTCAATGAGAATGAAAGCCACATCATTTTTTCTCGGTATGCCTGAATTCATAAGAACGCCGGCGACGAACGCCGTTTATCATCCCCTTTAAATAATGGAATTGGTATTATCAAGTAGAGGCGACTTTCTTCCCTTCAGGAGTAAGCAGCCAGCGAGGACGCTTGATAAACGGAGCATTGCGGAAGGTTTGCTCTACGCGTCCCGCTTTTTCCAGATGATCCATGCAGGTTCGGATGCAGCCCCGCGCGCCGCAGAGTATATAACTGCCGCCTACGCCCCATTTTTGCAGCATCGCATGTCCTTCCACGATGTACTCGCCATGATGCTTCCCGGTAGAGAGGGGCCAGCAGAAAGCGTAAGCGTCAGCCTCCGAGAAATCCATTTTTTTGGCATCCCAGACCACGTTTGGAAGTTCCTTGACTAAAAACGGCGAGACGGTTCTATCCCCTCCGTGAGTGCTGAGAGTGCATTTTCCCATGTCCACGTCGCCCCATTGTATCTTTTGGCCTTCTATCTCTATCTCCACCACTTTTCCCTCTTTGATGTGGGGGATAGCCCCTGATGGGCAGTCTTTGACACAAGACATGCACCTGTCGCAGAGCGTTCCGGGCGGCATGAGCGGATCCGGCTCCAGTTCCGCGTCAGTTATTATAGTTTCAAGCCGCACCCTGGGACCGAACTCCTTTGTCATGAAAACCTTTGACCAGCCGATCTCGCCTATGCCCGCCGCGTAAGCGGCTATCCGCACCTGCAATTGAACATCCGACTGCCCCCTTACGGGTTTAATGTCATGATCTCTTGCATCCGGATGCCTCTGCGGAACGCCGGGATAGTTGAGAGCCGCCTCCCATCCATGATCCTCGATCATGCAGGCGATTTCATAGGCGATCTTCGGTCTGAACCATGTGTTCAACAAACCGTGATAGCCGAAATAGGTGTAGCTGGGCCAATAAGTTCCTTCCTCGATGCCCCTGAGCGAACCTCTTGGGATGCGTCGGGCTATGGCGATTACAGAGCGCGCCTCCGGGAATATGCTTGCAGGGTGCATCATCGGCGGAGCATCGTCAAAACGCTCTATGTTTGCAACGCCGAGTACACATTCTCTGGAACGGGCAAATTCCTTCAGTTTTTTGCTGGTTAGCATATCTCATCTACCTCCGCGTCCAGACAGGGCGTTTTCTGAAAGGGTTATGAAAAGTTCTGGTCAGCTTTCCCGCTCGCTCAAGGTAGTCCATGCAGCTTCGGGCGCATACAGCGGCTAAACGGTCGGGATTGCCGGCGGAATGGTACATATTTGCTCTCGCCCCGTTTTTGCACTCCCTACATTTTGAGAAGTCAACTTCGGCGACCACCATCGTTTTCCCGCAGATATTAAGCTCCGTATCATTTTCGGTGCTGATGGCTGAGAGCGGACAATTTTCCACGCACGCCATATCTCTGTCACATATTGGCTCGGCGAGGATAGGGTCAGGCTCCAATTCTGCATCAGTCAGAACAAGCTGGAACCGCTGTCTATGCCCGAATTCAGGCGACAGGAAAATGCCGCAATAACCTATTTCGCCAAGCCCCGCTCGCACAGCGGCATCGTCGGAATCAAGCATCACGTTTGGCGGCGGTTGATTTTCTCTTACTGAGATTCCCATAGGCGGTGTTTGGACAGGCAGGGACGGCAGGGGAACTGACTCCCATCCATTATTTTCCAGAAACTCGACCGTTTCATAAGTCGTCAGCGCCATGAACCTGTCGTTCAGCCACGAATAGCCGAAAAGACCGTAATTGTTGAGCTGCGTTCCTTCTTCCACGCCTCGCAGAGTTCCTCTGGTAATACGCCTGCCGATTACCACGACCGACTTTGCCTCAGGGAAGATTATGCTTGGATGCCTTTCCTGCGGCAGTCCCTCAAATCGGTTTATGCTGGCAATGCCGACCAGATCTGCGCCGCGCTCCCGGGCAAATGCCTTCAATTCGTCTGTAAATTCCTTCATAATCCAACACTCCTTACGCTGGGGCAAAAATCAAAACTGCCGACCGCTTTCTGTTCGGCTTTTATCATACCAGAACATCGTGTCGTTGTCCATGACTCTTTCCTACTTGAAAAAAGATGCCAACCTTGCGCTTTGAGAACAGTTGTGCTATCATTACACCAGTTTTAACATTTCTCATGATTTGTTCCTGGCGTTCTGCCAGCGAAAGGTGTGAATAAGCTGTCAAAGGCAGCAGTCTATGGTGTTTTTGTACTACCTGAATTTCGTCCAATGAGAAAGGATTTCTATCCTTGTCCGAGAGGGCACAGATCGCCATTGCTATGCAGCTTAATCTATCTCACAAGGTTCATTGACGCGCTGGGTAACCTTTACCTTGTCGTGCCGTTGATAGCAGGAGCATCTTGACACATTGAGACAGAAGTGATAAGATTTCGGACGCGTTAGCGTTGTGTTGGTTGAATTTTCATTTGTTCTTGTCTAGGAAATCATAAAATCCGCCACTCATAGATTTTTGCTGTGGTTTTCTCTATCATTGCTGGTTAGAGTGACCGGAGGCACAATATGGATGTAGGCGCTATTTTTGCTCTAGTGTTTTGTCTTCTGTGTTTCTTTTTAGTGGATTGGTATAGGCAGAGGAATGATAAGGCAGCATGTTGTCCAAAATGCGGTATAAGATGGGGTAGTGATTCGAGAACGGGGGAGAAAAAAAGCTTGAAGGAAGACAAGCCATGGAGCCCTATGGAGAAATATACTGAACTTCAATGCCCACACTGCGAGCACAAATGGTGGGTGAAGAAGTCATATTTAGCTAGTAGGAAATTATGAATTCTGGTGGCGAAGCTTTGTTCCACCTTAGTTCCTTGACCCCTTTACCCCCGGCGGTTGAGCGAAGCGAAACTGCAAGTTTTTTTTAGCGAAAAAGTGGGCGCAGCGCGATGAGGGTGAGGAATGATTGCGTAAAATTGCGGCACACAATAGTAACTGGGGCCGCAAAAATAGCCAGGTAAATGAGGAATTCCAAGTAATGACAGCGAAAATGTCCGTAGCATTTGCCACTGTAATAGCTTCTGCAAAATAGGTAATCCAAACGAAATAAAGACATGCCATGGGAACCACACATGACTAGTTCGTTTCATCATGCAGTTAGATTACCACAAGGAACTAAGTAGCGCAATATATTTCAGTCTTGTCGAGACATCGAGTCTCTTCCAAGACTGGCAAATTCATCCCCGTGCACAGCAAGGGGCATTCTTTGCAGTTTTAGTGAAAATGAAATCTCTATTTCTAGTGGCTTTTGTCGCTTTATGCACTTCAGGATGTGCAAAGGAGGCACGGTTACCCGATCCAAACGAGGAAAAGGCAGATGATAGTGGGACATACTCTGAAGGCGATGTGGGGTACTGGCTGTCTTATATGGAAGAGTGTCCGGTAACTGAGTCAGATAAGTATAAACAGTTCTACCACAGCCTGAAGGAGAAGGGGATAGTAATTTTCCCGGGTGTCTTTAAAAATGGTGATAGAACTACATACCATCTAGCGTCAAGGGATGCAATTGCCAGTTTTTTTCAGAACAGGGGCGTCTCAAACATCCACCTTGCTGATCAGGAAGGTGGTCTCGGGGGAATGGAAGGGGTCAACGCTCAGTGGGATTTATTCGAGAAGAGCATGCCGCTGTTTTCAGACCATTTGAAGGCAAATCCAATAGACTCAGGATATGCTCTGATAGCCGAGTATGCTGGTGATGAAATCATACGCGTCATTCATTGTTATATACTTGACTCCTATGGAGAGGACGCGTTTTCATTCCTCCTGAACGCACATTATAAGCTTTTTACCGATGCTCGACTGGCGACAGAAGCAGCCAAATCCAGAGATGAGTCGATCGGGAGAGGCGCTGATGTGATAATCAAGGCATTACAATACCAGTTCGATGCTCTGTCAACCGAGTGAGAGAGTTCAGAGTTGGTTAATGCGGTTGGGTGCGTCTATCAGCAAGAGCCACTTATTTGACGCGACCTACTACAATGTTAAACAAATAAAAGGGAGAATTCAAATGTTTGGATACAAGAAAATCGCTCTTGGAATGGCGATGCTGATCGTTGCGCTCCTATCGATACAGGGCGTTCCTGCGGCGGATGACAACAAGCTCATTCTGATTTCACCACATCAGGAAAGCATAGCGAAAGAAATGACCGACGGCTTTAAGGTATGGCACAAAGCAAAATATGGCGGCGACGTGGAACTGGAATGGCTGGATCAGGGCGGCACGTCGAATGCGATAAGGTTTATGCGCTCTGAATTCGGGAAAAATCCAGACGGGATCAACGTTGATATATTCTTCGGCGGCGGCACAGATCCATACCTGAAACTCAAAGAGGAAGGGCTGTTGCAAGCTTACAAACTGCCGGATGATATACTGTCCAGAATTCCACAGGAATACTCCGGCAGTCCCGTGTATGACCCGGATTTTCAGTGGTACGGCGCGTGTTTTTCAGGCTTTGGCATTCTCTACAACAAGCAACTAATCAAGCTGATGGGTCTGCCAACACCAAAAAAATGGGCGGATCTGGCGAAGCCCGAACTGGCAGGATGGGTAAGCTCCGCAGACCCCCGGCAGAGCGGAAGCGTCCATAAAATGTATGAGATCATTCTCCAGAGTTACGGATGGGAAGAGGGCTTTGGAGTAGTCACCAGAATGGACGCAAACGTAAAGGTATTTAGCAGAGGAGCTAGCGAAATTCCCAGAAATGTAGATCTGGGCGAAACCGCCTACGGTTTGGCTATTGACATTTACGCACTGGCGAAGATTGCCGAAGCTGGAGCGGATAGGCTTGGATATATAATGCCAGAGGGCGAAACAGTCATAAATGCCGACTCCATAGGGATTCTCAAGGGCGCACCGCATGGCGATCTGGCTCGCCGTTTCGTCGAATTCGTAATGGGTGAACCGGGGCAAAAACTGTGGATGTTGAAGGTCGGGGAGCCAGAAGGACCAAAAGAATTTGCCCTCCGGCGGATGAGCGTGATGCCAGATATTTATGACAAGGTGGGCGGTAGAACCGATGTGTTGGTCAATCCCTTCAAGATGAGTTCCGCTCTGAAATACGATCACGAAAAAGGCTCCGCGCGCTGGACTATCGTTGCCGACCTCATCGGCGCGATGACCATTGATATGCACGACGAACTGATGAAAGCATGGGAAGCCGTCAGAAAAGGCGGAATGAAAGCCGCCGCCGTAAAGCAACTCATAGCGGTTCCCGTGTCGGAAGACGAAGCAACGCGACTGGGAAAAGGCGAATGGAATAACCCGGAATTCAGAAACGTCACAATCACAGAATGGACGAAATTTGCTCAGGAGAAATACAAAACGGCGGCAAAACTGGCGAAATAGCGGAACACGCCAAGACCATGCAGAGTTATGCCGAGAGCGTCTTCTGGGCGAGGAATTTGCTTTATAATCGGAAAGGCTTTGCAAATAGAAAGGAAGCTAACTCATGGGAAACGAAAAACGTGTAAAATACAAGAAGCCGCCGTTGACGGAGGCATTATGTGAGTTTCGCTTTAAAGAGACGGGCATACCATCCAACATTATTCTGGGTAAGCTTTATGAGAAAATCGAGCAGGATTTCCCAACAGTTGAAACACATAAAAGTATTGGTGTACAAGCAGGAGAAAAAGTTCCCTCCCCAGCAATAGTCATGGAAGAAAGAACTCGATTTGTAAGCAAGGATAGGGCGCGGCTCATCCAAATTGGGTCGGGGCTTCTCGTTGCCAATCAATTAGAGCCTTACAAGGATTATCAGGCGTTTCGTGAATTCATCCAGGAGACAATTGATGTTTACCGTGAAGTTGCCAAACCTAAAGGACTTCTCAGCATCGGTTTGAGGTATATCAATCGGATTGAAATGGCGCCGAACCAATCTCTGGATGAGATTTTTCATATCGGTTTCAGGATACCGGAGGACTTTCAGAGTTCCCCTGATCCGTATCTCTTGCGAATGGAATTCGTATACTGTGGAAAACGGGATAAGCTAGTCGTGATCCTTGCTACTGCCGCGCCGCATGAGGATTCGCCAAGTGCAGTAATGCTTGATTTTAATTATGCTCTCGTTGAGCCAGATGAGATTAGCGATAGATTGTTGGAGTGGATGGACGAAGCGCACGAAAAGATTGAAGACGCCTTTCATGCTTGCATAACAGAATCAACCCTGAATACTTTTGAGCCGGAAGAGGTATAACCATGTCCCTGTATTATACTACTTGGTCTATTGGTGCTGTTCAATGTTATGATGGCTATATCCCGTATTTTGACGTTCCTTTGGAGCCTGTAAAAGAAACTGAATCATCGGACTTAGTCATAGCAGAAGGTAATACGATTCAGGAAGACTATTTTAAACAACTCATACGATTGCTCGATTTGACGAATGCGTCTTCAGAGGAGTGTTACACAATAAACACGCTGTTCAGCGAGCCAAGCTTTTCTGATCCTATCGTTGTTAAGCCACCAAAAAAGCGCGTTTTGGCTTCTATGAAGGTTGTATTGTCGCCAAAGGATTTCAAGCGGCGGTTGCCAAGCCCCGTAATATCCTGAGAACCGAGATGGAGAAATGTAATATGCTTTGGTATGATTTAGTAGATGCTTCTACTTCCATAACTCAAGGCGATATCATTATGGAATGTCCGGTCGTGGCTTGGCGTGAAGATTCAGCAGCGACAGATTACTCTATACCTGAGGAAACGCTCAAAACGTCTGTCGAATACACTAGTGTGGATACGGTGGTTATGACTCAAGCCTGTGATCTGGAACAGGGAAAGGTTCAATATGTCATCCTTTGTCCGCATTATGCGATGAATGTGTACCGTGAGCAGTGGGAAGCCGCAAAACGCCAGAGAGCGCAGAATCCCACTGATAAGGCATGGAATACCTATATGGAGGATGTGCGTCAAGGAAAAATATGGGATCTCTCAATGCTTGATGATTATAATGGAGATGGCATACAAATGAGCATTCGGATTGTTGATTTCCATGAAGTGTTCAGTCTTCCACGGAGCTTTCTCGAAGGCTGGTTAAGCCATCAAGATAAGCGTCTTCGTCTTCTGCCGCCATATAGAGAGCACCTTTCCCAAGCATTCGCGAGGTTTTTCATGCGTGTTGGTCTTCCCATTGACATTTCACGATTCAAGTAGGTACATGGTCGAGTTTCATTCAGAAACGACTTACAGGAGTTTGATATGCCAGAGAAATTAGAGATCCAATTTTTCCAATCCGCTGAATTGGTGGAAGCCTATGATTTCGTCGAGGTGACGCTAAACGTGGCAAAATCTGAAATAAGCAATCCGTTTACAGACGTGATCGTCGAGGGAACATTCACTCGCGATGGCGGCGAACCCATGAAAGTGGACGGCTTCTGCGACTCTGAGGATGGGAGCGTTTTTCGCATCAGGTTTATGCCAACACAGCCGGGAAATTACAGCTATTCCATAAAATACCGTCATGGCTCATGCGAAGCGGCTCACACAGGTAATTTTGCCGTTCAGGACGGCGAGCGGCGCGGACTCGTTCGGGTTGATCCCGAACACCCCTGGCACTTCCTGTGGGAAGGCAACGGCGAGCATTATTTCTGGAATGCGACCACGACCTACTGGCTGGTGGGATGGGACGACGAGACCATTTTCAAGAGCATTGACCGTCTTGCCGCCTTGAAAGTCAACGGCGTGCGCGCCGTGATTATGGGCAGAGTAAAAGATGGATCAGCCTGGTACGAAAACGCCTTTCCTACGGATGACTTCACTTTCCTGCTCAACCCCTGGCAGGCTCAACAGCCGGACGATTTGGAAAATCCGGAGTTCGATGTGACTCGGTTTAACACGGCTCATTGGCAAAAATATGAGCGGCTTCTGCTCCATGCACGCGAGAAGGACATGATAGTCTCCGTGATCTTCTACGTGGACGGCAAGCGTCCCGGAGTTGATCCGTTCGGCAAGGAGCACGCCGGCGGCGAGGATGAGCAGAGGTATTATCGCTATGCGGTGGCTCGATTTGCCGCGTTTTCCAACGTGATGTGGGACGTGACGAACGAATATCGCCAGTTTCGCGACGACGCCTGGGCGAAAAAAATGGGGGCGTTCATCAGACAGCGCGACCCGTATAATCATCTGATGTCGGTGCATGGGCATGAAGATTTCCGTTTTCGCACCTCCGCGTGGGCGGACTTCGCCATGTACCAACACTGGGACGAACACGGCGGCTACGACTTCATGTTGAAGAATCGCATCGAGCAGGCTGAAACCGGGCGCATCATTCCGCAGATAAACGAAGAATATGGCTACGAAGACCATTATCCAGAACGCTGGGGAGAAGGTCGAACAGCCCCTGCCCGGTCGGCGGACAGCCGCCGTCGTCTCGCATGGGAGATGTATATGGCGGGGGGCTATCAGACGACCGGCGAAAGGGCTGACACTGGAACCGGATATGGAGCCGACACCGGCGGCGGCTGGATAAACGGTCGCGGCGACGACAACATGATAATGCTGAAGGGATACGGGCATATCGTGGATTTCTTCACTTCCATCCGCTGGTGGGAACTGGAGCCTGATCATACTTTCATCCAAACGGCGCAGGAGAGCTTGGAAAATAGGATTTACGCGTCCCGCTCGGAAAAGGGCGATCTTGCGGTAGTTTATTTCTCCGCCGGCGGAGAAATCACAGTGAAGCCGGGCGCGCTGAACGAAGGATTAGAAGCCGAATGGTTCAATCCGTGCACAGGAGATCGAAAGCCGGCGGAGAGTCAAAAGTCGGATACCTATCACGCGCCGGATGAACAGGACTGGGTACTCCTGTTTCACTGATACGATACTGGAGAGTCAAATGTCGAACCAAATTAGTACGGGGCTTGTGGGCTACTGGAAACTCAAGGGCGATTGCAGAGACTACTCCGGGAAAGAAAACCACGGCGTAAATCATGGAGCCAACGTTGACACGGGGGAATTCAATGGCAGAGATGGCTACATAGAGGTGGCGAATAGCTCGTCGCTCAATTTTGGGACGGACGATTTCTCCATCTCCGCCTGGGTTTATACGGAGCAGGACGTGGATGATGTCATCGGGGATGTCCTGAGCAAATACGCCCCTATGAAGCGAAAGGGTTTTACCCTTAGCGTCAAAGCAAGTTCGGGCGGTTACAATTCCCAGGGGAACGATAAGCACGTCCATTTCGGAATAGACAATGCCAGAGTGAGCGATTGGGAAGACTGCGGCAGACCCAGTGAGAAAAGCAATTTTGTGAGCAACTCCCTGACCGTGTTTGACGGCAAGCTGTATGCGGGGATAACTGACGCAGTAGAATTCGAAGACTGGTGCCACGTTTACCGCTACGAAGGCGGACAGGAGTGGATAGATTGCGGGAGAGTGGGCGATCTCAAGACAACGGGAGTCGGACCGCTGATAGTCCATGACGGCGATTTA
>Ga0255402_1096_pt1 | contig 11916 bp, 8 predicted proteins | sample ANMaggSeSYBR01D4_FD_182125 | JGI IMG/M metagenome (GOLD analysis project Ga0255402, IMG submission 182125) | Sediment cell enrichment communities from methane seep in Santa Monica Basin, California, United Staets - ANME aggregate JGI... | ecosystem: Environmental > Aquatic > Marine > Cold seeps >...
TCAGATAAAATGGCAACGTATGCAGACGCAAATGGGAATGGTATCGTAAATGAGCAGGATATATTGCCTATCGTTAGTTTCTGGAAGCAATCACGTCAACAGAATCAGCCAGCGGCTCCACGATTTATGGCGACAGAACGCTTTGCTCTTGAACAGGAAACGCTAAATGCGTACCAGTCCATGTATGATGCTTTGTTGACCTTGCCGCCAGAAACCGAAGGAGTTCGGATATTGAAGCTTGCTCTTGAAGAAATAATGGCAGACATCAGGCAGAATTTAATGCCCGGAAAAAGCATATTGCTCCAGAACTATCCCAATCCCTCCAATCCAGAAACGTGGATCCCGTATCAACTGGCTGAGGCTGCTTCTGTATCCATAGACATCTACGATATAAATGGTCGGTTGGTGCGTACTCTCGAGGTCGGTCAGAAAACATCAGGATATTACCTAGCGAAGCAGGAAGCGGCATACTGGGATGGCAGAAATCAAAATGGTGAAAGTGTTTGCAGTGGTATATATCTCTATCATATTCGGGCAGGAAAGTTTGAAGGAGTTGGCAAGCTAATAATGACCAGATAAAATAAGGGTTTAGGGCGGAGTCAGTCTCAAAGGCGGAAGTTCGCGGAAAAAGTGACGTTTTTTTTGTTGACTTAATTGTAAAGGGTTGATAGAATATCAGCACTCAGAGTTTACGAGATGGTCAACAGAAGCTGTTAGATTTGCTGAGATAGGGGCGGGTTGCTATAGCCTATTTAACGTTAGGCTACAAGCTATTGTAACGAAAAAACGGGGTGGTTGAATTGATCTGACTTGATAAGCTGGCTTCTATGTCGTTGGTTTTATTAAGCGATTTTGCCACGAAATCCGTGACCAGCGTTTACTCATTCAAAGTGGCATTTTTTCAAATTTGGCTCAAGTTTTTCAGTGATCTTCAATCATTGGCCATTTAAATTATGCCGAGCTTCAGGTATTAGAAGGGAGTATACAAATGTCAAAGATTTTTGTGTGGTGTCTGGTGTTAATCATGGCAGTTTTTACATCCTCAGCCTTTGCTTTAGCGCTTCATCCAAAAACAGGTGAACCGCTCGTTGTTACTTGCTACAGAGGCACGCCCACTCTCGACGGCGTATTGAGTGAGTGGGGCGGAGATGTGGCTGTATTGGACGTTGCGGAGCAGAACTCCGATCCCGGAGCATGGGAAGGAACTTCAGATTGTAGCGCCAAATTCTACTCTATGTGGGATGATACTAATATATACATCGGTGTGGAAGTGACAGACGATGCTATCGTCGCAAATCAGACCGGTGGTAGTATATGGAAAAATGACTGCGCGGAAATATTGTTCGCGACAACAAACTCTATCGCAAATTGTGACGAGCACTACCAATATGGCATCACGCCCAACGGGCTAACCTATAATTGGTGCAATATGGATGGTAATGGTCAGCGGGAGATAGATTACGTGCAGTTGGCAACCAGCGAAACAGGCAGCGGCTATGTAATGGAGTGCGCCGTAGAGTATTCCAATATGGCGTCTTTGGATTTCAGCGCAGGCAACATAATCGGATACCATCCCTGCGTGGATGACTGGGATGGCGAGGGTGCAGAGCCTAGCTTCCAACTCACATGGACTGGACTTGGAGCGCACGATCAAAGTACAGGTTTTGGTCATCTGATTTTGAGTTCGGACGTTGTAACCGCTGTGTCAGCCAACGGAAAACTTGCCACCACGTGGGCAAGCATCAAACGTTAAGTTAGACAGATCGGCGTTCGTTTCGCTTCAGTTGGTTAATCCATTTTCTCAGAACGGGGGACGTTGTGGCGTTCTCCGTTCTTTTTTTTTGGTTATTTTGTCTTCGCATCAAGCACTGCAAATGCAAGTTATACGACTTTTTCAGTTAGCGCACGTTTTTTCTGTCATTGCGAGCGAAGCGAAGCAATCTCACCCGCCAGACCACGAGATTGCTTCGCTTCGCTCGCAATGACAATATGTGTAGTTGCTGGGTTCAGGGACTAACTGAAAAACTCGTATAAGTTATGCCTCTTTGGATTTCAGTTTGAAATGGTCTCGTATCAGGTATACTATACGCGATCGATAGGGAGATCGATACAATAATCATTCCAAAAGCGGAGGGCTATATGATAATGAGAGTTTATATTATTGTGATGATCCTCATAACAGCGCTGATGACCTCAGTTTGCCTGCCCAACGAGACGCTGGTTGGGTACTGGGCGTTCGAGGAAGGGAAAGGTGACGTCGTAGAGGACCTGAGTGATGCAGGGAATGATGGAATCGTTAATGGGCAAACCGAATGGACGACGGGAAAAAACGGCAACGCTCTGGCTTTTTTCAAGGATGGGCAAGGTTATGTTGAGATAGCGGACAGCGAAACGCTTGACATTTCAGACCAGATAACCATGTCCGCCTGGATAAAGCCTTCGAATATATATATCGGCGATGCCTGGCAGGAGAGGAACTGCGTCGTGGCTAAAGTGCGGGCGTTTTACCTTGATATTACGGATAAGGGCAATCTAGCGTGCTATCTCTATGGCGTCCAACCCCAGGAATGGCTCGTTGGGGAAACTGATATGACCCGTTTTATAGACACCTGGGTTCACGTCGCCACTGTTTATGATGGGAAAGAGCATAAGCTCTATGTCAATGGAGAATTGGACGTTGCCGTAGTAAAGAGCGGCGCCATAACGGTGAACAACGATAGCCTTTTCATCGGATGGGTTGATAACAACCGCTATTTTGATGGACTTATTGACGATGTGAGAATTTGGTCCAGAGGCTTGCCAGCGGCGGAATTGGTAGATTTACTTTCTGTCAGTTCGAAAGACAAACTCGCAACCTGTTGGGCGGTTTTAAAACGTTTAGACAGGAGGTAAACTGCCCATGAACGACATATATCAGACGTTTATGAACCCGCCTAACGAATTTACCCAGATACCGTGGTGGTTCTGGAACGACGAGATCACAGAAGCTGGCATACGGGAGCAGTTGGCGGATTTCCGGGAACACGGGATTCACGGTTTTACTATACATGCTCGCATGGGGCTGGCGTCCTCTATCCCATACCTGGAGCAGCGATGGTTTGAATTGGTGCGGTTTGCCGTTGAGGAAGCAGCGCGGCATGGGATGATCGTGCATCTTTACGACGAAGGAATGTACCCGTCAGGCTCTGCGCATGGTCAGGTGGTTGATGGACATCCGGAATTTCTAGCGCGTGGTCTGGAAATGCGGCGAGTGGAAGCCTCTGATCAACTTGAACTCAGTGAACAGGAGAAATGCATTGCCATATTGCTGGAAGGGCAGACGGAAACTATTCCAACACATAAACCGCCGGAATCTGAATCATATTGGGCATTCGTAATCACCCCCAGCGGCGGAGTTATCCGGGGTGTGCATGAAGGCGAGGACGGTGGGCAGCCAGACGCTCCACGGGCATCAGATCTCCTGAATCCTGATGCTATAAAACGCTTCATTGAACTCACTCACCAACGCTATTATCAGGAACTCAGGGAACACTTTGGAACAACCGTTCGGGCATTTTTCACCGATGAACCCAGCATAATGGGACGCGGGGCGAAGCGTGGGCTTAAGCACTGGACGGATGGTCTGGAGGAACAATTTCAGCAGTTGAAAGGCTACGATCTGATTCCACTGCTGCCGGCGCTCTGGACGGATATGGGAGACAGGACTGCAAGCATTCGGAAAGACCATGCGGACGTGGTAGCGCAAAGGTTTGATGAGAGCTTTTACCAACAGCTTTCGGACTGGTGCGCCGATCACGACGTCGCTCTCACCGGACATCCATCGGCAAGCGATGACATTGGTCCGCTTCGTTTTTTCCAGTTGCCTGGGCAGGATATGGTATGGCGTTACGTGGAGCCTGAAAAAGCTACCGCGCTGGAGGGGGCGCATAGCACTGTGGGCAAATGCTCCAGCAGCGCGGCGCGCCACCTGGGCGCTGAACGCAACGGCAATGAAATCTATGGAGCCTATGGCTGGAACCTCACTATGGACGAGATGAAATGGCTGGCGGACTGGCTGATGGTGCGCGGCGTGAACCTGTTCTGGCCACATGCTTTTTACTACAGCGTCCGCGACTCGCGCGCCTACGAGCGCCCACCGGATTTATTCAGAAACAACCTCTGGCATGAGCATTACCATGTCCTCGCGAACTACACGAAACGCCTATGCTGGCTGCTTACCGATTCGGAGCAGGTGTGCGACATAGGGATTTTGGCTCATCACAATCATCTCCCCTGGGAGTCGGCGAAAGTGCTTTTCCAGAACCAATGGGATTTCAATTACATTGAGGACCGTTTGCTGACAGAAGCATCGGTAGGGGATGGAAAGCTACGGCTGGGAGAGGCATGTTACTCAGCCATCGTGCGTATGGCGAATCAGTCGTTCCCGGAGCTTGGCGAGAAAGCGCTGGAACGTTTCGTCCAATCCGGGGGGCAGATCATACTTTTTGATTCATCGGAAGACAGCGGCGCATTTCTCAAGCAAATAGAGAAATCCCTCGTTCCGGATGTAGTGTTGCGACCAGTGCATCCTGATATGCGATATGTCCACGTGCGGAAAGGCGGACGGGAATTCTATTATCTGACAAACGAGGGAGGAGACACTATCGAGGGTGAACTCACGGTGCGCAGCGTCGGTCATGCTGAATGGTGGAATCCGCTAACTGGTGAATCCACTCCATCGCTGGCGTTGGCAAAGCAGGAAAACTCGATATGCGTCCCGCTGCATCTTGAGCGGCGGCAGGGCATGGTGCTTGCTGTTAATCCAGGGCGTGATCCGGTTCTCAAATTGGATGGTGAGCCTGTCGAGGCCATCCAGACGATGGATATTTCCGCAGGGTGGGAGCTTTTGCATCCAGAAACAGGAGAAATCCTGGCAAATGACTTAGTGGATTGGGTCACACTGGCGGGATACGATAAGTTCTCAGGAATGCTGGTCTATGAAAAAACTCTGGATATAACCCCGCAAATGCTCAACAGCGGTAAGTGGACACTGAATCTTGGCAAAGTGCATGACTTTGCGAAGGTTTTCTGCAATGGGGTATCCTGTGGTGTGAGGCTGTGGGGGCCATTTCGATTTGAGCTTCCGCTTAAATCCGGGGCTAACACACTCCGGGTAGTTGTAGCCAATTCTATGGCTAACCAAATGGAGAACGCATCTCTGCCATCAGGGATGATGGGTCCCGTAACTTTGGAAATGTGCAGCAGACGGACGATTATTTCTTTCTAAATTTCGGAATAGCAAGTATCAGACTCAGAATACTTCATCATTCTATTATCACAAAATGCTTTGTCACGATTTTTATTTGTTCAGAATCTTTTATCTCCTCAAAATCATTGTTTTTAAGCGCCCAAACTTCGACGCTATCGTTTATTATCTCAAAATGAGCAGTTCCTACGTCCTTTGTCCTGAAGGAAAGTCTGAATATACTGCCTGATCCGCAGATTTTTTCGCCTGTATCTGCTCTTTCGGTGAATCCAAGCGCAATCGGGGATGAACTATTCTCCTCAATATCCAGATAATCAGCGAGATTCAGAAGCCCAATTTTATCTGCCAGCATTTCTCCTGCCTCAATCTTCAGGAGTTCCAGCAAGTTCTCATCAAAATCAAGTTCACAGACGAAGCCAACTAATTTGGTGGCATCCTGCATGCATATATCCAGAATGTAGGTATCCGTTAGCTCTACCTTATCCTGCTCTGATCTGATACTAATGGTCGTCTGGATCGGTAGCAATTCGATGGGAATGATCACAGGCTCATCTTCATTTGGATCTATCTCCACTTCTCCACGAAATCTAAGTATGGGACAATCTGACTCAAACGCTGTAACAATAAGGCTCAAGGGAATAGCTACAGGCAACTGAATTGGTGTTTCTATGAATTGTTCCGCGCTGTCTGCGCCACCAACGTGCACCAGTTTGGTTTCTAATATCTCATCCGAATTGGGGTTCGAGACTATGATTTCTATAGCTGTAATGTTCTCTTGCATGGTGGCGTTCGGAGCAAAGCAAAGCTCTATTGCCGCTGGAACTGCTGATTTGCTGGATACAGGCATATCCTGACCACAGCCACAAGCAAAGAGGACAAGTATTAGTGGAATAACCATATATTTTGGATATCTAAGCAGGTTTAAAAAAAGATTTTGCAATTTTACCAATGGTGGTTCGTAGTAGTGCAATTCATTGCACATCCCACGTCGTTCACCACAGACGGCGATGAATCGCCTTACTACAAACCTTATGATCTTTTCTGAAAAATGCTTAGTAGTAATCATATTTTTTGCTCAAAAACCATAACCAACTGCCGCGCCTAGATCAAAACCTGATACATCCTTCCTCCCTGCATCCATATCTCCGTTTATAAGCCTGGCAGAAAAGTCAACTTTAAGATTATCCGTGAGAAGGATTCGGAAACCGCCGCCAAAGAGAAGCATTTTCGCGCTAATGCCATCATCGTCAAGGAAGGCTTTTCCCTCTACCTGCCCATTGAGGATTATAATTTCGGCTAGTAAAGGATAAGCCAGGGCAAGACCGCCGCTCACTCTATTTCTGAAAAAGTTGCTTATGACAACCCCTTCGTTCAGATTATCGCTCTCAATTTTCACCGTGTCTCCCAAAAAAAGCCCGACCGTAAAAGGACCAGGTCTGGCTTTTGCAGAAATGCGGAAAGAGATGGCATCGCTATTCTCGAAGCTATTCTCCGCATCAATCTCATCATCTCCGTAGTGGATATATATAATCCTGCCGCCCCAACTAAACATTTTGCTGAATGAATTAAGTCCCGCAGAAATACTAAGCGGATTGCCGGGATTATAGTCTGTCAAAGTTCCTTCTTGTGAGAGTCTGTCATAGCTTCCCCGTATAAGATACCCCATTCCGAAGCCAAGAGATAGCCTGCCAACTGGTTGAACAAAGGCAAATCCCATATCCAAATCCAGACCCGCCGTGACTCTATTGATACTGAAGTCAAGTACTTCTCTATATAATATATTGCTGAGATGGGCATTTTCTGGTATGGGTTCGATGCTGTTTACAGGAACGCTAAGTCCCAGATATGTTACGAGGGTGTTTTCAAGGAGGACATAGGAACCCTGGATCTTTGTGTTTTCCAACGCTCTTAAATTGGAACCATCCTCCAGTTTGGCATCAAATGCTGTCTGATAGATCCTGAATTGTAGATTTTCCCCTATCCGTCCAGCCAGAAAGAGCGGCAAAGTCCATTGTCGAACAGTTTCACTTTGGTTCTCTCCCTCCAACGCGCGCGATTGGAACCGAAATCCAGCAGAGGTTGAGATAGTTCGGGGAGATTCATCCAGTAGTTCCCCATAGCTGGAAGGGCATAGGATGGACGCGAGAAAGAATATATTTAAAATGCAAATGTTAGCTCTAATTCTCAAATTTCCCTTGCTGTGCTGTATGGGCGGGTAAAGGGTCTTTGATTTACCAATCAAAGACCCTTTACCCGCCCATACCAAAAAAAGATTACCACGATATACGCAGCAGAACTTCTTTCGGTTCAGGAGTTGCTACTTCAGGTATAAGCTCACTTTCTACATTGCTCTGGGAGACTTCATTCACCGTTGTCGCCAGGACTTCATTTCCAGTCTCATGAGAGGATAACTCAAAATCCCACGTTTTCTCAAGAATATCCACAGAGTCCATAGGCTGAGATAATGACTGGGTTTCAAGCAAGTGATCCCTGGCTTGGCCGAATCCAGAATCCTCTGAAATTGCCGCTTTGAATTCCTCTTCCGCTTCGGAATACATGCCTTTGTCCAGATAGTCAAGCCCCTTAGAGTATGACATGAAGGCTTCCAGAGATTCCGTTGGTATATTTCGCCTTATACTGTCTCGTATGTCGTCCGTAAGTTTAATGCCTAATTCCGCCAAAATCTCGAAAACCAGGTCCTTTTCTGCCTTTAAAAGTTCTGCGAATTCTCCGCCGACACTTTCCAGTTTTTTGAGATCGCCGGTTTCAATTAGCCCCAGCGTAGGATGGATGCGCCAGGATCTGTCCCCAACCCCGGTGAATGTTCCAATGACAAGAGTGCCTGCCCCCAGGAGCTTGCCCAGCTTAGGAGCTGTGCTCTGGTCAACAAATTCCGTTGAGCTAACTCCCATTTCCTTATAAAGTTCCTTTATCATAAGTCGCTCAACCACTGTCAGGTTCTTGACGAGCTTGAGATCGGTGATGAGAAGTTGAGTAATGCCTATGCGTAGTGGCTCTAGTTCCTCAGACATACCAAAAGGCTTGAAATCTGTCACAGCGATCACATCATCCCGAACAGATATGGAGCTAATATCCGCCTCTAATTCCACGCGCTCTTCTGCCCATTGGCGTGCCCATTTTTGGTTCAGTTGATCAATTCGCCGCTGTATCTTTCGTCTTATTCCTCTGAAGCGTGCCACCTGAACGTAGTTGGAGTATTCCTCAATAGCTTTATTATATTCCTCCAGATTCTCGTAGGTTAATCCGAGATAGAACATCACCTTGCCGTCTTTAGCCAAGTCCTGTTTTGCTTTTTCTAATTCCTCTAATGCTTTATCAAATTCGCCAAGCCCATAATGGGCGATCCCCAGATCACGGTGTATTTCAGGATTGTCTGGGTCTTCGCCAAGCGCGCGAGTCAACGCTTCTAAAGCTTCAGGACATTTTCCCCTGTCCAGATACCCGCGTCCTTGACGCAAGCTAACCGAAGCACAGCCAACGCTCCATAGTACCAGAGCAAGGATGCTGACTAATTTTATCGCTCTTTCCAGTTTCTTCATTTGGTTGGCTCTTCCAGCTTCGACGCTATTTCCCATGCCAGTTTTTCCGCGCTGACAGGAATAAAACCATCAATGGAGTTTGCGATGGCTTTATCATCCGTATTTCCAAAACCTTTAATCTCGTCTTTGCGGTCAGGCGGTAGGGCGTCATGATCGAAAGAAAAGAACACTTCTGCTGTTCCCGGACGGATGACCCGGAAAATGCCGGTTGTTATAGCAAATATGATCGGGAAGCCCATCTTTTCCTCAGTTCCCTCAACCCTATCCATCACATTGACATTGAGAGTCCCGCGAACTAGCAGATCTACCTCGCCCTCCGAAGTACTTTCAGGATCCACTACAAGAAATCCGGCTTCCTCCAGTTTTAGACCAATGCGCCCCGCGATCTCATTCGCGCGGCTTTTATCCATTTCATCCCCCGCTATTGAGCCATCAACAAGCACCATGATCCGTGGTTCCACATGCAAATACTTAACTACCAGCTTTAGCTTTTCCAGATCTGAAATGGGCTGCCGGATGACGCTGGCGCGCACGACGACCTCATATCCAAATTCGCTGTCTGGATTTTCGTCCAAAACCTCATAGGAAGCAACATATCCCACAGATTCCGTCAGGATCATATTTTTCACCGCTATGTGTTTTTCTACTTTCATATGTTTTAAAATTTTGATGCCGCAGCCCATTCTGACGGCGTTCACAAATGCGTCTCTTAATGCCAATTTCCTGGCTTTGGTAACATCCCCGTCGGCAGCATTTCCATAGCCCTTCACTTCCACATCCAGAGGCAAGGATTTTTTCTCTTCATATCTTTTTCCGCTTTTATTTAGCTCATTTATAACCTCTGCGGTTAGAAGCCCATCTCTTAGTTTTCGCGCTACCGACCTGACATTCTTGATTTCCTTTCCGTTATTGGCATCTTTAGCTACCAGCACTTCGCCAGTTTCGGTGAATACTACCCGCGCAAAAGCCAGTTTAAGCTTTTTATTGACATGGCCAAAGCAAATGAGTTGTGCCCCCAGAAGCTTGCCCAAATCCGCTCGATCTTCAGTTGGCACATTGCCTAACTCAATTCCATATTTTCCCAGTATATTGTTAAATTCCTCGCGCTCAACAAGCTTAAAACCCTTGATATTGACAAGTTCTGTGGAAACCAGATTCATTGCCTCTTCCCCTGATAGACCTGATTCATCCACAGTCTGAAAAGGGAGGACTGATATAGTCCAGGTCTTATCTAGCTCCACTGGAGGCTCTGCCGGGCTGTGCGATTTCCCTGAAAACCCACATCCAAAACAGCAAAGCAATGCCAACAAAAGGCAAAATAACACAAACTGGCGGCTGGAAAGCATTATCCGGTCACTCTTTCAATCACTGATCACTGATTTAATATATTATGACAACCTTGCACTTATTGAGCAAATGTCTCTCTTTGTTAATCTTTTCAATCACCTTAGCATCTTCGGCGCTGATAACAAAGGAGCATTTTTCTTCTGATAATGCCATTGCATTGGCAACGTAAGGGGTTTGTTTCAAGCGGGGATGGTTATCTGCGTTTGTGAGTGTCTTTACAAAGCAAGCATAAACGGGCTGTTTCTTTTCTCTACCATCATTTATACCATAGAAAAGCCTGGTCTCATCGCCGTCCTTGTAGTAGATAGTCGGCTTTGCATTGGGCTTTATGTTCGAGCAGGCGGCATTGATCACAATTCCTGTATAATCTGTCAGCAAATTCTCAACTCGTGTTTCAATCTTCTTGAGTTCCTGAATTTCCTGGTTTAATTTTTCTATCTTTTCATGCAACTCTTTGTTTTCAGCCGCTGACTCTTTACGCATAGGATCAAGCTTTTGCTCAATTTCGTGCAGGCTTTCGCTGTTTCGTATGATTTCCTCCAGTATGCGGTCATTTCCGACAATAGGATAAAGAGTTGCGTCTCTCTTAACGTCCCATCCATATAGGTCAACGTCCCCGATGGAAAGGTCCGATTCTGGAATTGTCTTCACTACGTCGTCAAGATATATGCCAATCCTGATTATGGCTTCCTTGCCATCTTTATCGTTTCTATAGTGCCTTGAAAGTTCCCTGGCTCCTTTGACGATGCCTTTGATTTCCAGTTCAATCGTCTGGCTTGTAATCATGTGTTTTTCCACCGTCGTGGTAGCAGTTACCTGAATCCCCTGGGCTACTGCCAAAAGCTTGGCTGCTGCATCGGCGTAGGCGGCGTCAAATGCCAGAGTTCTTGCCTGATGCTCATTGACTACATCTGCCGGCGGGTATCCTGTGCCTTCTGCCTCCACAAGTCCTCTAGTCCAGTTAAGAGAACCGTTGACAGTTTCTATCTTAACGTCCAGTTCATCCGACTCAAATGCAGGCTTATCCGTAGCTTCGCCCGTGGTCACAATTTTAACCTGGGTGACCGCCACTCCCTTTTCTTTTTTCCTGCCGAAAAGGCAGCAACTTGAGCATAGCAAAAGCAAAGCTATGCAGAGACTTGTCACGATAAGAAATGCTAACGAGAATTTTCTACTCATTATCCTTCCCCTTTCTGAAAACATCTTTAATTTGCTGACTCTCCACAGGTGGCAATAAGCTCACGCAATAACTCTTTAATTGCCTGTTCATCTGCGGGGTCATCAAGTAGTTTTAGTTCCAAACCTATGTGGCACTGCTTAACCGCTTTCTCTAACTGTTCAGCATCAAAATACGCCCATCCAATTCCCAGATATGATATTGATCGAGGCACTAATCGGATAGCATTTCGAAAGTTCTTGATCGCGTCTGCAAACTTACCATCACTATAGTATTGGTCGGCACGTTTGTAGAAGTATTCCGCGCCGTCCGTTGCTTTCTGATCGAAATTCTTGAACGAACGCTCCTGTTTGATGCTAACCATGCTAATTTGATTTTCCGTCTGTCCCCACTCGATTTCTTGAGGCCAATAGTCCGGGTGATACAGCAGCAATTCTTTCCCTTTCACTTCCTCCGGGAGTTCCAAATGTCCTTCACTATTTATTTTGGGATCGAGTTGGATAAGCCTGAATTTCTTTCCCGCTGACTCAAAGTTCATCTCATCAATGAACTTCACTTCATTTACCTTCTCTTCGTTGACATACATC
>Ga0255402_1097_pt1 | contig 11909 bp, 8 predicted proteins | sample ANMaggSeSYBR01D4_FD_182125 | JGI IMG/M metagenome (GOLD analysis project Ga0255402, IMG submission 182125) | Sediment cell enrichment communities from methane seep in Santa Monica Basin, California, United Staets - ANME aggregate JGI... | ecosystem: Environmental > Aquatic > Marine > Cold seeps >...
ACGCGGAAGTTCTTACCGATCAAAATAACATTGCCGCCATAAGAGCCTACGAAAATAACAATTTCAGGGTGATCTACTCCAGTATAGTCCTGTCGCAGTATTTATAATAACATAAAAAAACTATGCTCTGTCATTCCCGAGAAAGCGGGAATCCATTTGGTTGACTCATCAAGAGCCAACTTAGAAAGTTGGGCTACAAAACAGGGAAGTCGTTCTTTCACAGGCGCTAAGAATAACGGGGCTTAACACCAAACCATCGTTATAGTATTAACCTTTTTATGGCAATATCTCTATAGGTTCCGCTGATTTTGCCACTCGGACAATTGCATCAAGTTTCTCTCTGATTTCGGGATCGAGTTTGTCCAATGGCACAAGGTGAGCGAGTTCGTGAAAGTTTTTCTTCGCCATTACATTGGGTAGACTCAGCTTCTGAAAGAATATGGCAAAGATTCGCGCCAAGAAAAGATCACTAACTTTTGTGCTTTCATCCCACAGCGAGATTTGGTGTAAACCCTGGGCATATCTCTCGATCTTTTGAATGGACTCCTGCATGGCTTTCAGCCGCCGTTCTGCTTCAGCCATACTGAATAGATCCACCGCTGGTCCTGTACTAGCACTACTTCTAGCATAAGCTTCAAGAGTCTCCGGGTAACAGAGGTAATTCTCGATCTCCCGCCTTCGCCACATGAAACCTTCAGCGCCTAAATCTGGGGGAAGTTCAGCTTTCAGGCGATCGAAAATGGCGACCCCTTTCAGATTAGGAACAGCCTCGCGCAGTCCGTAGAAATGTTTGCGGATATTGCCGGGTTGATCACTAACATAATGAACAAACGGTCGCTCCAATGCTTTGATGGCTTCCTCGTATTCCAGTTTTTTAGCAAAAGAGCGCAGAATGGCAAGATCAGTGGAACCCTCCAGATAGAGTACCCACCCTGTCTGTTCTGCCTGATAGTACTGGTCGAAACCAATACTTCTCAGCGCTTTGAGCACCTGGCTACCGCGACCGTTTATAAGGTGCGGCTTTCCAACAAAGGCGACCACTGCGTCTCTGTCAGCGGCTTCGTTAAGCAAGACCTCAGAATGGCTTGCCGCTATGATCTGGTTGCCGTTTTCTCGCGCCACATCTATAAGGTTCTGATAGATCTGCCGCTGGCGCAGGATTTCCAGATGTGCATCTGGTTCATCAAGAAGTAGAACACTATTGGGATTGGCGTACATGTAAGAAAGAAGTAGAAGTGTTTGCTGCAATCCTCTGCCTGAACAGGATATATCCAATTCCACGCCTTTCTCCAAATAGCTCATCTCGATTTCCCCGCGTTCAGGAATATATTCTGGTTTGTTCAAAGTTGAGCCAAATAATGACTTGATATAGGCATTGAGCTTTTCCCAGCTTTCCTCGTTATTCTCGTAGAGTTTGTAGCATAGATTGCGCAAAACTTCCGCCGTTCTCCCCTCGCCGACCCGTACATTGATAGCTCCAGGATCAAGGCGAACCTCATTTGCCATCAGTCCTGACATAGGAGGAAGAAAAGCGATCTGCATTTCCCTTGCTTCGTCCGGTATTTCCATCCGGTTCGCATCCTTTTCCTCCGACAAGCGGAGTGGACGACAGTAGAATGATTGCTCATTGGCATAATCGAACTCAAGACCACATCTCCATGCCCTGTCGTTTGTAATTCCTTCAACAACAATATCAATCCGAATATTCTGTGTCCTTCGCTCTTGTTCAGCACTTCTAGCTCTGACGTGGATGTCACGCCACAGGAGTTTTGAGCTAGGAACAGGCGCTGACACCAGATCGCGCCGATTAATTGTGACTCCAGGACGATTCAATGGTGTTTTGCCACTTCCACGCTTTTCTACCCAACGCTTAAGTCCCGTTTCCCAGAGCGCCAACGCCTGTAAAGCAGAAGTCTTGCCAGAATTGTTTGGACCAATGAAGATAACGGGATTGGCAAGCTCGATCTCGACGTTCCCAAAACATTTGAAGTTTCGAACTATGAGTTTTGTTAACATGATACACCTCTCATTTATTCAGCGAACAGAAGAGCATATTACGCAAGCCTCTCAGCCTCTTCAGCGGCGATGCTTGCCCATTCCCACAGCCTTTGCGGTTCATAGCTGACGGTTGAGATGTCTTTCATGATTATCTCGATAACACAACCCCGTACTCTCTGTAGCACATCGCGCAGGTATTCGCGGGCAACGTTGGGACGCCATTCCTTCCGGGCGAATATCTCCGGGGTGGGCTTGAAAGAGAATACATAGTCGTCGCCAACCGCTTCTGCGGCTCTGTCCGGGTCAATCCAGTGGCTCATAGAGACCTTGCGCAGGTTCGGAAGTTTCCTGAGTATGTCCATTTTGATGTCCAGCGGTTCACAGCAGCCGTAATACGTCAGCCCGAAGCGATCCATCCAGCGTCTTTCGTAGTTCAGAGCGAATTCCTCGTGCATTTCTGGCGAGACTTCCGAGAATATCTGAGCCGTGCCGCAGCCCCATATATCCGTCGTGCGAACATGATCTGGATTGAAATCATCCTGCGGAAGTTCGTTGCAGTAGCCGTATCCGCCGGAGCCGATGCGCGTGTTATTGTTATTCAGAGCCAGCAGATTTAGCTCCTCCCACTGGTCAAGACGACGGATATATCCGCTAACCAGACGATCCATTGCCAGATGCACAAGTTCCGGGCGCAGAGCGAGGTCTATCATAGCCTTTTGCACGTCCCACCATCTGATGAGTTCATCCCAGGGGGCGAACCAGCTTCCGGGTATCCCGCGTTTTTCGACTGGTATGACGCCGTCGAAAATTTCCGTCATTCTCTGATAATTGCGCTCGCTTGCCGCTTCGTCATGCGTCACCACCGGCATCTTGATCTTTTCTATATCTTTTTCGCTGTCAATCTGAGAGTGAAATAATCGCGAGACAACGCCGCTTCGCGGGTCAGTTCTGACAACGTCCACGTCTTCGCCAAGTCCAAACCCCGTATCATGCACGACGAGGGAGGAGTAGATCACGTTCTCCACGACCATATCGCCCTGCATGTGCTCCCATTGGTAGATGGTTCGGCGCAGTCCGCCTTCGATCCCTCTGCAAAATGGGTCAGTCGTCTGGATTTTCAGTTCGTCGTTTAAATCCATTTCGTGCCAGGGGATTTCGTTTATCCAGATCATGGGCTTAACGCGTTCCAGACTGTTGAGACGCGCCCACATATTCGCTCTTTCTTTTTGCATAGGTAGCGCGGCTATTTCGGCTATTTTTCCGCCGAGTTCGCGCAGAATTTCTGTGTCTTTTCCGGGTATCCCCATAGATATGCCTCCATAAGAGAATTAAAGAGAAAATCACGAATAACACAAATTGACGAATGGCACGAATGACTGATCACCGATCACTGATTACTGATTACTGCTCACTTTATGCAAAACTTCACTCAATTCTCTGATTTTATATGGTTTGGCGAGAAAACCCTTGAAGCCGTATTTCGTATAGTTTGCCATTATAGGATCATTGGAGTAGCCGCTGGAAACGATTGCCTTGATTTCGGAATCTATCTCTTTAAATTTCTTGATGGCTTCCTTGCCGCCCATGCCCCCGGGGATTGTTAAGTCCATTATGACTGCATCGTATGGCTGATTTGACTCTTTCGCCTTTTTGTATGACTCAATCGCTTCGGCGCCGTCCACGGTGATGGTTACTGTATATCCGATTTTGCCCAGCATATCGCTGAGGAGGCTTCTAACTATGTCCTCATCTTCCATGACCAGAATCCTCCCCCTTCCAGTAATAGGTGTTTTCTCTTCTACCGTTTCCGCTGGCGGAATTTCCTCCGACACAGCAGGGATATAAATACGAAACGTCGTTCCTGCCCCCATTTGAGATTCCGCAACGATATGCCCATCGTGGTTCTTGATTATGGAATAGGAAGTTGCAAGCCCCAATCCATTGCCTTTATGCTTGGTGGAAAAAAAGGGGTCAAATATCTTCTGGAGGTGTTCCTCTGGTATTCCAATCCCCTGATCAATGACGGATATTTTCACGTATTCGCCGCCGCTCAATGGGAGCGCGTCCGCCGTTTTTACGACCACGTTTTCAGCGAGCACTTCAACTATTCCGCCCTCTGGCATCGCCTGATCCGCGTTGATGATCAAGTTGTTGATCACCTGGTTCATTTGCCCCGCGTCCACATTCACTAACCATAGGTCGTCGGATATGGAGAATTTGCACCTGACATTGGAGCCGCTCAATACGAAAGCGGCGGAACCTCTTAATATATCCTCAATCGTAGCCAGTTCCTTGATCGGCGCGCCGCCGCTGGAAAATGTGAGCAACTGCTGTGTCAAATCCCGCACCTGCATGGACGCCTTTTCCGCTTCGATGAGCTTACTGTCCTTGTCCGCCGGGTCTTCATATATTCTTGCGAGAGAGATGTTCCCCACAATCGCAGTCAGGAGATTATTGAGATCATGAGCGATTCCGCCAGCGAGGACGCCTATTGACTCAAGCTTCTCAATCTTCATAAGCTCTTCTTCTATACGCTTGCGCTCGGTTATGTCGTTCAGAAAATTCAAGGTGGCGACTCTGCCTTCCCAGGTTATCAGAACCGCGTTGAGTTCCATCAATATGATGCTTCCATCTGCGTCTATTATCCTGATGGGATAAACATGAGGAAGGTCTTCACCTTTTAGCCTTTTTATGTGACGTTCCGCTACCATATTTCGATCATCAGGGTGGATAAACTCCAAAAAAGATTTGGAGATCAGTTCATCTTCGGAATAACCCACAACCTCCAGAACTTTGGAATTGAGGTATTTTATCATTCCATCCTGAATTACCAGAATAACTTCATTGGCATTTTCCACCAGAGCGCGATATTTCTCCTCGCTTCTTAGAAGTTTTTCTTCCGCTTGTCTGCGCTCGGCAATATCCCGAAAAACCAGGATAACTCCAAGAAGCTCTCCGCTGTCATCCTTGATAGGCGCGCCGCTGTCATCAATGGGCAACCGTTTCCCGTCTCTGGCTATCAATACCTTATGATTTGCCATTGCAACAACAACACCCGACTGAATCACCTTCGCCGCCGGGTCCTCAACTGGCTTACCTGTTTTCTCATTAACAATGTTGAAGACATCCTTCAACGGCTTCCCCGCAGCCTCTTCCTGTTTCCAACCAGTGAGGGACTGAGCAACGGGATTCATGAATGTCACATAACCCGCCGCGTCTGTGGTAATCACTGCGTCGCCGATGCTGTTGAGCGTTGTGGAGAACCAATGCGCGCGTTCCCTTAGTTTTTTCCCCATTTCGTGCTTATGAAGAGCCATCTCGACGGCGATATACAGTTCTCTTTCCTGAAACGGCTTGAGTATATACCCATAAGGTTCCGTTATTTTCGCCCGGCGCATTGTATCGTCATCCGCATAAGCCGTGAGGTACACCACCGGGATACCAAATCTGTTCCGTATTTCCTCGGCGGCTTCCACGCCGTCTATATCCCCTTTTAGCATTATGTCCATCAATACGAGGTCTGGTTGCGCTTCTTCCGCCTTTTGGATGGCTTTCTCACCTGAAGAAACTACAGCGGGAACGTAGTATCCTATCTTTTCCAGCATATTCTTCACATCTTTGGCTACAATGCTCTCATCCTCAACGATCAGTATATGCGCTTCTGCCATTGCCCCATTTTTTTTCATTGTGTATCCTCAAATGTGATCCTGAACGTTGTGCCGCTCTCTCTATCAAGCTCGACGTATCCCTCAAGCTGATCTGTCAAGGTCTCAACCAGTTGAAGCCCCAGCGACTCGGTCTCTCGAAAATTCAGATCCGCTGGAAAACCGATACCGTTATCGCTGACAACAAGCGTGAACTTACTATTATTATTCCGATGAAGGTCAATGCTTATCTTGCCTCTGTGTTCGCTGTGCTTGTTTCGGATGCCCCCTGTGGGAAAAGCGTATTTCAGCGAGTTTGAAACCAACTCGTTGATAATCAGACCGCAGGGAATCGCCTTGTCTATATTCAACAAAACGTTATCTATATTTATTTCCAAACTGATGCCGTATGCCCCTGCTTCATACATGCGGAACAGATGGTTTGCCAGATCGCGAGTATATTCGGCGAAGTCAACCCGCGCCAAATCTTCGGATTGATAAAGCTTTTCGTGGATAAGCGCCATTGATCTTATACGGCTCTGGCTCGCCCTCAACGTCTTGAGCGACTGTTCGCTTTCGACGTGATCGGATTGGAGATTAAACAAACTGGAGATGATCTGTAAATTATTTTTGACCCGATGATGAATTTCCTTCAGAAGCACCTCTTTTTCCGCCAGAGATGCCTTGATCTGTTCCTCCGCCTGTCGGCGTTGCAATGCCACAGATGCCTGGTTCACAAATATCCTTACGACATCCCAGTTTTCCAGCGTAACCCCCTTCTTTAGAAAACAAATGGCATTGCCAAACAGTTCCCCATCCCTGATAAATCCCATCGTATATCCCGGTCCTAGATTGAGAATCCTCCTTATTGTGCGAGCAGCACGATCTGATACCTTGCCGCCGCTGAGTAGGTGGAAATCGTCGGGAAGCCTCACCAGTTTGCCGTCGGCGAGACCGCGCTCAACCTCGTCTACCGCCTTGACGGATATTCCCACAGGGCTTTCTCCCAGAAGCCCGGTAACGGTTTTGACGACTTTTCCAAGCCCCAGAACTGCGCGGACAGTAAAGTAGCGGGAAGCTTTGTCAAATGTGGCGATAGTGACAACTGAATCAGGCAACAATTCCTTTAGTTTTTCCCCTATAAATTGGTAAATGTCATCTTCGGACGGAAGTTCTACAAATCCCATAGCCGTTCTCTGCAAAAACGTCAGACTGTGGACGTATTCCTTTTCCTTCTCCCATGCCAGTTTCTGATCGGTGACGTCTCGGACTATAGCCAGGACTTCATCGTCTCCGCTTACAACCAGACGCGCCTCATAATCTCGAACGCCTTTTGGCACGGACAACTGATATTCATGTATCTGGGGTTCGCCCGAATCAAGCGTTTCCTGTGTCCGTTGGACTGTCAATTCAGCAAGCTCTGGCGGCAAAATATCTCTGACGTTGTTTCCGATGAGCGATTTACCGGGAACATACAACTCGTCTTCATTGTCAGCTTTATAATCCAAATAAACGCCATCGCGTGAAAGGCGAAACATCAAATCAGGGATGGCGTCAAGGATCGCTCTGCTTCTGACTTCGCTTCGCTCCAGCGATTCACGGAGCGCAACGTTTGTCAATACCTGCGCAATTCCCCCCGCCACAAGACTGAGCAGTTTCGCTGACGCCTCATCAATGGGGCGTTTGGTGACGTAATTATCCACAGCGATCACTATGACCCGATCATTATCGGTGGTAACGCCAAAACAGATGTTATCCCCACGTTCGTCGCGCCGATAAAACCCGGGGTATGGCGGTGGGTAACCCCAGATAGACTCAAATCGATCCTCATCCTGGTCCTTCTCCAAAAAAACGTATGGTTCCTCAACCCCAAGCTTCTCCATCAATACGGATTTACCTATTTGAATATGGTATCCATGATCTGGCGGGACAGAAACGTCCTGGGCGATTCCGTCCTTGCCCTTGCTCGGAACGCCGTTGTCGTCGGTGCCCCACAGTTCGCACAGAGAATCCATTCCCGCGTCCTTAAGCCACACTCCGGCGCGGTCGAATCCAAGTTCCCGCAAACCCTCGACAACAGTTCGAGCGGCGTCGGCAAGCGTTTTCTGGCGGCTTATGCGGTGGTTAAACTGGAGGCTTTTCTGCATCCGCTCGATCTCAGCTTCATAACCGGTTCGTAGTTGAGTTAGCTGGTCAGGAGCGTTCATAGTAGTTTCTGGATTGTTGGCTTGCATCGTCCTGGTTCTATCCTGTATTGGAAATGCTTTTTATCACAAAGGTATCTCAATATTTAGATCGGCATGATGCGTAAAAAACTTTATTGAACCAAATAATGTTACCATGTTCAATGTCCGCTGTCAATAACGTTGTCAACGTAGAAACGCCTTGACCATGCAGCCCTCTTCGTGATATACTGCTAACCGATCAAAGGTGCACCAAATGGTGCTTTTACGCGAAGATTTAGTGACCTTTTCGTGCATGTTCAGTGAACAGTGATCAGTCATTAGCGGTTGAAATTGGCTGTTCTGGATAACATCTTCCCCTATCCATAAACGCTGGTATGTTATTTGCTATTAAATCCGGTATCTATCTGTGCGCTTACGGACTATTGAATCATGGAGGATGAAATGCGAATAGATTTTGAGGACATAATCGATCTTTCATATCCAGTGGATGAGGACAGCCCCAGAGAAGGTCCCATCGGTCCTGCGAAAATCTACGATACGGCAACAATGGAGGCGGATGGATATTTCGAGAGCAGAATTGACGTTTCCGGGCATTATTCCACGCACCTTGACGCCCCCGCGCTGATGTACGCAGATGGAGCAGTAGTGGCTGATATTCCGATACAACGGCTTATGGGCGAAGCTGTTTGCATGGATTTCTCCCACCTGCGTCCGGGCGATGAAATTACAAAAAAACTGCTGGAAAACTGGATACAGGAGAATGGCGGCGTAAAAGACAAGATCGTCGTCCTCTTCACGGGTATGCAGAACATCGTGGACAAGCCGGAATTCATCGAAAAATGGATAGGTCTAACTGCCGAAGCGGCGGAGTTCATGGTTTCCAGCGGGATAAGGGTCATTGCGTCGGACTCCTGCAACATAGACTGCGTCGCAGGGAAAGATATAGAGTTTCCCGCGCACCATACGATTCTGAGGCACGGAATACCCAATGTGGAAAATTTGCGCAATCTTGATAAGCTTCCGACGTCTGGATTTTACGTGATCGTGGCACCTATGAAACTCGATAAAAGCTCCGGCGCGCCCGCCAGAGTGATTGCATTGGTATAATAGAAATGAAAAACGTCACAGTTACAACCCCATCGCGAGTGCATCTCGCCCTGATAGACCTGAACGGCGGTCTGGGCAGGATAGATGGCGGCATAGGTCTGTCTCTATCGAGTCCGGGCTTCAGGATTATCGCTCAACGCTCTGACGAAACGGAGATCACAGGAACAGATGAAAGCGCGCATCGCGCGCGGGCGATTCTGGAACTTTTGCAGGAGAAATGCCCCATAGGGTGCGCGAAAATTGACATTGAAGAGAGCATCCCGGCGCATGTGGGACTGGGATGCGGCACACAGCTTTCGCTGGGTCTAGCGCAGGCGATGTGCAGGCTTTATGATATTGACCTCTCCTGTCGAGAGATGGCGTTTCTGGTGGGACGCGGCGGAACGTCTGGCATTGGCGTCGCGACTTTCTTTCACGGCGGATTCATCGTGGATGGCGGACATAAGTTTGGGGACGAAAAAACGTCTTTCCTGCCTTCTTCCGCGTCCAGCGGCGTGGAGCCGCCGCCGGTGATCGCGCGGTATGATTTCCCCGACTGGGATGTTCTGATCGCCATTCCCGACTGTAAACATATATCCGGCGCGGAGGAGGTAAACCTTTTCCAGACCCTCTGTCCATTGCCGTTGAACGACGTTCAGGCTCTTTCGCATATCATACTCATGAAACTACTGCCGGCTCTCGTGCGGCAAGATATAGAATCTTTCGGCGAAGCGGTTGATCAGATTCAAAATATCGCGTGGAAAAAAGTGGAGATTGAGAAGCAAGACCCCGTAGTGAGACAGACGATGCGTTTCCTGCGGAACAACGGAGCGCGCGGCGTAGGTCTGAGCAGTTGGGGACCTGCCATATTCTGCTTTGGCGAAAACCTCAAGACGCTTGAAACTAAAACAAAGGCGTTCTTTGCTGAGTCGAATACCGGCGGAACGTGTTTCATTACACAGGCAAACAACACCGGCGCGACAATACTAGAGGACGAAAATGGAGTTTATGGAAGCCGTTTTGAGACGGCGGACTTACAGAGGGCAATTCGCCGATAAACCCATCTCCCAGAAAGACCTCGACGTTATCATCGAAGCCGCCAGATGGTCGCCCTCGCCTTTCAATACCCAGCCGTGGGAAATGCTAATAATTACAGAGCAGGAAAGCAAAAATGCGCTTGCGGATTTGATGCTCAAGAGCATGGCTTCGCAGATGGCTGATGCCCATTTTCTTCATGATGTCGGCAGATGGATGAATCTGTCAAAAGACGAATGGGAACGCCGGGGCGAGGGAGTCCTGATTGATGATCATCTGGACGTGCCCGGTTTCATCAAGGACAAAACGAAGCTCCACCCGCTCATGAAAAATGCAAAGAATATGTCCTTCCTCGGCAAACTGGGCTTGGGAAAACTCGGCGCGGCTAAATTTGCTGGACTCATAAGGAAAACGCCGCTCATAATCGTAATCCTGATGGACACGCAGAAAAAGTCGCCCGGCGAAAACAGGATAATGTGGGAGATCATGGGAATGGGCGCGATTATGGAAAACATCCTCCTCGCCGCCGCTTCTCTGAACATAGGCACGCACTTTGTCAATGCGACTCTGGAAACACAGAAGGACAGGGATAAGCTCAAGCAGATATTCTCCATACCAGCCAATTATGAGCCGGTATGCCTGCTCAGGGTGGGGTATTTACAGAAGCCTCCTGATACTTCTGTAAGGTTGAAGCCTGAACGATTTGTCCATTACGAGCGGTTTCAGAGCGGAGGGAAAAGATGAAAACTGTTGTATTTACTGGTTCTGGCGAAGATTTGCGGACGGAAGAAAAGCCGATACCTGAATTAGAGGATGGGGATGTGCTGGTCAAGGTGAATCTATGCGGGATCTGTACTTCCGACATCATGGCTCAACGGGGCGACGCCTCTGATTACTCCCCGCCGGTGGTTCTGGGACATGAGGTCGCCGGTGTCGTAGCAGAATCGAGAAACAGCCGTTTCTCCGACGGGCAGAAGGTGTCCATTGACCCAGTTATGTCCTGTGGCGTCTGTTATTATTGCCAGCGCGGGTTAAACAAATTCTGCCCGGACATCTGCGGCGTTGGGCACGACATGGATGGTGGATATGCCGAGTACGTGAGAATCCCGAAAAAACTTGCAGATAGCGGCGGTCTTGTAGTCGTGCCGGACGAAGTGTCATCAGCGGAGCTTGTATTTCTGGAGCCGCTGGCGTGCTGCCTCGGTGGCGTTCGTGAGACGCCGCTGGAAGGGGACGTGGTTATTCTGGGAGCGGGTCCGATAGGTTTGCTGTTCCTCCAACTGGCAAGGCGTGCGGGAGTCAGAACTATCGTCTCCGAGCCTCTCGCGCATCGTCGGACGATGGCTGAACATTTAGGGGCGGAGGAAATTCTAGATCCATCCGCTGAAGCCGTCACGCCGCAAATACTGGAACTGACGGACGGAATCGGCGCGGATGCGGTGATCGCGGCGACCAACGACCCATCGGTAGTCCCCGAGGTGTTCAAGATGCTCAGAAGAGGCGGTTATGCCAACGTCTTTGGTCTGTTTCCGCACGGCACGAGAATCGATCTGGATGTGGAGGAATTCCATTATTCCGGTCACAAAGTGCTGGCTTCGTGGGCATTAACGCGAAAGGACACGGCTGAGGCGCGGGATGAGATAGCTGAACGATGGCTCGTTCTCGATCCCATTCTGACAGGAAGATTCTCTCTGGATCAGCCTATGGAAGCGTTCAACTACGTCGTCCAGAGAACAGGACTTAAGGCAGCCTTTGCTCCATAGTGCTTGACCAAACTGATTCTTGGGGCGATTTAAAGTAATATGAGATCCACGTAAATTATGGCAAGGTGTTTAGCGGAGAATTGGCTAGGTCTTGGCAATGCAAAACTTGTGCAGACGAAAACACAAAATGATAAATGCTCAAGAAAAACTTCATAACTTTCTAACAGACCTCCCAAAAAGAGAGTATGGGGACTTCC
>Ga0255402_1098_pt1 | contig 11792 bp, 6 predicted proteins | sample ANMaggSeSYBR01D4_FD_182125 | JGI IMG/M metagenome (GOLD analysis project Ga0255402, IMG submission 182125) | Sediment cell enrichment communities from methane seep in Santa Monica Basin, California, United Staets - ANME aggregate JGI... | ecosystem: Environmental > Aquatic > Marine > Cold seeps >...
CGTTGTAATATTAAACAGATTCAAGACGAACTAGAATGCCTGAACCCCGTTAGGGGTGACATGTCTATAGATAGAGGCTACCAGAAAACCCATAAGCTCCGTAGGAGCGGCATATATTTGTCTCATATTTCCTTCTCTGCCCCAATGAAAGAGGTTAAACATACTCCCTGAGATGTCGCTCCTACGGAGCTTAGTTGATTTGTGATGGACGTTTTCTATAGACATTACGCTCCTACGGAGCTATCAGAGAAGGAAACAAGGGGAGAAATTGGATGGTCTTCTGGTTCTTTGATTATACGACTTTTTCAGTTATGCGGCAGTTGGCGTTTCTCAGCGCCAAGTGAAAAATTCGTATTGATTACTGCATTTTCGGAAAGGAGAAGAAAAATGGATAGAAAGCGATTTTCTCAGTTTTCCATATTTTCCGTTGTCATTGTTTTCAGCGCGGTTTTTCTCTTAATTGGCTGCGGCATTTTCGGCGGCAAGGGCAAGGAAGAGGAAGCGACGAAGCCCGTTGTCACCGCAGTTCCCGTTAAGCCGACAGGTCCGCTCCCTGCGGCGACGACCTCCGATGAGAGCAAATTTGAGTCGGACACGCTCGACTACGAGGAAAAAACCATCAACGGCGTTTTGAACTGGTCTAAAGGCTTCATCCGCGCAAGGGGTTTTGGCATACCGCCAGAGAATGCCGTCAGCGATGAACAGGGCAAGCTCATGGCGTTCAGAGCCGCATACGCAGACGCGCTGGCTAACCTTCTGGAAATAACCAACGGCGTTAGCGTAACCGCCACGACAACAGTGAAAGACTACGTGGTGAAAGATCATACCGTCGAATTGAAAGTGGGCGGAATCATCAAAGGTTCCAAAGAAGTTAAGCGGATATTCGATGCGGAGAAAAACGTTGCTATCGTCGAGGTAGGAATCGCCATGGAAGAAGTGGCGATGAGCATTCCCAGAGAAGAAGTCTCCTTTGACGACTCCGCCAGTCTCGAAATTTGGGAAACCAAGAATGACGCGACTCTGCGCCAGATCGCCGGCGACAACGAGGAACTGGCGGCGGTTATAAAGAACAGTCAAAGCCTGAACGAAATTGAACAGAAACTGGGAAAGATGTCCAGCGACAATGAGGCTCTGGCTACCAGAAATGAGGAACTTCTCGCCGGCATCCAGTTGCTGACTCAGGAACTGGCGAAGCTCAAAGATACTGATACGGAATCAACTTACACAGGAATCGTCGTCAACGCCGCTGGCTCTGGCATAAAGCCCTGTATGGCGCCCAATATCTACTATAAAAGCGGAGACACCTACAAGCTCCTCTACGGACTCAATGACGGCAGGGCTAGAGATAACAATATGCACGCCCTTGCGGTCTGGGAGCGGACGCTGACAGGCGCCAGCGATAACACTCGCGTGACGCGGACGCCCTTCGTCGTCAATGCCTCCTATCTGGCCAAAGAGCAGTCCGCTCTGGCTATCAGCGCGGATGACGCGCAGATGATCGAAAAGATCAATAGCGACGCCGGGCTTCTTGAAAGCGGCAGAGTTGTGGTTGTGCGGTAGAGGAAATGACAGAAGACGCGTGACTCATTACTGAATCATCAACAGGTGAGCTAAAAATGTATACCAAAACGTACATCGCTGTATTGTGTCTTTTTCTGGCTTTAACTTTTTTCGTTGGGTGCGGCGGCAAGAAAGCAGATGTTGTGTCCGCCGAGTTGGATTCCGGAGCGCAAGCGCGCCTTGATCAGACGTGGACGCTGGCGATTCTGCCTTTTGATACAGTGGGCAAATACAAGCTCTCAGGCGAAGAGGTGATGAATCTTCTCATTTCAGAGTTGATTGACATGGAGGGCTACAAGATCATTGATCGCGAATCGCTGCAAAACGTGCTAAACCAGTTAGGTCTGGGGGCAAGCGATCTGGCGGATAACTCGCACCGTACGGAAGTTGGCAAAGTGCTGGGAGCGCAGCTTATATGCGTTGGGAGCGCGAACGGCAAATTCGATCTGATCACCGCGCGAGTCAACTTCGTGGAAACGGGAGAACTGCTGCTCGCTGTGAAGTCAAAAGACAAGAACGATCTGAAAAATGTTGAACTGATAGCCCAGGAAATCAGATCCGCGCTGAAAAGCCCGAAAGTCGCGGGATTTCTGAATAAAAGCCCGCAGGAAACTGTGAAAGAAGCCGCTCCTGTTGTGGCGGTTACTGTGAAGGGTTATGGAGCTATCGTTGATAATGATCGCATCATGGCTAAGGAATTCGCGCTGAAGGACGCTTATGCGAATGCCATCGAGCAGGGATGCGGCGTCAAGCTCGTCAGGGAAACGCACGTAGAAAACTACCAATTGGTAAAAGACAAAATCCTCACCGAGTCTGTGGGATACGTCACCGCCTACGAAATCATAGACGAAAACCCGGACAGTGAACTGGGATATGAGGTCACTGTGAAAGCCAGCGTCAGCCAGCAAGGCATCTCCGATCTGGATAAACTGGGCTTGACGGTCAAGTATCTCCTCGCCCAGCCCCGCGTGGCGGTTCTCGTCGAAGGCGAGAGCAAAGGCGAAGAACTGAAAGCAAGCCGCGCTGAACTCGTAGCGGGACAGATCGCCCTGCGCCTGCAAAAGTCTGGTTTTGACGTGGTTGACGCCAAAGCCTTAGAGGAAAAGAAAAAAGAGCTTGCGGATTCCGGCGACGAAAGCGCGGCTCGACTGGCAAATATGCTGGATGCAAGCGTGACCATTAGCGTCAGCATCGCCAGCGATATAACCGGGCGGATTGAAGAAATAGACGGAAAGAAACTGGATTTTCCGACCATATCCGCCACCACAACGGGCGTTTTGAAAATCATTCTGGCGGACACGGCGAAGGTCGTCTCCGCTTTTAGCCACGCAGACCTCCCGCGCGGCAGTAATAAGGGTTCAGGCAATACTGAGGACGCCGCCGTCGCGAAAGCTATGGACGGCTTCGTGCAGGCAAGCTCGGAAAAGCTGGCATGGGAACTGGCTAGACAACTGGGAGAGCCAATCCCCCTGCGGCTGGAGCTTCACGGCATTACCCTGGAGCAGGCGGAAAAGTTCACAAAGCAACTGGCGAATATACCGCCGCAAATAGCCATAGAGCCTGAACTGATGCAGTTCGGAGATGGCATAGCGGATTACAAGATCAAATCCGCCGTCTCCAGCCAGGCGCTTCAGAAGAAATTGCTGAAATTGATCGATCCAGAAGCGCTTGACGCAAAAGAACTCGCACTGGATAAGATAGGCGCTGGAATGATCAAAATGTCGCTGAAATACTAGTACTCAGACACATTGAATATTTACGCTATCACGGTAAGCATAGTTAGCTATGCCTGTGCCACTGGATTCCCGCTTTCGCGGGAATGACCGGTTGACTAAATCCTAAACCGAGAGCTTTCCGATGAACATATTATCTGATAAAAAAGCAATACGCTATCTGGCACATACCATCTGCTGCGCGTTATTATTTGCTCTTGCGCTTTCTGTGGCGGGATGCGGTAAATCCGACGTTCCGCCGCAGCGCGCACCTTCCGCGTCCGCTCAGAAGCTCTATCTCAACAGTCAGAAGGAACTGCTGGAGGGCAATAATAAACAGGCGTATGAGGACTATCAAAAAGCTGTGGCGGATGATCCGATCATAGCCGATGTCAGCCACCTGTCGAGTATTCTGTATTCCTGGGCGATTACGCAGTGCAAGACGGGGGATGTCCCACTTATCAAAGCGCAGAAGGCGGTCTGGCTTGCGCCGGAGCAGTTGGCTTTGCGAAAGGCATTGCTGTCGGCGGCGGTGAATAAGGAAAAGGGCGTCATTCACGCATTTGGCATGGGGATTATTCGGTCGGAATTGACAAACCGTGAGCAAAGGCTCAAATTGGCGCAACAAACCGCCCTGGCAGATGCAAAGGCATGGATAGCGCGGCTCAACAGATGGACAAAGGATGGCGTTAAAGCTCCATTCGACGTATCGCAGACGGTGATGAACATAGAAACGCTTGAAACATTCTCAATTCAGGGAGTATTTCTCGTCGTCAAAGTTAGCGCGCCGTTGAATGGCAGCGCTCCGTAACAAACTAGGAATCTGATGAAAACGGCAGTCAAAACTTTGAGCATTATCATAGCGGCGTTTTTGACGGTGGGATTTGGTCCGTCCAGCCTGCGGCAGGGCAGAAAATATCTCGAAAAAGGCGAATACGTCCGCGCTCTGGAGAAACTGACCGACGCGCTCAATGAAGACCCTGAGAACCCCGAAATCCACAGGGATCTGGGTATCGCATACTATAAAACCGGGCAATATGAACAGGCTCTGGGCGAGTTGAGCACAGCGAAAGAGAAGCTTAAAAAAGACGGGCAGACGATCTTCCACCTGGGGCTGACCTATGAGCGGTTGGAGCAGTATGATAAAGCCATCGCAGAATACGGAAACTATACCAAACTGGGGCGTTTCAACAATATAAAACGTGAAATGCAGCAGCGCGCCTTGTGGCTGATCGAGCAGCAGACCATCCGATGGGCAAAAGAGCGAATGGCGATTGAGGAACAGATAACGTCGGGAGACATACCCGCTAACACCGTCGCCGTTGCCTATTTCATGCCCATCAGCGTTTCCGAAAAACTGGAACCTTTGCACAAAGGGCTTACGGAACTTCTCATTGTTGATCTCTCAATGGTGAAAAGCCTGAGAGTGGTGGAGCGGATCAAATTGAAGGAGATATACGACGAACTGGGGCTAGGCTCAATGGACGTTGTTGATCAAACTACCGCGCCAAGAATGGGAAAACTGCTAGGGGCGAATTTTCTCGTCACAGGCACTTTTACTGGTTTCGGGGACGATCTGTGGCGCATCCATCCTACACTGAAAGCAGTTCACGGCGAATCTCCAACGATAGAAAGCGTTGAGGGGAAAGTTTCAGCCTTTTTGCAGATGGAAAAAGAATTGGCTCTGGAAATATTGGATAATCTGGGCGTCCCGGTCACTCAAGAAGAACGGGACAGCATCCAGCAAAACATCCCCACAGAATCCCTGGAGGCGTTTCTGGCGTATTGCAAAGGACTCGACTATACTGATAAAGGGATGCACGAAGAAGCGGCGAAGGAATTTGGAAACGCTGTCTCCATTGACCCTGAATTCCACCAAGCTAAAGAAAGCCTGACCGAAACGGAGCTTTTGTCCCAGCCTTTAGGCGAAATAAGCAAGCTGGAATCAGTATGGAACTCCACGCTTTCGGCGGAGAAAGGCAAAAATATCTTGTTGAACGTTACGACGTTGAGGATCGCACAGGGCAAAGCGAAACGCGTTTCCGGAGGCGAACTGGAATTCACCGGGACAGAGGAAGTTCAGGTAGAAGTGCTAATCCAGTGGTAGGTGACTGTAAAAGAATAACTTCCCGATATCAGGATACCACAGATCCTGACTAAAGTCAGGCCTCCAATGACTGTCCAAAGAAGCTGCTGGAGGCTCGACTTTAGTCGAGATCTGAATAGGGAAGTTATTGTTTTACAGGTATTAAGCAGAAAACAGTAGCGAGGAAAACAATTGAGGATTAGACTCATCAGCCTTATTATATGGATACTCCTGTTCGCCTCCGCTTCCTGTTTGGCGCAGTTCGAGGCGTCGGGTGACGCTTCGGAGACTATCTCTACCTTTATAGGCACGCAGTTCTACTCGCGGACGCTGGAAAATGGGGACATGGAGGAAACTGTGCGGCAGTTGGTATTCCCGCTTTTTGCCTCTTATCTGCGCCCAATCGGAACAGAATACCTGAACGTCAAATTCTACGGGACTATGTCTCGATCTGGACTGGATGATGGACCTGAACTGGACAACCTGTATAACGCCTGGCTTCGAGGCTCTTACAGCCTATTTAGATGCCGACTCATAACTTACGTGGAATTGGCTCTGCCAGCAATGGGGGTTGAAGCGGAGAACGAAACAGCGCATCTCAGAAACCTCCTTTACAGCGAACCGCTCACGTTTGGCGAAAGCAGAGCCGCTGGCGGGTTAGATCTGGACGCCGGGTTTATCTTTGCGCAGCCGCTTGGGAGGCTATCTCTGGCTGTTGGAGCGGGGTATGTACTGCGCGGAAACTACGATAGGCTTGCCGCAGACGAAAGCATCGCTAGCTATAAGCCCGGCAACGCGCTCACCAGCATGGCTGGCGCGCATTTTCATACCAAAATAGTGAGTCTGCGCGGCGGCGTTTCGCACCTTTACTATGGAAAAGACGCCATAGACGGAAACGACGCTTTCGAAAATGGCAGCGAACTCACGTTCTCGCTTGCTACAACGTTTCGCCCCGGTCCGCTTACCGTTACGTTCCTTCTGGCAGACACGATAAAAGGCGAGAGCCAGATACTGGAAAATGAAGCAGTTACAGGCAATCTTTTTACCAACAGGCTGGATTGGGGAATATCTCTGGCGTATTCACTGCTAGGCGACATGTTAATTCTCAAAACAGAGACAAAAATGAAGCGGTTTTACGACGACGGCGAAATTAACACCAAATCGGCTTCTCTGGGCGGCGGGTTTCAACTGGTTATCTCTGACAACGTTGAGTTGGAGGTACTCGCCAGTTTCACGGGCGGAAATGTGGACGACGGCGAAACTGACTTTTCGGGCTTCAGCCTGGGTTCGATCATAAAAGCAGGTTTTTAGTGTATCCGTAGAAATGGAAAATGATTCCATGTCAAGAAATATTGCCTTTTCAGTCTTAATTCTCTTTTGCGCTATTGGGTGCGGGCATGACGCTCCGCTCATAGACGAGCCGACTGCGCAGTTGCAAATCGGACTCTGCCTTGCTCCCGGCGCGCTTGAGCAAACCAACATCACGCGGATAGAACTCGCTGTCTCAACACCTGATACAGATGAGCCACAGCTTTTCCTGATAACGAGCATAAATCAGGAGGAACGCACCGCAAGCGGGTTGATCCGCGTGCCTACATCAAAAAGCGCAACTTTTTCCGCCAGGGCGTTTGAGGGACGTTGCGCTGTTCTCAGCGGCTTGCTTGAGAACGTGGAAATCGCTTCAGACGGAAGCGCGCCGATAGTCATCACGCTGGCTCCTATTCAGGCTGTCGTAGGCATCCGATCCGCACAGGCTCAGTTGAGCGTGGGAAGCCGCTATGAGTTGGAGGTTTACGTCGAGGACGCGCCTGAGTTGTTTGCTTTTACCTGCGAACTGGAATTCAACGAAAGTCTGCTGGAACCTCTGGAGATCATCCCTGGTGATTTCTTTGGAGACAACGTTTTGTTTATTCAAGACAGCGAACTCCCCAGAAGAGAGGAGAATCGGCTCGCAATTGGGATCACCCTCAAGGGCGATGCCGTTGGAGTCTGCGGATCAGGCGTCGTATTTCGGGTCAGCTTCAACGCAAGAGCCGCTGGAGTCGCTGCGGTCACACTTCTGGAAAATATCACATTGATAAATCCTGATCACGAACAAATTGAAGATTCCACCCAAATACACTTAGAACCAAATTCCAGCGTCGAAATTGATCAGTGAGCGCTATTACATTATGAAAAAGAGCATACTCAAAGAAATCCTGATAAGTGTGTTACTCTCCGCACTCTGCATGTTCGGCGAGACTGAGGTCGTAGTAGCCGCAACTGATGGCACAGTAACGCCTGAGATAGAAGCGGTCACACCTAATAAAGGGCCTGAGTCAGGCGGCACGTGGGTTAATGTCATTGGTGAAGATTTCAGGAGCGGCGCCGTCGTCAGGTTTGGCAGCAAATTGGCGACGGAAGTCACCTTTGTTAGCTCTGTTCGACTTCTCGCTTGCACGCCGTCGGGATCAGCGGGGGCAGTTGACGTTGTGGTGATAAATCCTGGTGGGCAGTGGGACATTCTTCCATCGGGATTCACCTATCGCGATGCCGGCTCGGATCCACCCAACGTAGATGCCGGCAATGATGATGACGACGACGAGGGCGAAACCGTAGAGATTTATGCCACCTTCATTGACACCGCCAATGATACGCATACAGCCATTATTAATTGGGGCGACGGCACGATCACTGAAGGGGTGGTAACCTATGATCCCCCCCCGGTTGGGCTTGTCTTACTACAGTGGCGAACAGGTCATGTAGCGGGAAGCCACGTTTACGAAGACAACGGAGAATACCTCGTCACTGTAATTGTCACTGATCAGTACGGCGCCAGCGGCTCCGACACCTTGACTATGGGTATTGATAACGAAGACCCTGACGTGGAGTCGTTGCCTGACAAAACTGCTGTGGAAGGCAGTCCGACTATTTCCGCTAACATCACCTTCACAGACCCGGGCATTCTTGATACACACATCGCCACAATAGAATGGGGCGACGGTAGTACGGATACAATTGATCCTGCCATCAGCCCTATCGCTACGGAACACGCTTACCCAAGTGACGACGGTTACTATCTGGTGAAAGTTACGGTGGCAGACGATGACGGAGACCATGACAGTAAGTTCTTCAACGTCACTGTTTCCAACGAAAACCCCAATATCCCAGACATAGGCAATAAGGATATCACCGAAGGCGCTCCCGTTGCCGATCTAACATTCATTTTTACCGACTCTGGCGCGCTTGATACACACACCGCCACAATAACATGGGGAGACGGCGCGATAGAGGAAATCTCAGCCGTCACCAGCCCCGTCTCTGCCTCTCATATTTATGCCACAAAGGATGACGCTCAATATACGGTGAATGTCAGTGTGCAGGATGACAATGGCGGAAGTCACAGCGAAAGCTTCAAAGTGACCGTTGCCAACAATAACCCGGTCATCACACCAGAGGATGACCAGATTATCAAGGAATGCGACACGACCGTTAATATCAGCGTCAATTTCACCGACCCGGGAACGCAGGATACGCACACTGCCGCCATAAAATGGGGGGATGGAATTGAAACAGCCGGGCAGGTGAGCGAAAAAATAGTCTCAGGCGTTCTTGTGGGCACAGTGACTGGCAGTCATACTTATGCTCGCGACAACGGAGTTTACACAGTTACGGTCACAGTGGAAGATGACGATGACGGAAGCGACGACGAATCATTTACCGTGACCGTTAAGAACGAGAAACCTGTGATCTCGACGAATTTGCCAGATCTAAACCGTACAGAGTGTGATCCTTCAGTAAGCCTTGAGATAGATTTTACCAATTGCGGTATTCTGGACACCCACACAGCTAAGATAGACTGGAACGACGGCACGGTAGAATCGGCGGCGGTTACGGAAACCAATGGCGCAGGCACGGCGTCCGGCAGCCACACATACGTCAAGGATGATGGCGTTTATACAGTCGTGGTCTCTGTGGAAGACGACGACGGCGGCGTCAGTCAGGAAACGTTCACCGTAACCGTTGAAAACGGGAGCCCCACGATCACGACTCCGACGCGAGAGCTAACCCTCAGCGAGTGCGATCCCGTAGCGAGTCTTGAGGTGGAGTTCACCGATTGCAGTCATCTGGATACGCATACCGCCACAGTAGATTGGGGCGACGGCGTTGAGGAAGCAGCGAAGATAGAGGAAAGTGGCGGTTCAGGCAAGATCACCGCCAGCCACGAATATGCCAAAGACGACGGCACATACAAGATACTATTCGCCCTGAAAGACGATGACGGCGGAAAACGTTGGAGATCATTCGAAGTAGTCGTCGAGAACGAGAGACCCACGATCACGACTCCGACGCAGGAATTAACTCTCAACGAGTGTGATCCTTCAGTAAGCCTTGAGATAGATTTTACCGATTGCGGTATTCTGGATACGCACACCGCTACAGTAGATTGGGGCGACGGCGTTGAGGAGGCAGCGAAGATAGAGGAAAGCGGCGGTTCAGGCAAGATCACTGCCAGCCACGAATATGCCAAAGACGACGGCACATACAAAATACTATTCGCCCTGAAAGACGATGACGGCGGAAAACGTTGGAGATCATTCGAAGTAGTCGTCGAGAACGAAAGCCCCACGATCACGACTCCGACGCAGGAATTAACTCTCAATGAGTGTGATCCTTCAGTAAGCCTTGAGATAGATTTTACCGATTGCGGTATTCTGGATACGCATACCGCTACAGTAGACTGGGGCGACGACGTTGAGGAGGCAGCGAAGATAGAGGAAAGTGGCGGTTCAGGCAAGATCACTGCCAGCCACGAATATGCCAAAGACGATGGCACATACAAGATACTATTCGCCCTGAAAGACGATGACGGCGGAAAACGTTGGAGATCATTCGAAGTAGTCGTCAAGAACGAAAGCCCCACGATCACGACTCCGACGCGAGAGCTAACCCTCAGCGAGTGCGATCCCGTAACAAGTCTTGAGGTGGAGTTCACCGATTGCAGTCATCTGGATACGCATACCGTTACAGTAGATTGGGGCGACGGCGTTGAGGAGGCGGCAAAGATAGAGGAAAGCGGCGGTTCAGGCAAAATCACCGCCAGTTATGAATATGCCAGAGACGATGGCGCGTACACGATACTATTCACCCTGAAAGACGATGACGGCGGAGAACGTTGGAGATCATTCGACGTGGTCGTCGAAAATGAAAACCCCGTCATTGAGTCTCACTCACCCATATCGTTGTCGAAGTGCAATCCCACGCTAGATCTTCTGATGAATTTTACCAACTGTGGCTCTTTGGACACCCATACGGCAGTGATATTCTGGGGCGATGGAGCAGAAACTCCGGGCAATATAAGCGAGAAGGCAGGCGCAGGCACTGTGACCGGCAGTCATACATACGCAGCAGTAGACGCCGGCGTCTACAAGCTCACGGTTCAGTTGAAAGATGACGACGGTGGAATCTGTAACGAATCCTTTGACGTGGTGGTGGTGAACCAGGGACCTACCATTGACCCACCGCTCGAAGACGTGACCATCAGCGAATGCGAGCCAACAGTGAATCTTCTGGCGACGTTCACCAGTTGCAGTATCAATGACAGTCACACAGCCACAATAGACTGGGGCGACGGCACACAAACGCAGGCAAAAGTAAGCGAGACAATAGTCTCTGAAATGGTTTCAGGCACGGCAACCGGCAGTCATACATACGTCAAGGATGATGGAGTTTACGCGGTCACAGTTACGGTAGAAAATGATGATGGCGCAAGCAGTTCCGGCTCTTTCGACGTGATCGTTGAAAACGAAATGCCTAAGATCACGACCAAGTCGCGAGAGCTAACCCTCAGTGAGTGCGATCCTTCAGTAAGCCTTGAGGTGGAGTTCACCGATTGCAGTCCTCTGGATACGCACACCGTCACAGTAGATTGGGGCGACGGCGTTGAGGAGGCAGCGAAGATAGTGGAAAGCGGCGGCTCAGGCAAGATCACCGCCAGCCACGAATATGCCAGAGATGACGGCACATACACGATACTATTCATCTTGAAAGACGATGACGGCGGAGAACGTTGGAGATCATTCGACGTGGTCGTTGAAAACGAAATACCTAAGATCACGACCAAGTCGCGAGAGCTAACCCTCAGTGAGTGCGATCCTTCAGTAAGTCTTGAGGTGGAGTTCACCGATTGCAGCCCTCTGGATACGCATACCGCCACAGTAGATTGGGGCGACAGCGTTGAGGAGGTAGCCAAGATAGAGGAAAGCGGTGGCTCAGGCAAGATCACCGCCAGCCACGAATATAGCAAAGACGATGGCACGTACAGGATACTATTCGCCCTGAAAGACGATGACGGCGGAGAACGTTGGAGATCATTCGACGTGGTCGTCGAAAACGCGGGACCTATCATTGACCCACCGCTCGAAGACGTAACCGTCAGCGAATGTGAGCCAACA
>Ga0255402_1099_pt1 | contig 11789 bp, 10 predicted proteins | sample ANMaggSeSYBR01D4_FD_182125 | JGI IMG/M metagenome (GOLD analysis project Ga0255402, IMG submission 182125) | Sediment cell enrichment communities from methane seep in Santa Monica Basin, California, United Staets - ANME aggregate JGI... | ecosystem: Environmental > Aquatic > Marine > Cold seeps >...
TGCTAAATTCCTCTCTCGACGGATTGACTATGGAGCAGTGGCCTTTTAAGCCCTGGGTTGGGGTACCCCGGGGGCATTTCATTCAAGTCCCTCCGGGTGCGCCGAAGATTGGGCGGTTTTCTGGCTGGTCTGGAGATTTCAGGTTCCACTTGAAGTCAGAGAGATTGGGGATTGCGATCCAGCCAATCCAGCACCCCCAGGCCCGCGCTGTATCCGCTCGCGAAACAGGCGGTCAGCAGGTATCCTCCTGTCGGGGCCTCCCAATCCAGCATTTCTCCTGCGCAGAAGACGCCCGGTAGAGCACCCAGCATAAGGTGTTCATCAAGTGATTCGAAGGTGACGCCGCCTGCACTGCTAATCGCTTCTTCCAGAGGACGGGGCGCAATGAGCGGGAGAGCCGGATCAGGGCGTCAACCGCTTCCCGGTCAGTCACTTCACCGAGTGTCAGCCGGCCTGATTCTTTGTACATGCTTAAGATCGGGCTGACGCCGGGGTAGTCCAACCCCGAGGCTGCGCTGTAGGATTCTTTTATCTCCCCTTTTTCATCGTTCAGCACCAGAGTCTTAAAGCCGTGAATTACATCCGGCACTCCGGTCCCGAGAGCCAGCCCGTGTTTACCGCTTAATTTGCCTTTGCCAGCCGGTTCCACGGCAACGATCTCCACCTCCTCGTCCGGGATAAATGCCGTGAAAGCACCCAGAGCGTTGCTACCCCCACCCACACAGGCCACCACCGCGGTGGGCAGTCGACCCTCTTTTTCCTGGACTTGCTGTTTTATCTCCTCGCCAATGACCTTTTGAAAATCGCGCACCATGGTCGGGTAGGGGTGCGGTCCGACCGCGGATCCCAGCAGATAGTAGGCCTGATCCACTTCTTGTGCATATTTGCCTAAAGCGGCATCTACGGCATCTTTTAAGGTTCCCTGCCCTTGGGTGACCTGGACCACTTTGGCGCCCAGGGCTTTCATGCGGTAAACATTGGGTTTTTGCGCTTGGATATCCCTGGCCCCCATATAGATCTCACATGCTATTCCCAAGTAGGCTGCGATGGTCGCGGTGGCCGTGCCGTGTTGCCCCGCGCCGGTTTCGGCGATCAGTTTGGTTTTTCCCAATGCTTTAGCCACCAGGCCCTGACCGATGACGTTGTTAATTTTGTGGGCCCCGGTGTGGTTGAGGTCATCCCGTTTGAGGTAAATTTTTGGCCCCCCCACTTCCTCGCTCAATCGGGCGGCATCATATAACAAGCTAGGCCGGTTGGCGTACTCGCGGTAAAGAGTCTTAAGTTGGTTTTGAAAGGTCGGGTCGGCTTTTAATTCACTGTATTTCGCTGCCAGGTCCGCCACGATTGAAGCCAGGCCTTCAGGGAGATAAACCCCGCCGAACTCGCCGTAATTTCCATCTTGATAGGATTCCATGATTAACTCCTCTTTGGTAAACGCAGAAATAAAACAACAAAACAGTAGGCGGTAAGGGTGAGTTGATCAGGTTTTTGGATCCATTTTTACCTCCTTGATAGGTAGTCCTTCATTTATGTTGGGGTGATAAAAAAAGCCTTCTCTCGTATCAAGGACGAGAGAAGGCTTTCGCGGTGCCACCTTGGTTAGGCCGGAAGTAGGGGTTAAAACAAAAACCCGTCGATGAAACACACGACAGGGTACCCTTCGGAGCCAGCCTCACTTATTGGATAGTCTTGTAAACTGAGCTTTTAGGGAACTCATTTACGTCAACTACTATACTCTGATAACGGTGTATCTCCGGCTCAGGCTACTTGGCTGCTATGCAGCGGTTTGCCTTGGCAATTCCGAGGGCCATTCAGCTTCAGCGTCTGGGTAAGGATTTCACCTAGCCCTTACTCTCTGAACCGTCGTTTTGAAGCGTACTATTCCTCATCACCATCTTTTTTTATGTAATTATGAAGTAATGTAACATGGGCGGAGGGGATTGTCAAGCGGGCGGATTATTAAAGTTTAAAATGTCACACTCCATGAGAAACTATGGAGATGAGACAAATGACAAAGAATATCCTAGCCCCTGAGTTATTGGAAGAAGGTATAAATAAAAGCCATATAGCCAAACACCTCGACGTATCACGGCGAACGATTATTCGCTGGTCACAAGCCATAGACAGGCACGGCAGCCTGGAAGCTTTCCTGGAGGAATACCAAAAAGCCAAGAAAGGTGATCGTCAGAAGCGGAAAATTGACCCGATCTTGAAACGTCGTATCTGGTTCTTGCGGAAAAAGCACCATCAATGTTGTGGGCAGAAGATCCAATACTTCCTGCAAAAAGAGTATGGCACGCAGGTGAGCGTGACGACAATCTGCAAGGTTCTCTCAGAAAAATATCAATTACACTCAAAGTGGCAGAAGAACCAGAAAAGGGGTCCTGTACCCGCTGCAGGAGCTCCCAGAGAGGTGTTGCAGATGGATACAGTGCTTTTTGGAGAGGTTTTTGCCTTCACTGCCATTGATATCTACACTAGAGAAAGCGATATCCTCTTACGGCCCGCGCTGGAAGCCATTGATGGCAAACGAACTCAAAATATCGTCGTTCCTGAACTTGTCACGTTGTTTGTGATAAACACCGGCAATTTTATTGTAGCTTTCTCGAACCACATCTTCAGGTTTTTTATTATCCATCATTTTTATAATCATAACGGTTTTGAGCTGAGCGGCCCGCTTTCAATTTCGATAATACATCAAGTCTTGCGCTAACTCGCACGCTTCCCGGGTTCACTCCAGCGAATGGTTATACAGCACTCTTACTTATTGATAGCCTATCTATCTTTACGACTACATACTCCCCCACACATCGCTCATCGTTTGTTTTCAGGTCATCATATTCCAAGGTAAAAATACCAAAATCAATCAATACTGGATTAATCGTCAAAATTTGGCCATAGCCCAGATAATTCCAGTTATCAGAATGTGATAGCGTTTTCAAATGATCTGGATTGCCTGAAAACGTCGCGTTCCAAGCATATGGATCTACAGTGAGATATCCGATCTCAACATTACGAACGGGTCCCAAAGTATGATTTTCGCCAGGATAGCTAATGTCGTCCATGACAATAAAAACCTGACCCTTAATTTCCACTTTTGCATCTAATGCATATCCGTTTGTCTCGATTAAACTAATTTCCATTGTTATCTTCCGCGCTGTATAACGGATGAGCTTTGCGAAGCATCCTTTAGGGCACCCGCTCAGAGCCCTTCGACTCCCCCCTCGGCGGAGTTTATGCAGAGCCCTTCGACTTCGCCTTGCTTCGCTCAGGACAAGCTTAGCGAAGTGCTCGGGGTTCGCTCAGGATAAACATAGTCGAAGAGTCGGGTGGAGCGAGGGTCAGCTAACCGATTAGGATTCGTTTCCATTTTTATAAACTTTATCCGCTATTGAGGGGGATCTTATTATCAGCGTTTCAATAGGAGGGTGGACTTTTAATATATTGTGGTAGAAACCAGCAGGAAAACAACAAAACTCCCCGGCCTTAATCGTGAATTGCTCCCCTTCCACATCCACATCTAATGATCCTTCAAGGACAATAAAACATTCATCACTCTCTTGATGTAAATGAGGTTTTTCCCCGTTACAAACCCAGCTTTCGTTAGTTTTATTGAACCAGATTTGTAGACGATCTGATTTAAAACCTATTTCATTTGGAGGAGTATGACCTGAGAGTAGCGTGGAATACCTTGGTAGTTTTCGATGGTGATACTTTTCCATAATCAATCCCTCGGATTAGTTATTATTGAAATGTATACGGTTATGCTAACGGATTAGCTCACCTGCAGCCGGTCTTGTTTTAATGATCCTACATCCCAGGCATCCACATTAACCGGCTGTCAGGTTGAGCGGGGGTTAGTTTGGGCCAGGCTAGGCGATAGAATATGAACGAACCTCGTGCTCCAAACGATCACCTAATTCATCTTCAGCGACATCTAGGTCATAATCACTCTGTAAACCCATCCAAAACTGAGCCGAATTACCAAAAAAACGAGAAAGTCTTAATGAGGTGTCAGCTGTGACACGGCGCTTGCCCAACACAATTTCATTGATGCGTCTGGCATCAACACCAATGTTGATCGCAAGCCGATTTTGACTAAGATCCATTGGCTTTAGAAATTCTTCGTGCAATACTTCCCCAGGATGTACAGGTTTTAGCTTTTTTTCCGTCATAACATACCTTGCCTATTAGTGATAATCAGCGATCTCAACGTTATAAGCATCCCCATCAGCCCATTCAAAGCAGATCCTCCACTGTTTATTGATCCTGATACTGTGCTGTCCTTCTCTATTTCCCTTGAGCTTTTCTAATCGATTGGCAGGCGGGAGTCGAAGGTCCTCAAGATCAATGGAGTTGTTGATCATTCTCAGTTTTCGATAGGCCGTTTGCTGGATAGATTGAGGTAGCTTGCGAGAATGGAGCCGGGAGAATACATTTTCTGTTTCTTTGTCTTTGAACGACCTGATCATGGGTGTATTATATAGTGCAATGCGCTAAGCGTCAAGCACTATAGACTTAATTAGGGGAGAAACAGGCATCAAACTAACGTTGGCGTGAGCTGCCCGCCGGATTTGCCCCAAAACTATTGTAAACCAAAGCCAATCTTTACCCAAAACGCGCCGCCTACCAACCGCCAAAGGCGGGTCAGCTCTACGCGGGGTTGGGCTGCTCCTTGCCTTGCAGAGTCTCATCTCAATCAGGCTACTTTTGCCTTGCCTTCTTCTGAAAAACCAAGTTGCCATTTAGTCGCAACAGCGAGAATAAGCACCACAAACACACCAACAACAGTAGATAGAATATAAAGCTGCATATCAAGTTGAGATTGTACTCCGCTCTGAACAGTGGTCACGGTATCATTGGTGAGAAGGGCGGTTGCCCAGAAATTATCAGCGTTGTGCAAAATGATTCCGCCAACCAGTAGGCTACTCCCCGTTTTGTTGTATACCCAAGTAATAATGATTGAAAGAGTAATCTCTCCGACCACATAGACAGGCAACAACTCTAAACCTATCTGCGCGTGTATGGATTCTGGTTGAAAAAAGAGGGGAAGATGCCACAATGCCCACACAATGCCGATAATGATACTAGCAACAATTGGCCCCCACTTGCGTTGCAAGTTTGGCAATGCGAATCCGCGCCAGCCAAATTCTTCTCCCAGTGGACCTCCAATTATGGTGATGAGGAAGACCAATGGCATCAGATACCATTCTTGTCTCAAGAACGCGAAACTCGGAAACCCGTAACCTAGAAGAGCGTTGATAGCGATGGAAAAAAGCAAGATAAGACCTGTGAAAAATAGGGCGACTGCCCACCAGCGAAAACCCACGCGCCAGCGCAGGGCGCGTTGTCCCATATCGCGTAACCCATCTTTTCCGCTGGTCATGATTATAACGATGACCCCAGCAATGGACGGACCAAAGACAAGAAAACCGGTTCCTGTAGTGTACCAGGGGAGCCAACTGATCAAAACTGCCAATACGACGAAAACGATGAACGCATGTTGCTTCAGTAAGGCAAGGATTGAAGATTTCATATTAATTCCCGCATCTTTTGTGATTTTCTTCGAAAAAAAATAGCTTATTGGTTAACAATGCTTTGAGTCACAATAACGACAATGCAGCAACCTAACGGATTAGCTCACCTGCAGCTGGTCTTGTTTTAATGATCCTACATCCCAGGCATCCACATTAACCGGCTGTCGGGTGGAGCGCGGGTTAGCCGTCAAGTTCATTAGACTCCAGAATCACATAGTACCAGAGGCCATCCCTTCTTCCAAAGAAACTTATTCCATTTTCACCCACACGGGGATTCGCTGGGAAAGGACCTCAACCCCAATCGTATGGAATACTGTCATACTGAAGCGAGAGAAATTGTCCATTATAGGAAATACCGACTCGCGATCCCTTACGAAAGAAGTAGAAGGGCTTGCCGTTAATCAGGCGCCAAAAGAAAGCATCTTCCAATCCATATTTCTCATTAAGGATCTCCCCATCCTGGATTAGAAAATGGTTCATGTCCATGATCCAGTGGTCGTCCCATGATTGGAATTTCCGAAGAGGAAGACTGGCTCCGAAGGATGTCGCGAAAGAGAACAGCAGATCACGCTGGCTGTTTCGCACCTCTAGAACCGTTTGATCGCCCACCCCCACCACCAGCAGGTCTCCGGCAATCCATATAGGCGGTCGTCCGGGGTCTGTCCCTTTGAGTGGCCCTTCCTGCCAGATGTTGATGATTTCATTTTGGACCAAATAGATTACCGCGTTATCTTGGTCATAAATATGCTTATCAGGATCTTTGACAGCGTGAGCGAGAAAAACCAGCAACTCACCCGTTGGCGTGGAAAAAATTTGAACAGCGGGTAATCTAGAGATGTTTTTGAGAACCAACTCGCCATCCAGGTACAAATCATAGTGATTGTGATACGTTTCGATACCTGATCGTAGTTCGTACCCAAAGGATTCGAGCATTTCGTTGACGTATGCTTGTGAGTTGGGGCCGTAGGGAGGGGTTGATGGGTCCGCTCTGCGCGGTTCTAGACGAGCCTCGGATGGAACAGAGTCTAGAAACGCTTCCCACAGGGTTTCCTTTTGCACCTCTGCTGGAAGTTCGTATTCTGTTACCGTAATTCCAGCAGGTATCGGCGCTGTATTTTCCCAGAAATATATGTCTTCAGGCTGCAAGGGTGCAAGATGAAAAGCCGGCTCGTCGTCGTAATCTACGGGTCGTAACCAGACAAGGGTAGAGGCGATGCGATCGAAATGCTCTACATCCGCTTTTATGTACAAAAAACGCTGCTGAAAGTCCGCTGAAGGATTTTCAATGACTTCCAGGACGGCAGTGGGGTATACTCCCGGAAGAAATGTCAGTTGACAGCTTTTGGTGTGTGCGCTTAGCCGGTAATTTGTACTAGCGAAGGAAACAGAATATGTGTCTTTCGTATCGATATTGGCCAACCACGTACATACCTCAAAATCACTGTTCATATACATCATGTCCGGCAAATAGCCAATCTCTACAAAGCCATCTTTTCCCGAAAAAGAGCCCGGAGATCCATTTTCTCCCCAGTCCAAAGGGACATAAACGGAAAACCAACCCTCGGGATCAAGGTAGATCTTCTCGTCATCTCTCATGGTTGGTGGAGAAGACATGTCAGGAGTATTCGTTGCAGCGGGGGTGGTCGTGAGCTTTGAGGATGGAGTAAGTGTATAAAATGGCGATGGAGTGTTTGTTGGCAGCGTGGTTTGTGTCACGGCAATTGTAGGCAAAGCAGGAAGGCATGAACTCAAGAGAATTATCCAAAATAACCAAGCCTTGGTCTGAAAATAACTTTTAATCATGTTCATCTAATGCCCCACATATTCTAAAAAGTAAAAATATGTTAAGACGGCTAACGTGGGCGTGTGCTGCCTTCACGGCGCTTGCTCCGAAAGATATTTTAACCCGATCCAAACTTACCAAATTGCGCCGCTCACCCTCCGAACGCAGTGAGGTCAGCTCCACGCGGGGGTAGCCCGCTCTTTGCAAGGTTTTACTCTCTTTTTACAATTCTAAATCCAAAATGATCATTTCCTCGATTAATATCTGTAACAATACAGTCACTAATTTTGCACATCATGTCAGGTCTGGGCCACGCTCCGTCAATTCTGAGCATTGTGGACACAGGATCACCGCTGATATTTCCGCCATCTGCCGGATTTTGCCTGCAACCGTGATTGCCAATATCTTCTGTTTCAGTCCATTCAGCAACATTCCCTGACAAATCGTAAACACCGTAAGGATTTGGCGCAAACATCGCAACAGGTTGAGGATGTCCTTTGTGCTTTCCAGCACTTCGATCCCAGCCCCCGTTATAAACCACATTATCGCTATTTATAGTACCGTCGTCTGTTGCATACACCCACTCTTCATACCCGCCATGTCCAGTCCATTGCAACTCTTGCAAACTTGGTAAATTGTAGCCATAAAAATCTGCAAATCTTTTTGCCCCATAGTATTGAATATGATTAACAGGCCAACGTTCTACTTCTTCAAGGGTAGGTAATTCACAATCGGTATCAAGATGACCTGCAAAAGTTATATTTTCCTTTGCGCTTCCATCAGCGTTATAAATGTCTTTGCTAAAAGTAATAATATCTCGTCCTTCATGTGTTACTTCATCCGGCCAAAACGTATGAAATTCACACCAATCGGTTATTTGATCAACAACATTTGGAAAAGTTGCAATATCAAAATAAATTTCCCAATCAACATTATCAGGATTTATTACGCTGAACATTTCCTTCTCGCTGTCATATTTGATCATTGATCTGTTTAACGGATTCTCCATTTCCCACAGTTCATAAACTCCATTTCTATCATGATCTTTTATCACCCTGATGCCTAATATATTTACCATTTGATTCCCATCAGCATCAAGAACTATCCAACTGGCCGCCCCTGTTGCCGCGCCAACACTAATCATATTTTTACGTAATGCCGCATTCAGAAATTCCACATACTGCTGATTGGTTATCTCCGTTTTTGCCATTTTAAAAGGCTCAATATTTTCACCGTCTCCCGGCACATTAACAAATTCAACTGCTGAGACATCTGATATTTGATTATCAACTGATTGCTTACAACCCGAAATAACCATACTTGTAATACTTAATCCCAAGAATATAATCGTTTTTTTCATTTATTATCCAATAATTATGATCTGTTAAATAACATCTACATCGAAGCGGGCTAACGGATGAGCTTTGCGAAGCATCCTTTAGGGCACCCGCCTAAGATAATTTGATTATAATTGCGCCGCCGTATCACCAGGGTCAGGTTGAGCGGGGGTTAGCCTTCAGCGTCGGCTATAGAAATTGTATATTTTATGAATTCCAATGTCCTCCAAAGCAATTTATCGTCCGCCCTCTGGCCTATTTTTATGCCAAAGCGTACACCTTCCCGATTATTCCAGGCTCGGTTAATTAAGTTCCTCCACTCTGGATCGACATATTCTTTTGCCCATTTTGCTCCAGCTTGCTTTGACCTGACTTCACCTGTGTGTAAGGTATGTAATATTCTGCAATACGTTAATACTACAAATGATTGACCAAATTGGGAATTTAAGAAATCAAGCGGTTGATTGATGGCTTCTTTATACAGTGACAGAATATGGCGCATTGATGCTTTCATCTCAACCAACAATTCATCCCTAGGAATTGGTTTGAGTATAGTTTGCGGTTCAGGCCCGATAAGGGCAATCCCACGCTCACGTAAAACCCAGCGCACATGCCAATTGTTATCATGAACTGATAGCTCAGGTGTAGTACTGCCATTATCGAAATAGAAGAGTTTTTTCTTTCCTACCGTACTCCAATCATTGAGATCATCGATGCGAATATATGATCCCTCCAAATGCTTAGCAGGATAAGAATCCAAATCATGAACGCTTAGCTGAATGCCCTGGAGGTGTTCTTTATTCATATCGGTTAATTCAGTATTGATCACAACCATGAAATCTACATCGCTGTCTAAATCGAAATCACCTGAGGCAAGTGAACCAACTAGATAAATACCAACTAGTTTTTCCGCTAATTCCATCTTGACTTCAGAGACAAAAGTTCCAAGAACATCCCGTAACTCAGGATAAGGTTGATTAGGAATATTTGTTATCCTTTGCATTTTTATGGTTTCCAATTTAATTCTTGTGCAAATGTTTATGGATGAAGGCTAACGGATGAGCTCAGCGGCGCGATCCCCAGCGTCCGCTGGAGTGGTGGTTAGGCGGAGACGAGCAGTGCCTAGCTTTTTTCACCTAAAATCCAAAACGACATAATACCATTCACATTCTCGATCAGCAAAAAAAGCGCACGCTGTTATCTTCGGCTGATGGATTATTTACTGCATAACCACAACACAGGTAGACAGCGATGTTCTGATATTCTAGAGGGTATATTTTCCCATCAAAAGAGAATCCTACTCTCCCGTCTTTCCGGAAGAAATACGAGGGTTTGCCATCAATCAATCTCCAATAGTAGATTTCTTGAAATCCAAGAACTTCATTGAGGATTTCACCATCTAGTATCACATAATCGCGTAAAACCCAGACCCAATGACCATCCCAATTGAGAAAGTTCCTCGTTGACAACATCGGTTCTGTGTTGATGGCAAATGAGAAGATTACTTCCTGATAGCTGTTGATTATTTGAACATGATCCCATTCTTCATCAGCTCTTATCCATAGCAGTTCGTCTTGATGTATTATTGGTGGGAATCCGGGATCCTGATGACTGTAACTCCATTGATGGATGATGTCGTTTAAAACTAGATAAGCTTCATTCTTCCCGTATTCCGAAACGACTTCGATAGCGTATATTATTTCTGAGTCTGTATCGAACTTGTATGTATTGGTCTTCCAAACAGGATCAAACAGCAATCTTCCATCCCGAAATAGCTGTCCATAATTATTTATTCCATCAGGGTATTTCATTTCATATCCAAGAGACTCAAGGATATTTTCTGCAGGTGGTTCTTCTGTACTACGATGCACCGATGGTGTATAAGAATCGCGAGCCCAATACGGCTTTGCTTCCTCCGGTAAAGAGCTTATTAACATCTCCCTATAAGGATTTGAGCCAGCTGGCAATATGTATTCTTTGACAGTAACATTGTCCAAAATGGGCGCGATATTTTCCCACTCAGTCAGCAATTCGGCATTTATTAGATCTAATTCTTGCGTATGCTTTTGGCCGATGGGATTCAACAATGAAAATTTGTACTCTATGGGGCAATCACGCCAACTTGTTTTTACATAAACAAAGCGGTGGCCGGGATCTGCGTCGGGGTTATCAAATACCTCATACTTAACCTGAAACGGAATATCCTGTTTGGTACTAATTGAACAACTCCCGGGTCTAAAAGCCCAGTCTACTATCCATTTCTCTGGATCTTCTTCAATGATGTTTCCCAACCAGGCACATACATTATTGATGCCAGCAACATTACCCAGGTCTGGGAGATATCCAAATTTGATGTATCGATTATCTTTCGAAAAACGATTTTCCAAATTGGTTGGTTCAAAATCACCAGGAAAGATCACAGAGTACCAACCTGCAGGATCGGTATAAATTTGTTCATCAGGTCTCGGTGTAGGAACAATATTTTCATGTGGAATAACCGAGGCCGTCGCCCACATTGTTTGTGAGGATGCAGCCGTAGCAAGACAAGAGGACTCTTGTGTTACGGTGCTGTTTATGGTTGATGTGGGAGAAGAAGGAATGAATGATTTTGTTGGCTCTGTTTTAAATGTTGAGTTTATACAACCGGCAGCAGAAAGAACAAGCGAAGCAAACATAGCAATTGAGACGATACGTAAAACCCTCATGTTTATATTTTTTCCAATCCAATCAAATTTAACCGCCTAACGGATTGAGCTTAGCGGCGCGTAACCCAGCGTCCGCTAGAGCGGGGGGTTAGGTTACAGTAAATCTACGTATCCTTTTTCAATCACATCACCAAAGATATGAGTGGGACAAGCTGAGATGATATGTGATTTTGGTAACCAAGTACTTTGAAGTGCTACTACCCAATATCTAAACTCCCCTTCATCGTTCTCATAAAACCCAAATATCGGTCCACCACTTACTCCCTCAATTGATTTTATGTCATTATTCAGGATTATCTCGCCATAAAACTGTTTGATAGGTGTTTCAGAAAATCCCTTTGGTTGATCAGGTAGGTACTTAATTGAAAAGAGTGTTGGAGTAAATTCTAAGTTCTTTGGGTTTACATGCAACGTCTCGTACGGAATA
>Ga0255402_1100_pt1 | contig 11768 bp, 10 predicted proteins | sample ANMaggSeSYBR01D4_FD_182125 | JGI IMG/M metagenome (GOLD analysis project Ga0255402, IMG submission 182125) | Sediment cell enrichment communities from methane seep in Santa Monica Basin, California, United Staets - ANME aggregate JGI... | ecosystem: Environmental > Aquatic > Marine > Cold seeps >...
TCTTCGCCAGGACCGGCAAAGATGACGACTCCCGCGCCGCATTTTTCCGCCGCCAGATCGCCGACAGCCGCAAAACGCTCCGTCTGCCAGCATTTAGGACGCCAGCTTGCGCCCGGAAATATGCCGATGATTGACGACTTTGACGCCAACCCGCTAGATTGGAAAACGCCATCGGCGTAGTCCCGATCTTCGTTTGAGAAAAACATCTCCGGGTTTCGATCCGCCTCAATGATGCCCAGAGGTTTCAGAAGATCCAGATTTCGATCCACAGCATGTTTATTCCCGACGTCGGGAACCTTGACACTGCACAGAAATCCCCCCGGCTGGTGATAGCCGATACGAAGCTTCGCGCCGCTGAAATACGCCAGCAGGCTGGATCGAAATTTCCGCTGCATATCCACAGCGATGTCGAAATCCCTCTTACGAAGCGCAGCCGCGGCGCGGCACGTTTCCGAAAACGGCTTCACCTCACGGCGAAACGTGATGACTTCGTCCAGATGGGGGTTTGCCGAAACAACGTCGGCAAAACGATCCCCCACGAACATAGCGATATAGTCATTCGGAAAAGCTTTTCGCACCGCGCGAATGGCTGGCGTGGTCAGCACCACGTCGCCCAATGAGCCAAATCTGATTAGCAATATGCGTTTCACGTCTGACGCTCAAAACGAAAAGCTAAGGACTTTTTCTCTACAGTGGGTTATATGCACGCCCGCCAGAGTGCCTATAAGCGCGCCGACGATCACGTCGCTGGGATAATGTCTGCCCAGATAGACTCTGGCGAACGCGGTTGCGGCGGCGGCAACATAAAGCGGGATACGCAGTTTGGGATATTCATGTCCTGCGACGGTCGCCATAGTGAAAGCCAGCGTCGTATGACCAGACGGGAAGGAGTTTTTCTCCGATTCAGACAGCGGTCTTGGCCTGCCTACGACTTGCTTGAGGGTGTAGGTTACAGCCCCCGACTCGATAACTGCCGCCATAGCCAGCGTTCCCGCCTCAGCCATTTTTTCGTTGCCAAACGCGCATAAAATCGCGCAAATCCCCAGATAAACCTGAGTTTCTCCCATCCGCTGAATGACCGGCAAAGTCACGTCAAGGAATCGGTTTTCCATGTCCTCATTTATGTATCGAAACAGGGCGCGATCAGCGTCGCCGATGGCGTTGGAACTCGCCGGCGGCGAAACGCTTGCCATACATATCAGTATCGCTATAGCAATCAAAATGGCATTTTTCATGTTTGGTCAAATCTGCTCAAAATATCGTTTTCGCTCCCAATCCGTCACGGTCTGGTCGAACAATGCCTGTTCGGTTTTAAAGAAATGGACGTAATGTTCAACCGCCTCCTCGCCAAAGGCTTCGCGCGCAAAATCGCTTTGCTCGAAAATGGCGGTGGCTTCCCGCAAGGTGCGCGGCACCTGTGGCAGGTTTTTGGCAGAATATACATTACCGGTAAAGATTTCCGGCGGTTCAGTCTGGTTGCGAATACCATCCAGCCCTGATGCGAGAACAGCGGCATAGGTCAGGTAGGGGTTGACGTCCGCGCCGGGAATGCGACACTCGATCCGCAGGGATTCGCCCTGCCCGACGACCCTGAACCCTGCAGTGCGATTGTCGTAGCTCCACGCCAGCCCGGTCGGCGCCCACGAACCCGGCAGATAACGTTTGTAGGAATTCACCGTCGGAGCATAAAAGGGCATTACCTCCCGCGCGTGGGCGATCCACCCTCCCAGAAACCAACGGAAGATATTCGAGCTGTGTACTGAGCCAATCTGCTGATCTCCTGCAAACAGGTTGCGCTCTCCCGTTGATTCATACAGGCTAACGTGAACGTGACAGCTTGATCCCGCTAATTCGGGGTCAAACTTCGCCATGAAGGTGATGGACAGCCCTAATTGATCAGCCAGTTCTTTAAAACACTGCTTGTAGATAGTGTGGCGATCTGCCATCGTGAGCAGATCGGCGTAGCGGATGTTGAGTTCGTGCTGTCCCGGTCCCCATTCGCCCTTGCTGAACTCCACCGGCACTCCGCTTTGAGAGAGGTGTTTACGCGCAGGGGCATTAAGGATTTCCTCCCGGGTTCCCTGTAGGATGTGGTAGTCTTCGAGGTAAGCGCCGAATGTTTTGATGTCCTGATAGTGTTTAGCGCGCGCACCGCTGTAGGATTCGTCGAAGATGAAATATTCCAGTTCTGAAGCCCCTTGCGGCAGAAATCCCATCTCCGCCGCCGCATCCATCTGACGCCTGAGCATACCACGCGGGGCGATGGGTATGAGCGCGTTTTTGTCGTCGTAAATGTCGCAAATCACCAGGGCGGATTTTTCCAGCCATGTAGCTTGACGCAGAGTTCCCAAATCCGGGGCACAGCGGAAGTCGCCGTATCCCAATTCCCAGCTTGCGAACTTGTAGTCGGGGATAATCTCCATTTCCATGTCCACCGTGAACAGGTAATCGCAGGCATGCATCCCCGATTCGGCGATGTGTTCCAGAAAAAAATCGCCAGTGATGCGCTTTCCCAACAGGCGTCCATACAGGTCGGAGAACACGGTCACGACCGTTTCGATCTCCCCCGTTTCGATTTTCTCCTTCAATTGCTGGAGGGTTAGCATACCTCTAACAGCTTTCTCGGTCATACACACAGCCTCCTTTTTGACCCCCAACATTAACTTACGGCACAAAAATAGGTCTATACGAGTTTTCCCATATAGACCTAAATTTGTGCGCTCATCCAAAATTTTTGGACAAGAACATAAAATGGCTCCCCCGGATGGACTCGAACCAACGACAAGGTGGTTAACAGCCACCCGCTCTACCACTGAGCTACGGAGGAACATACAAATAGCCAGTTCAATAGCATCACTAATTCTACCACACTTCCTGTTTTTTGTAAAGCAAAAAATGTGCGCCGTCAGGCTCAGATTGCCTCAAGGCGCGCCTTCAACGTTATTCGTGGGCATAAGAACAATGGAGGCCTGGATGGGATAGGCACAGCTACAGCCTGCGCTGAATTCAGGGATCAAAACGAGACCACCCGCCGGGATTATGTTTATCCAGCATCCGGGACGGCTGACGTTGGTCAATACCGCGCCGCTTTCTTTACCGTCAGCGGCGATTTTGTACATACGCGGATTCCCGCCGCGAGCGAAGAGGTACGACGCCGAACCGGACAATGTACCACAGCCATGCCCACCCCGATTCAGTTTGTAGCCGCCTTCCTCGCCAGTTTGCAGGTTGTAATTATGCGATTCGATCATGTAGATGCCGTCTCCCGCTATGACGGCATGTTGATCTTGTTCGCCATGACTGCCTCCGGCTCCCCAGTTGGCTCTAATGGAAGACGTTGACCATTTATCGCTTCCATCATCAGCGTTGAACGCATACATGTCATACCGGGGATGGCCGTCCTCGTTGGTCGTTCCCAGAGCAAGAACTGTATTTCTGGCATAACTCAGGTGAGCCGCGTGCTCAAATGAGAAATCAACCTGCCGCTCCCAGACTTTTTTGCCGGTTTGCCTGTCAAGAGCCACTATGTAACCGTAACCGCTGGCGAATAAAACCTTGAGTTTCACTCTGCCGCTGTTATTCACTGCCGGATTGCGGCTTTCCACGAAATAGATATGCCTGTCGCTCACAGCGATGGCAGGATTGATGATAATCCCATCGTCATAACGCCAGATTTGCTCTCCATTGTGCCGATCCAGACAGAAAAGATAGTCGCTCGTCGCTATGGGCTTGTTGTCGTAATATGTTCCCGAAATAGTTGACCGGCGGTGCTTCGTATAGGGTGTGTCTTTTTTCTGCCCGCTTCCGAAAAGCAGATTTCCCGCGCTGGCTATGTATCCCCACTGATGCCGTTCTGTATGAGGCTGTGGCGCTCCAAAGGTAAAGGCATGTTCACCGGTCGCCACGTCCAGCAGCCAGCAGTTGCCCTCCGTAGCCACGTATAGATAATCGTCGGTGAGCGCCATGTTGCCAGTATCCCTATTCGCGCCCACGCGCCTGTAATTGGGCACTTCCACGTCCCATAGTATTGTGCCATTGTAGGCATCTACAGCGATGACCCTGTTTTCGCCGGCGGCTGGCACGAACAGTCGTCCATCCTTGAACAAGGGACCCAGAGCGCGAAGATGTCGGTCTATTATGGCTCTAGGACCCGGTTCGCCAAACCACTGCACCTGCATTGCTCCCTGCACTAACCGATCTTCGCTGCACGCAGTATTGCCGGGGTTGGCATATTGATGTGTCCATTCGCCCGCATTTTTCAGGCGTTCTCGCTTCGTTATTCCGTCCACCAAGTACGCTGTGCCGCCATAGGGCCTGAGAACCCGGAGAATCTCGTCAGGAGCGGTGGACACCCTATCCGAAGTCACCAACCCTTCAGTTACAACCAGATTTGCGAAATAATCAGTGTATGGCAAGCGTTCCAGATTTCCCTGATGAACAGCCACTCTAACGCCATAAAGTCCCGCTTTGTCGAGCGATTTTCTAGCCGCCAGTACCTTTTTTTCGTCCTCTTCAATCCCGACGATCCTCAATTCTGTCCGTTTGGCAAGCTCATACGCCAACCGTCCTTCGCCACAGCCTAGCACCAGACAGTAGCCTTTTTTGATCCCCGTTTCGTCAATGACGCGCTTCGCGACCGACGCGTATTTCTCCGTCAACTCATCTTCGACATACGGCGAAGGCGGTCTGTTCGGGACGATATAGCGTCGCGCCGCGTCGGAACGCTTTCCGAAACAATGGATAATGCCCGAATCCGTGCTGACGAAAAGACTGCCATTAGCCACCGCAAGCCCATAAGCATTGCCTTCGGTTTTGCCGTTCCAGACCTGTTCGCCGTCAGAAATTCTAAGGGCGACAACCTCACTATCGCCGCCGACGAACAGCAGATCGCCCGTCAGGATCATGGAATTATACGTCCTGTCAGATGCCCGACGCCATTTGTATTCAGCGTCTTTCAGCTTCTCCGATTCGCCGTCGAGAGCCGCCATTTTTTCCACCATGTCGTTGATCTGTTCATCCAGCGTCTCCAGTTCATCCTCTTTTAGTTCCTTACGCTTTTCCCGCAGGGGCGACAGTTCGCCTGCCAATTTCTTGCGCTCTTCCACAATCTCTGCGCGCCGTTTCATGACGGTGGAATAAGCGGCGCGATCAATAGCTGAGAGCTTGCTGTCGGATAATAAATAGGACACCTTATCAGCCACAATCATGCGATGCCCGGCGAATGTGGCGATCTGGTCTTTTGTACCTGTATCAAATGCCCGCAGTCCTTTGCCCGGACCGGAAACGAGCGTGTCGCCCGTTAAGAGGGCGTAAGTTCCGCCTTCGGCGAGCGGACAACTAAGACCGCCCAGAGATTTCCCATCCTCGCGGTTGAATATGGCGGGAGCGGTTCTCCCTGTGGGCACGTAAAGACGAGTTTCCGATGACAGGAGGTATCCCTGCGGCGATATTGCCGTCGTCTGTTTCCATATTTCCGTCCCATTGTCCGCATTGAGAGCGCAAAGGTACACGCCTTCCTTTGGGAACAGCCCGGCGCAAAAGTAAGCGACGCCGTTTCTTACAAGAACGCTGGTTCTGACGGGACAGGCGGAGATCATCCGGCTGTTTCCCGGGATCATACGGTCGTCAGGAGCGGCTTTATATTTCCAAACAAGCTCTCCATCTCCCGTTTTTAGGCAGTATGCACAGCCGTCATCCGATCCGAAGTAAACTTTCCCATCCCAGATTGTCGGAGCGAGCCGCACAGGTCCGCCGGTGAAAAACGACCACCGCTCTTCGCCAGTTGATACATCCAAACAATAGACCTTATCGTCGGCTGAAGAACCAAAATATGCCGCATTTCCCGCGACAACCAGATGAAACGTCTGATCATACCTGACTTTAGCTCTGAGTCCATACAAATTATGCCAAAAATCCTGTCTGGCGGGTTCTGGCCATGCCTGCCGAGGGGCGTGTTTGGAAATATACCTCCATTGTTCTCCGAGCGGCAGATTCAGCGACTCAGATGTAACACCGCTTCTACTGTTGTCGTGCTGGTAGGTCGTCCAATCTGCGGCGATTGCCAAATTGCAGATGATAGCAAAACAGGCAAAGGCGGCACAAACAGCGCGTTTATGCAATGTTTTCTCACATTTCATTGGTTGACAACCCCTTTCGTTCCCTGCGATTGCTCAGAAAATAAGAATAGGGGCATAAATCTGCCCCTATAACACTGAAATCTCTATGTCAAATCGTTATTTGCCGGCGTTTTGAGCCTTCCTGTTCTTTGCGGTGATGACCACACTACGAAATGAGCCTTCCCCACGACTGAAAGTTGTGACTTCTTTGTCATCCTGGAGAGCCATGTGGACAATCCGCCTGTCCTGCGGGTTCATAGGCTCCACCACCACTTCCTGACCTGTCGCTTTTACTCTTGATGCGAGTTTTTGAGCCAGACTTACCAGGATTTCCTCGCGGCGTTCACGATACTGTTCCGCGTCCACGATGACTCGTCTTTTGACCAGCGATGATCTGTTCACTATGCAATTGAGAAGATGTTGGATCGCATTCAGCGTCCTGCCGCGCCTGCCGATGAGTAGTCCTGCATTGGGTGTGCTAACGGTAAGATGGACATTTCCATCAACGACTTTGCTTTTGATCTCAGACTCGATCTCCATTTCATCCAGAATAGTTTTCAAGATGCCTCTGGGAGTGCTGGTTGGGTCTTCCTTTAGAGTAACGAGAACTTTCGCTGGCTTAGAGAAAAACAGACCTTTCTTTCCTTCGGATAAAACGGTTACTTTCACCTCATCCCTGCTGACGCTTAACTTTTCCAGCGCAAGTTCCATGGCTTCTTCGGTGGTTCTTCCTTCTTGCTCGATGTATTGCTCGGTCATTGTTACCTCCCGCTTCGGATGAAGAATATAACGGGGTTAAATTCTATTTTCCTTTGCTATTACTGCTTGTTTTCTTTTCTTGATCTTCCTCCTGATCTCCTGTGTTTGCCTTGTCCTGCCTTCCAATCATATATTGATGTCCGATAGCAAGTACGTTGTTGCACATCCAGTATAGAACCAGTCCAGAAGGCATATTGTAGAATATGAACGCAAAGATGAGCGGCATGAATTTCATCATCTTGTTTTCCTGCCCCTGACTTCCCGGACTAAACATAAGCTGCTGGAGAAGCATGGTGGCTGTCATCAATACCGGCAGAATGTTGATGGGGAATCCGCCGATTCTGGCTACCGTGTCTGACAGAGATAGATCGGTAACCCATCCCGATATGAATACAGCCCCCCGCAGTTCCACCGCCCCGCGCAGAGTCGCGAATAATGCCCAGAATACCGGCAACTGGAACAAAAGCGGAAGACAGCCGCCCATAGGATTGACCTTGTTCTGCTTGTAAAGCTTCATTGTCTCCTTTTGCAGACGCTGTGGGTCATCCCTGTGTTTTTCCTTTAAAGCCGCTATTTTGGGTTGAAGCTTCTGCATCTTTTTCATAGATTTGAAGCTCTTTTGGGTAAGAGGGAAATATAGTATTTTGATCAAAATGGTCAGAAAGATGATGCCCACGCCGTAGTTACTGGTCATGCTATGGAACAACAGCAGCAGCCAGAGTGTGGCTTTGCCAAGCGGACTGAACATTCCGAAGTTGATCATCTTTCCCAAGCCGAGGGGTTCTGTCGCGCCGTTTCTCCCCTCGATACTGCGTAGAATGTCCCACTTTTTGGGTCCCACGTAAACCCGGAAGGTGTGCAGAACAGTCTCTCCGGGAGCCATGGAAAACGCCGGACGCACGAGGGCAACAGTCGTGGAATTGCCCCATTCTCGCCATACGTCTCCCGGCGGCAGAGTGGGCGGTAAAACGGTATCTTTTGCCTCCGCCGTAACCGTGTATCGCTTTTCTCCATTTCCTGTGTCCGACCACCAGGGGTCTGGTCCTGGGATAAGCACCGCCGTGAAATACTTGCTGGCGAAGCCCACCCAGGAAATGGGTCCGCCATACTCAGGTATTCGCGTGTGCTTTCTGCCGAAACATGCGAACCCAGTCTTATGCCAGTGGCGCACGAGTTCTGAGCCTTTCTCGGTTGTAACCAACGCCATAGGACCTTCGCCCGCGACTTCCATGTCGGCGATCAACTCATCCTTAGTAATGCCTGCCCCCCAATACAAGCTGTAGCCGCCCAACCCCATTTCTTCAGAAGAGCCGTTGCGAAGAGCGACGTCCACATCCACGAAATAGCTGTCCGGAAAAAACGTGAGTTTCTTGGAAACATACATCCCTGTTGACGTAGTATAGCCGAACTGTAAGGACTCCTGCGCCCCTTCCACCCCTTCTACGGATTCCTTGTCGGACGACCATACAGCGTCCTCCATTTCGTCCCGAATTTCGGGGTCATGAAATCCCAACAACAGGCACTTTTGTGCTGTAAGCGGGATCAGGTCTAAAAGCTCCTGCTCCGTTTTTTTCTCTTTAGTTCTTTCAGAATAGTCCTTCAGCTTCCAGCTAATGGCTCGCGCCCCTTCTGTCGTGAACTGTATGTCATAGAGCGGGGTTTGGATTGGTATTATTGTTTCCTCTGCCACCTGCGGAAGAACCTTTGGCTCTGATATTATTTCTTTCTGCTCTTTTTCCTGTGTTTCCTGCGCCTGTTCCTGTTCTTGCTGCTGAGGCAAGGGAAGCTTTTGCTTGGAACCAAAGAGCATGGGCCATAGCAGAAGAACTACAAAAACCAGTACAATAGCAATAACAAACCTTTTGTCCATTGTTTTCTCCAGATTAGATATACCGATAGCTGATCTGCCAGACACCCGGAAACGTCTTCGGAAGCGCAGGATTGCCGGTTATTTCAGCCAGTTTTCTCGTCGGGTAAAAGCTCCACAGGATCATAGCCGCCGGCATGGAAAGGGTGGCATTTGCAGAGTCGTCTTACAGATAACCAACCCCCTCTGGCAAGCCCATAGCGGGTTATGGCTTCCTGAGCATACTGAGAACAAGTAGGATAAAAACGACAGGAAGGAGGGAAAAAAGGAGAGAAATACAAACGATATATACGTATCAGGCATAAAACGATCTTTTTCATGATAAACGACGCCTTAACTTCTCTTCGATTCCAATACACGGGCACGATGGAGCAAATAACTAAGCGAATCCCGTGCCTGCGAATATTTCAAATTCACCGCGCTTCTTCTGGCGATAACCACCAGATCGTTGCCCGGCGCAATTCCCTCTGATAATCTGAATACTTCTCGAATTACTCTCTTAATCCTGTTTCGCTGAACGCTTATTCCTACTTTTTTGGTGACTGTCAACCCTAGTCTGATTTTCCGAGTGTTATTAGGTAAAACGTAGAGAATAAACAGTTTGCTGAAATATTTATCTCCCTCTTTGTAGATTGTGCGGAACTGCCAACTTTTTTTCAATCTCTCGTATTTCATGCGTCTATAACCGACACTGGAGTGTTTATTTCGTGATTTTGGAATACCATTCCGCTCTGGTGATCTCATCAGTCATCCATGCTGCGATATTATCCATACTGCTTTGCCGAATTGCCAGTAAATTAGACTGTTTATCCTCAGCGATTCCTGCAACGACATCAATCGTGTTTGTGTCGGTATTGAGGTAATAGAGAACAGCGCAGATAGCGCCAAATCTGTCATTGATCACATTCACAGATTCGGGTATGAAATAGATGCGAACGAAATTCTTGCCACCACTGAGCCTGCCATTCATCAACTCCACTGTCCTTACGCTGATCTTCAATCCACTGGCGTTCAAGGCGTTTTCTATCACATCGGGCTTTATCGCAATAGGCTCTGACGGCAGTTCCTGAACTATTTCACGCCGCGGAATACGCTCTTGAATTTGCTCCTTCTGTTGTACGGCTGGCGTTTCCTCGCTCTGCTGTTGAGACTCCTCTGGCGTTACCTGCGACTCAGGCACGCTCGCAGTTCTAACAGGTTCCGATTCAATAACCGGAGCGACTATTTCACCAGGGCGTCGTCCGGTATCGCTACGGATTTTCTCCCCTTGCTCTTCCATATCCAGGACCTGAGTGTAGTAATCATCCGGCGGACCAACCTTGCCGCATCCGCATAGTAACAGGGACAAAGAGCCAAAAAATAAAAGCATGGAGCATAAACCGCCAAGCCCTGTTCGTCGCATTTTCCACCTCAACCGCCGTTAATAGTCCAGGAACAGATACTTCTGCCAGGCATGGTGATGCCCACGCATATTCTTGACCAGATGCAGGTAATACACAATGGGGGGAGCTTTCGGTTTCCTGGGCAAAGCCATTCCCGCTTCTGACGGCTTCCTACCGCCCTTTTTGGCGTTACAACTTTTGCAGGCGGTTACTATGTTATCCCATTGTGTCTTCCCGCCGCGCGAGACCGGAATTACGTGATCCAGCGTGAGATGCGCAGGAACAAACTCCTTGCCGCAATACTGGCATTTATACCTGTCTCTCAGAAGGACGTTCTTGCGCGAAAAACGAACTACCCTGTATGGAATGCGAACATACTTCAGCAATCTGATAACCGCCGGCGCCATTATGACCATACTGGCAGAGTGGATCTCGTATTCTGTTTCCTCTTCGGCACAAGCGACACCCTTGAAGATCAGAACGATAGCCCTTTTGAGATTGCAGATATTGATCGCCTCGTAACTGGCGTTGAGAACCAGCACACTGGAATCTAACATGATAACCCATCCTGTCGAAAGGAGCTACTTGACACAAATATACATTATATTATGCCATAACACCGAGCTTTTGTCAACAATTGTATAGCTCCTCCCGACAGGGGGATTACACACTAAATCCTGAAGAGTCACTATCTTTTCTTTATCAGTCCCCATCTGGTTGACAGCTTCTCTGCGGGTTCCACAGCCAAAACGTCAATCGAAAATTCCAAATCTGCCCACTGTTCAGGCTGATTTTCCACTTCGCCCCACCAGAGAATATGGTTCCATGCCCCGTCATCGCCGTCCACAAAACTTATGCCAAGCCCCATGAGCCTGTTGACGTCTAAATTCAACTCAGGGAGGGCAGAAAATGGTATTCCTATTTCCAGCGTGTAGTTCGTTCCATCCATCTCCGCCGCCGTCTCCATTTGGGGAAGGAGAACCGCCGCATCATCGTTGCGATATACGTAGGGACAACCGTTCACGTCAACGTTGAACTGGTAGTTGTCCGCATCGTGACCGCCGCTATCGGTCATGGTGCCATCGTCACCAGCGGCGTCTATCCATAACTCGATGCAGTCGTTTTTCCAAATGCCGCTATCAACAGAGCCGTTGTCAGTGGCATCATCGGTGACCACTGCGGCGAAATAAAGGTTATCCGCGTCGTACAGAGCATATACAACCGCGCTGAAATCGTCATCATCGTCTATGTCGCCGGAGTTGATGAAACCATTGTCCGCGTTGAGGATGAGCTTTTGGTCGGCTGTGAACATACCAAGTCCCCATTCATCCAGCTTGCCGTCAATCGTAATGCTGTCGCCAGTCTGAGGCGCAATGAGCAGTCCCTCGTCTGTCGCCGCGAAGACAGCCTGTGTCCACATCAGTGTCAAAAACATTGTGCAAATAATGAACCTTTTCATTGTATCTCCTTTCTGGGTTGTTCATTTCCGCGTAATACTCGGAAATGCTTCTGTGTCGCCAGTTCCGACCTCATTTGAAGATATGAGGGATCGATCTCTGGCGATCCGGGCGTGCCGGTACACTTGATAAAGCAGTCAATTATGTCCCGCAGATCGGCTCTGGATATGCGCTCCATACGCTCCCA
>Ga0255402_1101_pt1 | contig 11681 bp, 11 predicted proteins | sample ANMaggSeSYBR01D4_FD_182125 | JGI IMG/M metagenome (GOLD analysis project Ga0255402, IMG submission 182125) | Sediment cell enrichment communities from methane seep in Santa Monica Basin, California, United Staets - ANME aggregate JGI... | ecosystem: Environmental > Aquatic > Marine > Cold seeps >...
GCGAAGGCTGGAATCCAGAGAGCTTCTGGGAAAGATGGCAAGCAAGAGAAATGGAGCAATATCCAAATAACTGGATTCCAGCCTTCGCTGGAATGACAGTATTACCCGATTATTTAATCAACCTTCATAATTGCACTACTACAAACCACCGTTATAGTAATAAACAGGGAGGGAAAACATGAATTTCGGAACTGTATTGCAGGTCGCAGAAATGACGCAAGCTAATACTACAACAATGGTTCGATGTCAACCCCCGTTGTTCTTGGTCTCGAACTAAAGCGTTTGTAGTAAGGCGATTCATCGCCGTCTGTGGCAAGCGACATTGGACGTGCAATGAATTGCACTACTACAAACCACCGTTATAGTAATAAATAGGGAGGGAAAACATGAATTTCGGAGCTGTATTGCAGGTCGCAACTGTAATCTCATTGCTGTGTTTGGCATATCCCGCGTCGGGATCGGTCAAAATTGCTATCATCCAATATGAATATCAGGACGCCGACTCCGTAGGAGTGGACGCGGATCGTGCTGAGGACTTCGTGCGTCAGGCGGCGGGAAACGGCGCGAAACTGGTGATCTTGCCTGAAACGTGCTTCTATCGCTACGAACCCTGGGAGCAAAACGGCGTAACCATGCTCGATCTTGCCAATAATTTCACCCCATTGATGGAGCGATTTTCCGCGCTGGCGGATGAACTGGACATATCCCTCGTGATTGGTCTGAGAGAGCCATCGGGAGACGCGGATAAGCAGGTGTATAATACAGGGCTTTTCTTCGCGCCGGATGGGTCTATTCTGAGAAAACAGCGCAAGATAGCGCCATCAAACAAGGAGAAAGCCTGGACTAAAGCAGGCAATCCAGACGTCTTCGAGACTCCGCACGGTCGCATGGCTCTTATGATATGCAAGACAGCGAAGACCGGTCAGTGGAGCGTTTATAATGACGCCGATCTTGATCTCTTCATCCTGATCGCGGGAGACGACGACGCTACGTCATTTAACAGATTCGGCGATATATGCAAAGCGGGCAACTGCTACGGGGTCTTAGCGAATCAGATGAAACCGGGCAAAGATATGAAAGGAAACTCAGCCTGGGGGTATCCAGATGGAAAGGTGACGTTTCTGGGCGATGGAGAAAAGATTTTTTATAACACGTTTCTGATTCCCGACGGCGGGAGTCCGCTGTCAGGGCAAATAATCGTTGATCCCGATAATCCCTCCTGGCTCGTCTATAACAAAGATAACAACGACGATGGAGAGCTTGATCCATTCTTCTTATGCGGACCCGGCGACCCGGAGGGCTTCCTCTACAGAGGCAAACTCAACGACGACGGCACGCGCGACGGCGACCAGATGGAGCTTATTAACAAGCTCAAAGCCAACGGCGGCAACTGCATCTACCTGATGACAGTGCGGACTCACGGCGGGGATGCCGCCAGCGGCGCAGGCAAATCTCCTGAGATATATCCCGACGCCAAGCACAACCCCTGGATCGGACAAGACCCGGCTAACGGCCTGAACCAGAAGATACTGGATCAATGGGAGACATGGTTCACAGAAATGGACAACAACGGGATCGTGATCTTCTTCTTCATCTACGACGACGCTATCAACATAGGAAGCAGGTTCGGCTGGCGATTGGATGATTCAGGCGATCTGCACTTCAAAGAGCGAGAGTATATTCAGGCTCTCGTGAACAGGTTCAAGCATCATAAACACCTGATATGGTGCGTGATGGAAGAGGGCCAAGAGATTGGGGAAAACTGGCAGAAGCACGTATCAAAAATCGCAGAGGCGATTCAACAGGCTGACGATCACCATCACGTCATCGCCGCCCATCAGCTTGGCGGAAATGTCTTCTATCACGCCGATGATCCGAACATCCAGCAGTTTGCCGTCCAAACGGATGGCGACAAAGTGAAAACGCTTGACGATATGCACAATTGGATGCTCGAAGCATGGAACAACGCCGCAGGACGATATAACGTAAATATGTCCGAAGACTCGAATCACAAAGAGCTAAACGATGACGCCATGCGCAAACGAAACTGGGCAATAGCTATGGCTGGCGCGTATGTCATGGCGATTGGCATGGATATATTAGAAACGCCAGTTGAACAGCTTCAGGATTGTCGGCGGCTTCAGCAATTCTTTGAGTCCACCGATTTCAACAGGATGTCGCCGCATGATGAGCTAAGATACGGCGGGACTCAATACGTTCTGGCGAATCCGGGCAGCAGCTATATTGTCTATGCGTCAAAACCCTCTGACAACGTCGGACTCAGGGATATGATCCCCGGCGCGTACAACCTCAAATGGTTTGACTGCGTAACCGGGAATACCGTCATGCAGGAAAGCAAGATCATAGAATCAGGCGATCAGACGTGGAGCAAACCTGCTGAGATGGGGGACGAAGTGGCAGTTTACGTGAGCTTGCTTGTCCAATAACGTGAGTTCTTAGTAGAACGAGGCTGCCAGCCCGTTGCTGTAGAATACAACGGGCTGGCAGCCTCGTTCTACCGCGCCAGATGCCGGATAAGGTATCTGGCCATCAAACCGGTTACCAGCCCCGCCGCCACCGCCGCCAGAATCAGGATCGGGGCGAGAGCCATCACGCTGGAACGGTTCAGGCTTAGTACGAAATACGCCACCAGCAACTGCGTCAGATTATGCGCCACTGCCCCTGAAACGCTCAATCCGATAACGCTCAACCGCCGTCCCGACGCTTGATGCAGAATCCCCATGCTCAGGGAACTGACAACAGCGGCGGGGAAACTGAAAATGAGCATGGGCAAAGCCCCAAAAATGCCAGCCAGCAAAGCGCGCATACATGCCACCAGTACCGCCGCCCGCGTACCATACATTATCAGAGCCACAAGAGTGATAACATTCGCCAGCCCTAGCTTGAGCCATAACGGGCGCGGTATGGGAAGCTGATTCTCCAGGATGCTTAAGACAGTCGCCAGCGATACCAGAAGCGAAAGCCGCACCATCTTCCGAGTATCCATTACCCTGTTATCCCATCAAGTTTATCGCCGCCGCCTGTCAGACGTATCACCACGCGGTTGGGCATACATATTATCGTCTGATAGGGCTTGTAAATCCAGCCGGCATGAACGCACGTTTTCCTGCGGCATGGAGAATTCAACACTCGCACGCGACCATCCTTTATCTCCATATCGGTTCTGCCCAGCCGCCCATCCACCGAAAAACGCCGATCCACAGCCAGAGGCAGTCTGATAACTTCCGCGCCGTCCACCTGCACCACTACCGTATCAGTTTCGTCTGCCCTGTATTTGACGACGCCCAGTCCCACAAGAGCCGCTATAAGGAATCCGGCTATCAGAAGTATGTCATAACGTGTAAGCATCAGCCGCAATGCCTCGCCGGGCTATATTTCGCGCTCGAAGATAAGCTCAAAGTACTTCGCCGCGCCATAGGCACCGATTCCTGGCGCAAATATCTGCACTAACCGCCAGCCGTCTCTGGCGTGTTGATGAACTGTCTCCTGATATTCGTTTCTCCCTGATTTCCTTACTCCCGTCAGCCCTTCACCCAGACGGACGAATTTGTACTCGTACTTTTGCAACATGAGTTCCCCCTCCCGATCAATCATGCGGATGAATGACAACCTTTATTGCGCTGTCTGAATATGCGTGGAGCATTTCGAAGGCTGGCGTTATTTCATCCAGCGGAAAACGATGTGTTATGAGACTGGCGACCTCAACCTTGTTGGAAGCTATCATATCCAGCGCGCGCGGGAAGTCTTTTGGATTAAACCGCCGCACGAATGTAAGCGTCAGCCCCGATCTGCGAGCGGTTATCGCCTGAATGGGTATGGACTTCTGATCACTGGGAATTCCCACGAGAACCACCGTTCCGCCGGGCTTAACCAGCGCCGCCGCCAGTTGATATGAGTTAGCTCCGCCTGCGACCTCAAAAACAACGTCCACTCCCCTGCCGTCGGTCATTTCCATTATTTTGACCAGAGGGTCTTCGGCGTCAGGATTGACAATTACGTCGGCTCCCAGTTCCCCGGCGATCTTACGCCGATAATCCAGAGGTTCCAGGGCGAATACTGCGCGAGGTTTGCTCATCGCCGCCGCAGTCTGCATCAGGAGAAGTCCTTGAGGTCCCGCTCCGACAACAGCTATGGCTTTATCCGACAGAGAGCCGATGATGCGTTCAGCGCAGGAAATGGCGTTAATGCCCACGCATACCGGCTCGGCTATAGAACCCCACTCGGACGGCATACCCTTCGGAATCGGGTGTACGTTTCTCTCCGGGGCTTTATAGAACTGCTGATTCCCGCCATCCACAGGCGGCAGACTCATGAATTGAAGGCTCTCGCAGAGGTTGGACATGCCGGCTTTGCACATATCACAGATGCCGCACCACAGACTGGGATCAACGGCAACTCTTGTTCCGACGAGGTTTTTATTTTTCACGCCGCCGCCCACATCCTCCACGATTCCAACGAGTTCGTGCCCCTGAACAACCCGCGTTCCCGCCGAAACGCGCGGCATTCCGTAGTACCAGTATTTCACCTCAGTGGCGCAGATGCAGACATCTGTTGATCTTATCAGAACCTCGTTTGGCTCTAAAGCCGGAATCTCTCGATGTTCAATTCTTATGTCTTGCGAGCCATAGAACACTGCCGCCCGGTTTCCACTTGCCACTTGCTTTCTCCTTGAATTCATTTTCAGTCCGAAATAATCAGTGAGTTCGACATAATACCGTTTTAATGATTTATTGATGCATTACGAATGGGATAAAGATCAACAGATCCTGACTAAAGTCAGGCCTCCAGCGTTGATTTCCCTGTGATAACTAGTTGGAGTCCCGACTTTAGTCGGGATCTGGTTTTCGCTCAATGCGCCGTTATTTCTTTGAAATGGTATAAGAAAACCTGTCATTCCAGCGAAGGCTGGAATAACAGGGTAAGTGATTATAAATAAATTCCTTGCATTTACCATAACGAGGCGGGACAGGAATGTCCCGTCTATCGGCTGTGTTTACGATAGTCGGGACATTCCTGTCCCGATTCTGAGGCAATCAAAAATCAAAAATGGAAAATACTTAGGCTGTTTACCAATTGAACCACTTAGAATCCCAACAATATTTTGACAACGCCATCTTTTCTCTCAACTGTCATATCAAAGGCTTCCTGTACGTCATCCAGCGACATTCGGTGAGATATGATCTGGGAAACGTCAATTCCGCCGCTTGCCACCAATTCCAATGCTGGCGGAAATTCCACCTGAACCTCAGGTCCCTCGGAAGTCAACAGTTTCAGTTGTGCCCGAAAGAACCGGGTGAATCCGATTTTGTAAACAGACTTTTCAGGAATGCCAAAAGCGAGCACGGTTCCGCCGCGCCGTGCCAGAGTAAAACAATCATTGATGGTAGATTCTTTCCCGACAGCTTCTATAACTAAATTCGCCATTGCGCCGCCTGTAATCTCGCTCATCATCTCTGCGGAATTGGAATTTGAAGCGTTAATCACCTGCGTAGTGCCCATCTTCATGGCTATATCAAGCCTGTAGTCCAGCAAATCTACGCCGATTATGCTATCTGCCTCCATGAGCTTCATCATAGCCGTGAAAAGCAGTCCGATAGAGCCTTGACCAATGATCGCCACATTTACGCCCGGCAGCTTCCATGATCCCACGTCCAGTGGTTCGTCTCCCCCGCGCGGCGGGTGCAGAAGCGGTTGAAAAAGCTTGCGGCAGGCGTGTATGATCGTCCCAAGAGGTTGAGCCAAGACGAGTTTGTCCCCTATGTCCCCGGCTGGCAATTTCACTGTACTGGCTGGCGTTGAAATGAAATACTCAGCAAACCCGCGACGCCTTGCGGGAAGAGCAAGAACCCTATCTCCCTCCGCGTATTCTTCACAGCGAGTCTGAGCCACCACTCCGATGCACTCATGTCCCGGAAATCCCGGCTCAAACGGATACGCCATCGGTTGTTCACGAAGAAAAAATGGCATATCGCTCCCGCACAAAGCGGCTGTTGTGGTCTGAACCAGTATCTGCCCCGCTTCCGCCTCTGGTTTCTTCGCTTCCACCACTTCGATTTTCGTTGGTTCGATTATTCTAGCGGCTTTCATAGACTCCCTCGCTTAACCCTGAAAAGCCAAAAAATTGAAGTATAAACCCTCATTCAGATCTCGACTAAAGTCGAGCCTCCAGTCGTTTCTTAAGTCGAGTCTCCAGCAGTTTCTTTGGACAGTTATTGGAGGACTGACTTTAGTCAGGATCTGTGGTATCCCGACATCGGGAAAGTTATTCTTTTACAGTTACTAAACCTATACACACAATGACGACAGCATCTCCCAGAATCCGGGGAAAGAGGTGTTGATACAGTCCGTATCGTGTATAATAACCTCGTGTTCGGATATAAGGCCAGCAACTGCAAGGGACATGGCTATTCTGTGATCGCCGTAACTTCGACATTCCCCGCCTTTTAGTTTGGTTCCGCCGGCGATGATCATTCCGTCATCGAGCTCCTCGATCTCCGCGCCTAGCTCTCGAAGCTCTGACACTGTGGCTGAAATTCGGTCGGTTTCCTTCACCCGAAGTTCGGCGGCGTCACGGATTTTCGTTTCACCGTCAGCCTGCGTAGCCGCCACCGCCAGGAGGGGAATTTCGTCAATCATTCTGACAATCATTTCGCCGTCGAAATCCCCGCCCTTCAGTTGAGACGATCTGACGTGCAGATCCGCGACGGGTTCGCCTGATTCCTCTCTGCGGCGTTCCAGCGATATTGCCGCGCCCATGCTTCCCAGAGCATCCAGAATACCAGCGCGGGTGGGATTGATTCCCACGTTTTTTATCACTATTTCCGAATCAGGGCAGAGTATCGCCGCCATCAGGAAATATGAGGCGGAAGATATGTCGCCGGGCACTAATATCCTATGCCCTGAGAGCTTTGGTCTGCCTCTGATCTTCCGAGCCAGATTGTGGGACACGACCTCCGCGCCGAAGGCTTCCAACATGCGCTCTGTGTGGTCGCGAGACGCGGCAGGTTCGGTCACTACGGTTTCACCCTCGGCAAAAAGCCCCGCGAGAAGTATGCACGACTTTATCTGTGCGCTGGCTACGGGCGTCTGGTAATCAATGGGTTTCAAACTGCCGCCTATTATAGTAAGCGGAGCCATATCTTCGCCGCGACCGTAAATACTCGCGCCCATAAGCCGTAGCGGATCAGCTATTCGCTTCATCGGTCTGCTTCGGAGCGAGTTGTCGCCCGTCATCACCGAGTAGAAGGGCTGGCCTGCAAGTATCCCGCTGATCAGGCGCATGGACGTTCCCGAATTGCCCATATCCAGCACATTCTCCGGCTCTTTAAGTCCATCAAGCCCCACGCCGTCAACTCTGATACTGCTTGTGCCCGCTCCCTCGATGTTCACGCCCATATTCTCAAACGCCCTGATGGTGGCAATGCAATCCTCGCCAGAAAGAAAATTTTCTATTTCAGTGACGCCTTCCGCTATTGCGCCTATCATTGCAGAGCGATGGGATATGGATTTATCCCCCGGCGGCGAGATATTCCCGCGCAAACCGCTTTTTGGCTCAACAGCTATCTTCTCTGTCATACTGGAATTCTCCTGTGTTGGTGGGCTGTCATTGCGGCATACGGAATTTCAACTGGATTGGACGTGCATTTGCAGAGACATCATGGTATAATTATATACACCAAACCTGTGATGAATCTACGAAGCGGGCACTAACGCAGGTTGGACGAGCGGCGCGTATGAACAAAGACCGATCAGGATTCATCCTGGTTCTTTTGAGCCATCTCGATGACTTTTGGTTTTACAACTTCCTTTAGTAAGTTAGCTGTGGTAACGAAAGCGCACTCACCTTCTATGTAGAAAGTGCAGTTAGTTTGACAGACCATGTAATTCGCCTGTCCTGCTTTTATTATCGTGAGCAACGGACAAAATTTCACTTCATCTTCTGACATGAATATACCCCCTTTCTAATGATTGCTCGTTATTCTAGCACAGGAAGCGCCAATAGGCAAGGATAAAACTTGATGCTGGATGCTGAATGCTAGATGCTAGACACTGGATGCTTGATGCTAGATATTCATTACTGATCACTGACCAAGGAGAAGCCTGAATGTTATTAGCAATTGACGTAGGAAACACCAACATCGTCATAGGAGTTTTTGACGGCAAACGAATAGTCGAAAGCTGGCGGCTCTCCACCGATAGAGCTAAAACTGCTGATGAATACCGGCTGTTGCTCTTTCAACTTTTGAGCCAGAGCGACATCGCTGCGGATCAGATTGCTGGCATAATCATCTCATGTGTTGTTCCGCCGGTTCTGCCGCGACTGCGGGAAATGTGTGTCAAGCAATTTCATCAGGAACCGGTGGTGGTAGGCGCCGATTTGGACGTCGGAGTGACTGTTTTATACGACAACCCAAAGGAATTAGGCGCAGACCGCATAGCTAACGCTGTGGGGGGATATGCTGAATACGGCGGTCCGTTGATCGTCGTGGATTTCGGAACCTCAACCAACTTCGACGTCATATCTGCTGATGGGGCATATCTTGGTGGCGCGATAGCTCCTGGGGTAAGAATATCGTCCGAGGCGTTGTCTGCAAGGGCGGCGTTGCTTCCCAAGATTGACATGCGCGTTGCCCCGCGAGCCATCGGGAAAAACACCATATCCAGTATGCAGTCGGGATTTTACTTCGGCTTTCGCGGACAGATGGAGGAGATCATTCGCCAGATAAAACGTGAACTGCCGCAGGAACCAAAAGTCGTTGCTACAGGCGGATTATCCAAACTCATGGCTGAAAAATCAGAACTGGTGGATGTAATAGACCCTAACTTAACGCTCAAAGGTCTCCGGATTATTCTGGAGCGAATAACGCATGGAGCATAAAAAAGAGGAGGCGCATTTCCTATGGGAACGAGGCGTTTGCACATAATATACGGGGCTGTTAGTTTTGCACTGCTTGTGCTTGCGGTAGTCGGATTCAGTTTCTACGGCAGTTATAAGAACAAGACCCAGAACCTTTCTGAAGCTCTCAGCACCAGAATTGCTGAAAACGAAAATTTGACGACGCAGATAGAATCTTTAGAGAGCCGATTGGACAAGTTAGAAAAAGATCTCACGGCGAAATCCACTCAGTCAAACAGCCTGGAATCAGCGCTGACGGATCTCAGAAAAGAAATAAAAACCGTTGCCAGCGAAAAAGCGAAGGTTGAACAAGAAAGGTTATCTCTGGCAGAACTGACGGACAGCCTGAAAAAGGAGATGGAGGCAAAGGAGATTGAAATAACAGAACTGAAAGGCAGGCTCACGGTGAACTTGATGGACAAAGTGCTGTTCGATTCAGGAAAATCCGAGATAAAACGAGCCGGGCGGGAGGTGTTGAATAAAATCGCAAAAAACCTCTTAAATAAATATCCCGACAGGGCAATTCTTGTGGAAGGGCACACCGACAACGTCCCTATTGGCAAGGGATTGAGCGCTAAGATTGCCTCTAACTGGGAACTCTCCACCGCACGCGCGACGTCAGCCGTGAGGTATCTACAGGATCACGGCGCGGTCGCCGCCGAGCGATTGTCCGCCATTGGGTATTCCGAATATCATCCCATTGACACCAACGATACGAAAGAGGGACGCGCTAAAAATAGAAGAATAGAGATAGTTCTTTTGCCGCCCGCTTCGCCACTGTCGAAGTAGCGTTTTCGCGTCTTGACAAACGATTAAATCATTACTATAGTATGCCCAACGGAGATCGCACCTACGGAGGCTATCATGAAAAATGAGAAAGGGTTTCAGTTTGTTCGGGTATTGGATAAGCCGCTGTTGGATTTATCGGCAGTGCCCTGGGCGGCGAAGAGAAAGACGATAATGGTTCCCACAGTGCTGGATATGTCCCGGCATTTGAGCGAACCGATAGAGCGATTTTATATGTATTACGCGCCGCATCACAGCGAGGGGATTGGATTGGCGACCGCACCGCATCCAGAGGGTCCGTGGACGCCCTATCCCGGCAATCCCATAATCACGCTGGATCAGTTCTCTGGCATTAGAGGGCACATCAGCGCGCTGGAAATCCTATACCAGCCGGATAGGGGCGAATTTCTGGCATATCCGCATGGGTCGGGGCTGAAATCGGGACAGGATACGGTGATCGGCAAATCAAGGGACGGCGTACATTTTGCTGAAATCCCGGACGCGCCGATCCTATCCAGCGATCCATCCGGGACGTGGGAAAAATACGGCGCATCGTATCTCCGGGTTTTTCGATATAGGGGCATGATCTACGGGATTTTCAAGTCCGAGCAGCAGCACGGACTTGTCAGGTCGCAGGACGGCATAAACTGGGATTACTGGCGCAGAAACCCGTTGATAAAGCCGGTAGCGGAAGAGAGCGAATTCGACAGGATACGGCATACGTCAGTCATGATCATACAGGACATACTGTATATGTTTTACTCCACCTACACGAAGCCTGATCTTTCCTGCGAACTCATCAAACTAGCAACGTGGGAATTAGCGGATGATTGGAACAACTGGGGCGAACTAAAGCGATGGGGAGCAGTATTTGAGCCAGAACTGCCCTGGGAGGAAAACAACGTCCGCGACCCATTCATCCTCCGCTACGGCGATACGGTTTATATGTACTACGTCGGCGGCAACGAAAAGGGGATTGCTCTGGCGAAGATTCCCTATGAAAAGTTGAGTGGATAAATATGAGAAGAACTACAGCCCATCAATTAACACTTTTCCCGGATCAGATGACCAAGTTTCCATCCACTCGCTATCAGGGCAGCAAGGCGAAACTCGCTCAATGGATCTGGGAGCAGATAGCGGATCTGGACTTTACGACCTGCCTTGACGCTTTTGGCGGCACTGGTGTCATTTCTTACCGCTTGAAACAGGTGGGCAAACAGGTCACCTACAATGATCTGCTCCGTTTCAACTACTATTTTGGGCTGGCGCTTGTGGAAAATAACCATGTTCATCTGGATTCCGAGACAGCGGATTGGCTTCTCCAGAGACATTCAGGTATTAAATATCCGAGTTTTGTTCACGACAATTTTTCGGACATTTACTTCACGGATGAGGAAAATTCATGGATTGACCAGACGATCACGAACATTCGTCAGCTTTCTGATTCATACAAGTTTGCCATTGCATTTTTCGCTCTGTGCCAGGCTTGCATTATCAAGCGACCGTATAATCTTTTTCATCGAAAGAATCTCTATATTCGGCTGGCGGAGGTCGAGCGTTCATTTGGAAACAAAACCACGTGGGACAGACCTTTCGACGAGTGGTTTTGCGCCTTCATAGAGGAAGCGAATCGTGCTGTTTTTGACAACAACCAGACGAATCGCGCTCTGAATCTCGATGCCGTTGAGGTTTTTGGCGAATACGATCTGGTGTATATAGATACTCCGTATATTTCCAAACGCGGTGTGGCGGTTGATTATCTGGGATTTTACCACTTTCTGGAAGGTCTAACGATGTATGATGATTGGGACAAACATATAGATCGCCGCTCAAAGCACCTGCGTTTGAAGCACCAGCCAAGCGCATGGACTGACAAGAACCAGATCCACGCCGCCTTTGATCGGCTGTTCAGGAAATATCATAAAAGCATAATCGTGGTATCCTATCGAAGCGACGGCATCCCTTCCGAATCAGAGCT
>Ga0255402_1102_pt1 | contig 11665 bp, 10 predicted proteins | sample ANMaggSeSYBR01D4_FD_182125 | JGI IMG/M metagenome (GOLD analysis project Ga0255402, IMG submission 182125) | Sediment cell enrichment communities from methane seep in Santa Monica Basin, California, United Staets - ANME aggregate JGI... | ecosystem: Environmental > Aquatic > Marine > Cold seeps >...
CTAACCTTCTGTTCCGTAGCTTCCACGGTTGCTGGATCGATTGAGGCAGTATCAGTGTCGGTTGCTGTTAGAACATGCAAAAAGTAATCTACAGATGCTGGTCGGGAAGGAGATATTTCAATACGACATTCCGGCGCAGGACCCGTGTCCCGACGCGGCGGATATATCTTTCCACCGTAGCTATAGAGATCTGATCCTGCCACAAGCTTGACCTGCGGATCAGCCGGTAGCAAAGTTTGGATGAATAGCCTTCCCCGCCCATTTGTAATCACCAGGTGCGCCCCTTCTGTAGTAGGGGTTTTCATTGCCTGGAGAAGCCAGGTCTTATGGAAATCAGGATTTTTGGATTTAACCTGATCAAAGATTACAAATGTTCCCGGTCGCAGGAACACGATCTGACGGGTGAAGTGATCGAGTTTTTTGGGGGAGTAGGCTCGGGTGCAATCTCCGGCGACATACAGGTAATCTCCCTGATCTTCGAAGGCAAGTATATCTGCAATATCGTATAATTCGCGCTGTTCTTGCCATGCGTCCAGATCCAAAACAGCGCCGTTGTGGTGGGGCCAATCGTGCATTTGTCCACCGTCATTTCCGGTAACCGTCCCGGCGCGTATCCCCGGCCAGGTTTCAGATGGGTTGTGGATCAGCATGGTACTGTGGGCAATGGTACGCAGATGGTAGTTGACATCATGCTCTGAGCCGAAAGAGTCATAATGCCCGCCATCACCCGCCAGTTCTTCGTATTTATAGATCAGGAAATGCCCTATATCAAGGTGTTGGTGTGCTGTGAAGCGATCTCCACACTTGAAAAAGAAGTGCGTCGCGTCCTCGTCCCAGGAGCTTCTCGCATAGACATAGCCAGGTCCCGGGCTGATGTGTGAAAGCTTAAAGCTCTGTAGGTCCCCTTCTTTGACACTTGTATCGCGCCAGAGGAAATCCTTATACGCATATACACCAATACTTGAGCGTGGTGTAATTTCATTGAATGTGTGCACCACCTGATGAGCGGGATCATCCCTGAAGCGGTTTACGAGAATACGCCTCGCCGAAAGTGTCTTATCACGATCTCCACCGAAGATTCGTCCCCCACCATCTCCCATAGGAATAGAGCGGCGAGAATTATACTGACGTACACCTGGATAGGACTCAAACATGGAAGCGACAGCCCGATTCATGAAGAATTTTGGCGCCTGTTCATAGAGGTCAATGCCTTCACAGTGACGTGCGATCTCGCAGAAGACTAACCACTCATACAGCCAGTAGTTAATATAATAGCCTTCCGCCCAGCCGCCTCCATCTCCAGCGGCATCAAGAGCAGGCGCTGCGCGAGCGCGCCATTCCTGCTTCAGTTTTCTGAGAGTCTCCGGCGCTTGCTCGTTTTCGTAATAGGTAGCATAGCAGGCAGCTCCTATGCCCCAATTCTTGTAGCCGTACCAGCCGTTGTGGAACACATGGCTTTCGGAGCGGATATTCGCTTTTACTGTTTTGTTCATGTATTCATGAAACTGCGCGCGCTGCTCCTGCGTCCAGTATTTATGGCACAGATCATAGACAATGGCACAGCGAGCCAGATCGTACCCGAATGTAACGTGCCCTTTGCGGATGGGACCGTTCACATATTTCATCGCCATTTCCACAGCGGATTTTCCCAATCCTTCATCCTGCTCTATGGCACATACCAGCGCCATTGATAGCATCTTCGCGTGATCATCAGCTTTGCGTTCACGTGCCACGCTCACCATGCGCCTATATGCTTCAACCCGTTCCTGCGCCAGCTTCTGCAATTCGTCGCGAGAGCCAAGCAGTCGAGGATGCTCCCGTGGTACAGGGTGTTTTGCCGATTCAGCAGTGTTGAATGAAATGGTTCCCAGCCAGCATACAAGGAACATTCCAGTGAATGCCATGATAATAGAATGGTTGCCCAATTCGCTATACCTCCTTGTTAAGGAAACCTGTCATTGGGGCGTTTTGTCAAACGTGATGAACACTGCGTTTAGAACGTCGCGTTCCTTGCCGCCCGATGGACGATTGACGACGTGATCCTGCACGATGAACGTACTGGAGGAGCCGCCGTCAAGATTCATTGCTTCCGTCGCGCCGAGTTCCATCATCGCTCTGGCAACGTCGCTGTATGACATGCCGTTGCTGTAACCCGACTGTCTCCCATCAACGACCATCAGGAACAGCTTTTTGTCGTTGTATCCCAGGGCTGTTCTGGGGTCATCCTTTTTCCAATTATGCCCTCTGTGCCCGTTATTGCACAGTTTGCCCTGTTTAACCAATCGAGAGTTGCCGCCGATGGCTTGCACGACGTTGTCCCATTTTTTTGGCTGGAATGATGAGGTGATCTCCCCTTGATCTCCCACTTTTAGCCGTGAGAGCAGTTTCTCGGCGTTTGATCCCCTTCTCGCAGAGATCACAAACCCGCCTTTGGGAATCGGCGTATTACCTGAATTTCTCACTTCCGTCACCGTAAATATGCTCTTGTGATTGGATGTAAGCGGCGCAGTCGCTGAAACAGCGATCTCATAGCCGTCCCGCGTTCTGGTGGAACTGCCGAATTTGGGCGTGTAAAGCACAACGGAGCGGTAGTTCTTCTGTTCCTCGTTGAGTCCATTTACCCGTATTTTCGTTCCAGCGACTTTGATGAAGGTTTCCATTTTCACCTCATCCATCAGGAATTCACCGGATTTTGTGACTCCGAAGCAGGCATAGCGATTGGGCGGACTGATAACCCTGTCGTTCTGGATATGCAGGTTGTGTATCACTCCCGCGTAACTACCGCCCAGTTCGCCAAAGCTGGCGTTGACCGCTACAAGCACGGTTTTACCGTTTTTCTTTGCGTTTTGTACCATGTCGCGAACGGTCGCCCTGCCCAGTATGCGCCCGCGAGCAACGCTTGTCCGAAATTGGACGGCGGGGAAATATCGCCTGTCCATCTCCGCAACGTAGAATATAGCGCGCCTGTCATCGCTTTGATATTTATAGACCTTCACGCCTGCGGGAAGCCCGTCGCTGAGGTCTTTCAGTTTCCGCAAGGCAAACGACGAACTACAGACAAAAAGAGCCAAAATCGCGATCAAGATTGATAAGATGGTTTTTTTCATTTTCGTAAGTAATTCCCAAAAAAGGTGTTCGACTACTGAGATTGCTTCGCTTCGCTCGCAATGACAAATGATGCCCATAACCTGTTATTGCGAGCGAAGCGAAGCAATCTCTCCAGAAGCGGATTCAGAAGTCCAGAAACGTTATTGGAAATCATTTATGTTCTTTGCCGCGTAGTAAATTAGATTTTCCATTAACCGCTGGCTGCGCGCCACCTGAAAAAAGGTCTGATGATGCAGGCTGGTTATCAGGTACAGCCCTTTCCCATGCTTATACTTGCCGACAGCCACGTCCCTTCCATCGCTGGTATTTGCCATCACGCTGAACCCGCGCCCTGCGTTTCTCCATGCGTCTTCTGTGTAAATATCGTCTGTCGCCACTTTGTTGGGTATTTTAAAAATATTGTCGGAGTTTTTACTGGGACGGATCCCCGTCTGCACATCGCTTTCCGTTCCGCTCAATTTTCCCGCAAACCATCCCAGATGTCTGCCGCCCTCGTCGTTGTCCTGTCCCGATACGATTACAACGCCACCGTTTTCGACGAACTTTTTGATCTTTGTTTCTGCCCCGCGATTCAGCAGATACCTATCTTCTCCCATAGCGCGGTATCCGATCCAGAGAATGTCCGCTTGTCCGAGTTCTTGCAAATTCGGATCGTAGGTCTGCTGGTATGCAAATTGATACTCGCCCAATTTTGGTATTCTACGCAGGGTGCGAAATTCGGTATGGTATCTCCGTTCAGATAATACCAGCACCTTTATGTGTTTTGCAGACGCTTTTCTAAATCCGGGAGCAGGTTCCCGCGCCAGAATCACGTCCTGCTGTCTCAAAATTCCCTTGATCTTCTTCTGTAAATTGACAGTCCAGCCTCTATAGGCGTTATACATGTGAATCTCTATATGGGTAAAGCTCCACCATTTTGCACTCCAATCTGTGCCGTCCCATTCCTTGCCAACGTAGGTCTTGCACTGAAACCACTTACTGCCCACGTGCCCCAGACTGTTCAACTGTCCCGTATGCAGATCGTAAAAGATGACTACAGGCTTACCTTCCTTAAAATATGGCATCATCTTGTCAGGACCGCTTTCGGGTCTGCGCTGACCAACAGCCAGATTGATTTTGATCCTTTGCAAACCGCTTTTGCCCAGAACATCCTCGTCCACTTTGATAATGGCTCTCAGTCTCTTGGCGTCCACTGACTCTACGGTTCCAAAAACGATATTGGTGCAGGACTCGATCACCTCGTTTAGAGTGTATTTTCTCTCGATATACGCGGAACTTCTGATGCTTGTCCCTAGCAAACATAAAAACACCAGTATTCCTGCGAACAATTTGAGTGTTGGTTTCAACTCTTCTCCTTTATGCCGTTGGTGCATCAGTTCATCGTCAATATACCCAATCTTTCAATGGCAAGCGGCGATTCCAGCGTAGCCGACCATTCGCTTTTTTCAGGACTTCCCGTTGTGGAGCGAAAGAAATTGATCTTCCATTCCTCGCCCTTTTTCGGCGCGGAAGATAGCTCCAGCACGCTGTAGGGAATAGCCATCTCAACCGTCCAGTTTCCATCGTTAAATTGCGTCGCTGATTCCCATTTACCGTTCCATTCCTTGACTCCGCCTTTAGCGTCATACTCGACGCCGTCGCAGTTTACGCCGAATTGATAGACCATATTCTCGTCTCCGTGCGGCGCAAGCGACACGATTACAGCCTCGTCATTGATGATGTCCCCATCTCTTTTGCTTATCGTTGCGGACAGGCTTTTCGATTCTGGTTCGCGGCAGACAATGGCAAAATAAAGCGCGTTTTTTCCATAAGCAGCCTTCGCGGTAGTCTGTTTTGTAGCCAGACCGCTAAAGTCTGATCGGATGAACCCATTCGCAGGGGAGATACTTTTCCAGAATCGCTCTTTCATCCGCCCGTCAATTTCAACTGATCCGCCGGCTTTTCCGCAGCTCAGTCTTTTAAATGAAAGCGCTCTCAGGTAGTTGTCCGCAATTTCGCCTGAATATATCCCGGTGTCATAGGCGATTGAAAATGTTGGGGGCGGCCACCAGATGTCCGTATTGGGGAAACGGAACGTAAACGGTATCTGTTTGGTCTCATTACCGCCAATCCTAACAACAGTCCGCTCAGGGCTTACATCCCAGTTGCCGAGACTATGCCATGTTATCGTAAAATCCACCGCTTCCGGAAAGATATTTTTTATTTTAATCACGTCCTGCGCCTGTGTCCTGCCGCTTTCCAGAAGAACAACGGGCGGAGTGACAATGCTGGGAAGCATCCGCTGGAACTCTATTATCTCAAAAAACAGTTTATCTTTCGTGTACTCCTGATATTTGCCCTTTCTCTTATCTATGGAGAATTCGTCTATCCGCTTTCCATTTTCGTTCAGAGCTTTGAATTCCAGCTTGTCGCCATCAAGAGATAAAACACAGAAATTGTAGGTTTTTTCACTTGCGACAGTCCAGATATTACGACCGGCATTGTGAAGATCCGCCCCGCCGCCGCCGGTGACAACGTAGGTGACAGGGGAACTATCCAATTCAAACGCCGAATCTATGGGATAACTGCGCTCGTAGATGTGCTCATGCCCTGCAAACACTATGTCCACGCCGTATTTTCTGAACAGCGGCGTCAGGACGTTTCTAGCTTTGAGCGTGCTTCCATGCGCGCCTGAGCTATACGGAGGATGGTGGAACAGCACGAATTTCCATCCTGCGCGCATCTGGCTGAGATCATTTTTGAGCCATTTATATTGATTACTGCCCTTTCCGTATTCCTTGTTCGTGTCCAGAATTGTGAAATGGCAGTTGCTGTAATCGAATGAATACCACAGTTCATTACTCGGCAAAGAGAAGAGGTCGAGATAGTCTCTGGAATTCGCCTCGTGATTGCCCAAACAGGTGAAGATGGGAATATGGTTGATCACATCATAAAGCGGATCGAAAAACCAGGATTCCCACTGGTAATCCCGCTTGCCGTTGGTTACCAGATCGCCCACGTGCAGAATAAAATCGGGGTTTTCCGCCAGCATCTCTTTGGCTATATCCCGATGTATGTCAGAGTTGGTTCGGCTGTCGCCATACACCGTAAATTTGACGGGTGTATCTTGAGCCGGGGCGGTTCTGAAGTTGCCGGTTTTTGTGGTAAGACCGCAGGTGATTTTGTAGTAGTATTTCATGCCCGGTCTGAGCGGGCGCAGAGTAACTTCGTGCAATTCTACCTCTTTGGGATCCTCCACGAACAAGTCGTAGTCCTTCGTCATTCCGTAATCAACGCGGCTCTTTGTGGCGTACAGAGATTCCCACATGATGGTGATATGCCTTTTGCCAACGTTCTGCAAGTATGGTCCCTTCTCGATCACACCCCAGGAATGTGCCGCAGAACAAAATACGACCATGACCATCATGAGCGTGAACACAAAAAACGCTTTCATTCTCATTTATCTCCTCTATGAGATTCCGCTGTGATCAGAACAGCGTTCAATACTTTTCTCAAGTCTCCGCCTGAAGGACGGTTATGCACTTTGTCGTCAGCGAAAAAGGTGCTTGACGCGCCGCCGTCCAGATTCATAGCCTGTTTCGCGCCGAGTTCTATCAAAACCTGAGCGACTTCGTACATGGTCATCCCTGTGCTGTAGCCGCTCTGCCTGCCGTCAACCACTATGAAATATATCTTCTCATCGCCGAATCCGAGGGCGGTGCGCGGTTCGTGGCTTATGAGCTTATTGTCAGTGCGCCGCTTCCCCGGTTGGTGGTCAGTGTCGGAGAGCATAGCTTTTTTCATCGCCTCGCTCAGTTTGCCGTCCTTCACCAGCGTGTAATTGCCGCCCATCGCCTGTATTACGTCGTTCCATCTGTCCGGCTCAAAACGGATTTCGATCCGCCCTTTCTGTCCCGGTCGCAGTTTGGACAGTATGTTTTCATAGCGTTTCGTGCGAACAGCCAGAACAAACCCATCCGACGGTATCCCATTGTTCCCTTTTTTCCCAACGCTTGTTAGTACGATTTCGCTCTGATAGCGTAGTGTCAAGGGGAGTTTGGCTTGCCGTATTATTGCCTCATACGTTCTTCTGTTGGTGTGTGTGGTGTCGCCAAATCGCGGAGTAAAGAGGATGGAGTTATAATCCCGCCTCTGATCCCCTTTCATTCTGTTGTTAATAGCTTCAACAGGGATTTTCTGATCGCCAAAAACCGCATAAGCCACCATCTGCACGGATTCCATCATGACCGCGCCGTCTTTGGTGACGCCGAAGCATACATTTCCCGGGATTGCTCCGCTTGCAAACTCTCCGTTTTGCACAAACAGGTTATGAGAAATCCCCGCAAGCCCTCCGAAACCGCCCAGAACCCCAAAACCGCCGTTTATTGCCGCCAACGTTTTTCTCCCGTTCTTTGATACGCGGCGCGCTATTGCCGGCACTGTTTCTTTGCCCAGCGTCTTTCCCTGTCCGAGACAGACCTGAACGTTCAAATCGCTGTCGTGTTTGTCTATTTCAGCAACGTAAAACACGCATGGTTCCTTGTTCCAGCGATACTTATATATGTGAATCCCCGGGTGCAGCCCTTTACATAATTCTTCACGTTGGCCCAATCCGAAAGCGGGGACAACACTGATCAGTACCAGAAACAAGGCAACCGCGACAAATAGCTTCATCCACTATACCTCCACGTTATCTGTGTCCGCCACGAAAACAAGAGAAAGCCAGAAAACCGGATCGCGTAGAACGAGGCTGCCAGCCCGTTTGTGAAAATGAATTACGAATTGACGAATAGCGACACGTTATTTCCCTAAAGAAAATCCACCGTCCAGAGGATCGCCAAGACGATAATCGTCTCCGCCAGAATACCAAAAACAACGGCGATGGTTGTGCTCGTGATGCAGGCGGATCGTATCACGCGTTCCGCGCTGTCGGGTTGTCTGCTGGATAGAGAGCGCGATATTAGCAGAGTAACCGCCACGCCGACTATGATCAAAAGTTCACTCATCAACGCCATTATTATGATGCCTTTGTCCGTAATTTGTTCCATTAGAAAAACCCCACCTGCTTTAAAGTCAGCAGTGTAATAACGCCCGTTGCCAGCCCGCCGAAGACGATAGTTATAGTCACGCAGATGATCCAGATGGCTCTGATCAGACGGTCGGAGGCATCTGGAGAACCGTAAATCCATTTCCTCATAACAAAAAAAACGACAAAAACGGCGGCTACGGTCAAAAAATACGTGCCAAACAGAACGATCATAATTCCTTTAGGAATCATTTTCGACCTACCTTCCCCGAATTGCTTCCAGTTTCCCCGGACATCTTCTCCTCCAACTTCTCCAGCCGCAGATTCAGTATTGCTAATCTCTGCGCCAATTCCTGGTTTTTTGTCTTGAACGACGAAATCACCACCGAAAAATGCAGTAAGATCGCCAGAATGAACATGGAGCCAACCACAAACAGCGCACTGGGCGGATAGAGTATCCCCAGCGCGCTGGCTATGAGCTTCAGAGAGCCTTTCCACACTGACAGGATCAACAGAACAACTACCGTAACAATCCAGAGCAGGGAATACTCCTCCCGGAACTTTCTCCTCCTCACAAGTTCCAGCACGATGATCAGCAATACCATCAAGCCCGCGAGAAATGTGATCTGAACTCTGTCAAACATGCTTCCCGCCCCTACTGCGTTTGTGTCATTCGTCAATTCGTGTTATTCGTGATTGTCCGTTTCCGCATTAGTCCCATGAAAAGCGACAGCAGAACTTTTGCCACGTAATACACAGAACGTATGGGGGTTATGGACGTATTTCCAGCCAGCCTTTCCTTCATGGAAACTGGCACCTCAAGAGTGCAAAGCCCTGCTCTGTGCAATAACGGAATGGTCTCTATCTCAGGATAATCTGAGGGATAATCGCGGCTGTAGAACTCTATGACGCGCCGATTGACCGCCTGGAATCCCGAAGTGACGTCGGATATTTTCCGATGGACAATGCAGGAAGTAATAACGCCAAACAGCTTTATCCCCAGAAATCGGATAAACGATGACTTGTACCCATTTCCGGTTTTCAGGTATCTGGAGCCGATAACCACGTCAGCCTGTCCGTTTTTTATGGGTTCAAGCAGTTTATGCGCTTCCGCCGGGTCATGCTGTCCATCGCCGTCAAATCGGATAGCGATGTCGTACCCCATTTCGTCCGCAAACAGATAGCCCGTCTGAACCGCGCCGCCGATGCCCAGATTGTACGGCAAGTCCAACACAAATGCTCCGCTTGCCTTCGCCCGCTCAACGGTGTGGTCGGCTGATCCGTCGTTTATGACAACAATATCCGCCTCTGGCATATACGCCCTTACGTCGTTCACGACCTCGCCAATCGCTTCCTGTTCATTGTAGGCGGGAATAAGCGCGACAATTTTTTGCATAACACACCACCAACCCATAAGCCCTATCATGCTTTCAAGGCAATCTCTTTAACGCCAAGCCTGTAGTCCCTATACCATCTTCTGATTTCGCTGTTCGAGACCTGCTTTTGTTTCTGTATCTTTCGTCGTTTTTTCTGCATTTTGGGCATACCAGCCAACGCCGACCAGTAAGCCTTGAAAAGCACAGATACGACCGTCCATCTGCTCCCTTCGCTAACAAATTTTCTGGCGGCTCCGCTTCCAAAAGAGGCGTCGTATGCCTGAAACAGGTATCTGATAAAAGCATAGTAAAAACTGGATATTACCATTGCGACCGGCAGATTTTTTGTCACAAACCATATCCTATTCCGCTCTATCATGATGGCTTTCCCGGGGCTGTATCCGCCCATCGTGGCGGAATACTTGTGATAGACGACGGCGTCTGGCGCGTACAGGCATTTCCATCCCGCTAATCTACCGCGTATGCCCAGGTCGCTGTCCTCGACGTAGATGAAGAAATCGCCATCGAACAGACCGATCTGATCCAGCATTTCCCTTCGGTATAGAGCCGCGCACCCGCTTGGAAAAGCCACCTCTTCGATTGTGTCATACTGCCCTTCGTCCACTTCGCCCCTGCCGCGCCCTCTGCTCAGTCCATCGGGGTATATCAGGTGTCCCACGCAGTCAATCTGCTTTCTATCATAGTATGAAAGTATCTTGCAGGCGAACATGCCGGCGTCGGGGTTTTCCTCCGCCACTTTCACGAATGAGCTTATCCAATTTTTGTCAACTTCGGTATCGTTGTTCAGCACAACCACGTATTCGCCGGAAGCCGCCCTTATTCCTACGTTGTTGCCCTCAGCGAAACCGACATTGGTTGAGTTGCACACCAGCTTGACGGTATCGTAATTCTGCTTCACATATTCTATCGAACCATCCGTTGAGCCGTTATCCACGACAATTGTTTCAATATCTTCGTAGGTCTGCCCGATTACAGACGGCAGGCAAGTCTCCAGATGTTCTTTTCCATTCCAGTTGAGTATGATAATTGAAACCAGCGGTTTTTTCATTCCATAAGCCCATTGTTTTTCTCTGCGATCTCTGTGTCTCTGCGGTGAATTTTATCGCTTTTGCGCCTGATCCAGAACAGCGATCCCAGCCCCAGCGCGAAAATGACGCCCAACGCTATGAATTTGGTCAAAAGCGCGGCGGCAGTAGCATTAGCGAAGTCGCTTCCAGTGAACGAGAGCAGATACGCAAAACTCGCTTGCGATGAACCAAGTCCACTCGGAATGAAACTCGCCATGCCGATGCACATAGAAATTATCCAGCACGACAATATAGGCAGCGCAGACGAATCCAGTACAGCGCGCACTCGCAAAAAGTAGGAGAACGCCAGCAAAGACCATGACACTGCGGCATAAGCGAGCAGTTTTGGCATCACCTTTCGCTTTCTGAGTACCCCAAGACCTTCGTAAAACGAGTCTAGGCCATCGAGCAATTGTCTCTGTCGCTTCCGAAAGAAAACCCCCGTAAAATGTCTCAAGAGCGCAAACGCGCCCTTTCTCCAGAACACGATGACCGTCATCACGCCAGTCATGGCGACCAGAATGCCTATCGCCGGGTAAAACACGATGGTCAGGCTCTGCGGCAGATTCAGAAAAGCGGTACAATACATGAATCCCAGCGCGGCTATGCCCATAGTAAATAGAATGTCCAGAATGCGATCTACGATCACAATCGAAAAGCCCATCCCTGCGGAAGAGCCAACGTGCCGTTTCATCAGGAACGGAGCGACAGCCTCGCCGCTTCTGCCGGGAGTGACGTTGCTTATCATGAAATTCAGGAAATAGACGGGCATGAATTCCACCAGCTTAACGTCATTTTTTATCGCCTTGATCATAACGTGCCAGCGCAGAGATCTCACGAAAAGATAAAGGGCAAACACCGCCAGCCCGGAGACTATGAATAACCAATCTGCCCCCTTAGCCGCTTCCCAGATTCTTGATGGTCCCGACAGGAACACCATCAGCCCCAGGATACCCGCGCCCAAGAGGAACAGCGATATATTGACCAGCTTTTTAATACGCATAGAGCTATTTACCAGCACGAACTACATAAGTGCGTTTACACTCCATATTTGTAAGATAAACTATATCACGGCTGCGACTGAGGCG
>Ga0255402_1041_pt2 | contig 11583 bp, 9 predicted proteins | sample ANMaggSeSYBR01D4_FD_182125 | JGI IMG/M metagenome (GOLD analysis project Ga0255402, IMG submission 182125) | Sediment cell enrichment communities from methane seep in Santa Monica Basin, California, United Staets - ANME aggregate JGI... | ecosystem: Environmental > Aquatic > Marine > Cold seeps >...
TTTTGTGTTTTTTTTTTTTTTTTTTTTTATTTTAAAAAACATAACCCACCACCCCCGCCCCTACACCCATTGCATAAGTAAAAAGATCGTACTAGTATAAGAAACGATACGTGGGTATGTGCATGGAGATGCCGATTATACTCCATATACTGCCAATGATAAACTCGCCCAGTATCAATCCCAGGAAAAACGGTATCGCTTGACGATGGGATTTGATGCCGCCGATTTTCAGGATGATCCACTTGGCGAAAAAGCTAATCATTATGGAAAACCAGAAAACGTTCATTGACCAACTGCTGGAAACGGCATACCCGGCAGGATGGAAGGGCCACCAGAAAACCTTTATCCGCATAACCATTAGCAAAAGCGTTGAGAGTAACCCCGCGCTGGAAGCGATGGTGGCGGCGTAATCCGGCGGCTGTGGAGCGGAAAGAAATCTCTGCAATCGGTTGAACGGCTCCCACGCAAACCAGGAATGCGCGCCTGTGTTGTATGAGATGTGAAGATGAAACCAGAAAGCGGCAATGGTCGCCAGCGGAACGGTTATTATCATGGCGATCAGAAGCCGTCTGGTATTTATCCGCGTCCGCTCCGCCAGTTTGAATCCCTCCAATTGATGCGGCATGGGATGTCCCCTGTAGGCTCTGTTGAAAAAATACAGGTAAGCGAACATGGTCAGGTTGGCGGAGCCAAGACGACGCGTTCCAAAGAACTTCGGGAGGGTCTGATCTGGACCAAGAAAATGCAGATCATGTACCGGCGAACCCAATTCAGCCCGCATTCTGCATATTGCGGTTGATATGGCATAGTAAACAACGAAAAACACGACGGCTACCCATATAGACATCCCCGCGACACGGCAGAAGCCAACCAGATAGACAAACGCTCCCACCAATCCCAGCACAGCCCATCTGTATGGCAGCGGTTCATTGGCGTCATCTATTTTTGTCGTGCCGGCAAATGTTTTCTTGAGAACTCCCCAGAGATGTTTCCGTGTTGTCCATATCGCTATGACAAACAACCCAATATACGCGCCAAAAGCCTGCTCCTCAACGTAAGGGAAACGGGGGAGGCTTCGCAGTCCCAGTACCGCCCCAAGCACGCGCTGAACCTTCCAGAACAGATAAAAAAACCAGCACGAAAAGGAAAGATCAAGCGGGATGAAAAACGCCATCCCGATGGCGAATGGGAAAATGGCTACCGGCGTCCAACCGATGGCGTTCAACGGTTTCGATGGGAAAAAAGGGTGCAGATCATACAGTCTGCCGCCCACTGTGGGCACGGATGGATACAGAAAATGCAGACCGTTTATTATGTCAATTACCCCTGCGATGCCAAAACCGATCCACATCAGTCTGTTCCGCATAAGCCCTGAAAGCCCGCCGCCGGCGGTCATCTCCAGCGGCAACTGTATGACAGGATAGCTGAGTTTTTCCTGCTCAGTCCACTGTTTGCGAACGATGGCGTTTATGCACAGCATAACAAACAGAAGAAAGAAAATGAACGAAGTCCACCAGAGGACAGGTTTCAGCCAAAGCCGAACGTTGTCCATAATATAGAAGCTGGAATCGCCCTTGAAATAGTCGGTGAGCATGGTTTTATTGCTCACCGAAAGCCACGTGGGAATATATCTATGGAACAGTTCCGCCCATTCATTTTCAGGGGTTGCGTACCAGAAAGGGTGCGCAGGTAGGGACGCCAGAACGCGCATAAAATCATGCCCGGCTATGGATGAGGATATTGCCAGCATTACGTAAACTGTCAGAAGCTCTCCCTGGCGCAGGGCGAATTTAGGCAAAAGTCTGTTTATTATGAAGTTGAAACCGATGAGGACGAATATGCAGAATATGACGTTGAAGTAAAGCGATACGGTGGTGGGATACCCCTGTCCTCTGGAATCTATGATCCAGTACACGTTCACTGGAATAAGAAGAATTCCGACCAAAAGCGCCCGCCATGTGACTCCTACAGAACGTTTGTCCTGATTACCTGAATACACACCATGCTCCATATCACGTTCTCCACTCAAACACAAGAAATTGCTGGCTAATAATGAAGAGATTATATCACATTCTTGCTGGTTCCGCACCAGAAAATTGCCTGCCGCAGCAGGAAACCTGCGCTATCCCTTTAGAAACTTCCTCACGTTTCTAAGCCCTGTTTTGATCTCTTCTTCCTGATCATACTCCCGCGATCCCGCCGTTGGCGCATCGGTCAATTCCAGCATAAGCGTGCCTTCGTAACCGATCTCGTTCAGCGCGCGGAACACCTCTTTCCAATCTATAACGCCCATGCCCGGCGGCATGTGATCATCCCGCTCGCCTAGATTATCCTGCAAATGCGTCGTCAGAAGCAGGGAGCCAGCCATTCTAATTGCTCTGGGAGCGCCCAAATCTCCCAGATTCGCGTGCCCCGTATCTACACAGATACCCAGATTTGGCGCGTCTACGCTGCGCGCCAGTTCCATGATGAATTCCATGTTTTTGAGTGTACTGCTGTTTTCTAGGGCGATCCGCACGTTCTTTTCGGCGGCGTACTGGCAAACCTGTTCCAGTATTTGGCAGGCATCTTCGCGGCTGTGATTCCATAGATGCAGAACATTTACCCCTGCGCCCAGCGCGGCGGAGATGTCAACACAATGGCGATTCGCCTTTATTGACGCCTCTATCGCATCGCCGGTGTTGAAGCCCCCTGTTCCAGCCGCATGGCACGACCAACTGTTTATGCCCACTTTTCGTGCATGTTCTCCGATCTTGAGAGCCTCATCCACCGAAAGATGATATATGTGCGAATACTCCGTGTCGGTATAGCCTATTTCTGCCAGCTTGTTCAGAGCCTCCATTATCTTCTGCGGACTGAAATTCCAGCCTTGCTTTTTTCTTTCATCAACATCCGGATAGAGGGTATTGCAACCAATTCTGTATTTTTTCATAACGTTCCAGCAGCGGATCGCTGCATCTCCTTTCTCTTCGTTTTGATTGTTCAGGTAGCGTGCCGCTATTATTATACCATTTCTCAATCGAAATGTGTACAAAATGACGCGCTTGGATGGTTTGCTGTTGACATTCGATTTCACCAATGATACCATCCCATAATGATGGGGCTGTAAGTAATACTTTGCTTTAAGCGCCGAGGAGTGAGCATAAATGTCGTCAGTGTGTTTGTATTTCCAGGTGCATCAACCCGATAGGCTGCGCGCGTATTCTGTATTTGACATCGGCAGCAGGCATGACTACTTCGATGAGGACAGCAACGAGCGGCTGTGCAAACGCATAGCTGAGAGGTGCTACCTTCCAGCGAACGACCTCATACTAAAGCTTATAGAGGAAACGGAAGAAAAATTCAGGGTTAGCTACAGCATATCAGGCGTAGCTCTGGATCAGTTCGCCCGGTACGTTCCTGCGGTGATAGATAGTTTCCAGCGGTTGAGTGAAACGGGTGCTGTGGAATTTCTTTCTGAGACGTATTATCACTCCATATCCTATCTTTACAGCGAAGATGAATTCGTGGATCAGGTGAAAAAGCACAGGCAAAAAATCGAAACGCTATTTGGTCAAAAGCCCTGTACATTGAGAAACACGGAGCTTCTTTATGATAACGCTCTCGCACGTCTAGCAGAGGATATGGGCTATACAGGCATCGTCACAGAAGGACTGGAATCGGAACTGGGGCGACGTTCTCCGAATTTAGTTTACAGACCGTCCGGCACGGAAAAAATACGCCTTCTCCTGAGAAACTACAAGCTGTCGGACGACATTTCCTTCAGATTTTTCGCGCGTGACTGGGAGGAATTTCCCCTGACGGCAAAGAAGTTCGCCGCGTGGATAAACGCCCTTGACGAATCCGAGCACGTAGTGAGCCTGTTCATGGATTACGAAACGTTTGGCGAACACCAATCAGCAGAAACGGGGATTTTCGAGTTTCTGGGACAGCTTCCTGCGGAAATACTGAAGCATCCCGACAATGATTTCAGAACGGTCGCGGAGGCTATGGCGCTTTATGAACCTGCGGCGGAACTGGATATTCCCAACGTCATCTCATGGGCGGATACTGAACGGGACGCAAGCGCATGGGTGGGCAATTCGATGCAAAAGAACGCGGCGGAGCAACTATTCCTCTTAGCCGACAAACTGAGAAACTGCTCCGATCAGCAATTGCTGGAGGATTGGCGAAAATTGCAGACAAGCGACCATTTTTATTATATGTGCACCAAATGGCTGGACGACGGCGATGTGCACAAGTATTTCAACCCTCACGGCTCGCCGTATAACGCCGTCATAATTTATATGAATGTTCTCAACGATATAACGCTCAGAGCGGAGGCGACCTGATCAGGGTCGCCGTATCGCGTCTTTTATGTTATCAACTACCTCCTGTATGATCTCGCTCTTGATGGTTCTTGCGAGTTCAAAAACGGCAAAACCGCACGCGCCTACCTCTCTGGCTGACTTTTCGATAAATTTCCTTCTGTCAACCTCTTGATCTTTTGATTGTGCAGCATTTTTTTTCTTTTCCGATTCATCTTTCATCGCTAATCCCGCCGTATTCGTTAGAGTATATGAGAACACCGATTCGGTTGATACCCGAAATCTATCTCTTCAGATACCCGATGATCCCCTGCGCAGAACGTGCATTCTCCTCCGCGGCTTCCGCGTGTTCCATGCCAACTGCCACGACGTCGCTGGTCTTGATACCGGTGAACGCGCACGTTAAGCCGTCTTTCGGGTGGATCTTCGCGCTTCCGCCGAGGGTCTTGATGACGATGATCGGTTTGTTTATCTGATTGATCGTCTTCACGGTTTCGGCGTACCCATCGCAATGCACGCCGAGGTAGTTGAGCGTGGTGACCATAAAATCCACACCGTAGTCGCGCTCGTGTATCAATTTCAGTATTGACCAACGATGGCTTCCCATTCCCGCCGGCAGTCGGTGTTCATGGATGATTTCAACGAACTTGCCCAGTTCGTCCAGCGTGTCTCCCGCTTTGAACATAGGTTGGCCGGCGGAGTTGTATGTAAAACAGTTATCCGCCACGCCACACTGGATGTAGCAAGCGGCTGCACCGTCATCAATCACGGATTTGAGAGCATCAACTTTCGGACCAAGGTAGGCAATCCAGGTAGGTCGTTTGCCGTAGCGCCGCTCTAACTCTTCGAGCGCCCGGGGAATGATCCGCGCTTCCTCATAATTCGCCAGCAGACCGGTGATGCCCACTTGCAGGCACTTCTCCAGCACATCGGCGATCCTCTCCGGAGTAAACTGACGCTTCTGCCAGGCGCTGTGTGCATTTGATCTATACGAATATCCCAAAAATGGGTTCGACCCGCAGATCAGTCTGCTGATCTCCAGACCAGCTATGTTTGTCATGGGGATGGCCATTCTACTTATCTCCTTTACCAATACTGTCATTCCAGCGAAGGCTGGAATCCAGAAACTCTGGGGAATATGCATTATGTCTATATGATGGCAGTCAAGAGAAATGGAGCAATCTCCAAATAACTGGATTCCAGCCTTCGCTGGAATGACAGTTAAATATGCTGCAACGTTGTTCCCCGTTTAATTTATCAAACTCCATCATTGCACGTCCCATGTCGTTCGCCACGGACGGCGATGAATCGCCTTACTACAAACCTTATGATCTTTTCTTAAACTTACTGAAAATAAGATCACGGCTTTATAATACGACAATCAAGGTTCTAAGTCAACACAAGAAATCTGAACATCAGAGAAATACTTTGACTTGGAGAAAAAATGATGATAGTATAATCAAGCGGCTGGCTTGACTCAACACCTTGATTTCAGACAGGATAACGAGACATGGAAGAATTGATAATATTTATAGACAAGTTTCGTGCCATCTTTGACAGAGAGCTTTTCAGCATGGGCAAAACTTCGGTCACGCTCATAACAATAATATATCTGGCTCTGATAATACTTGTCTTTTTCATTGTGTCGAAATTACTGGGACGTTTCTTGCGGCGGAAGATACTATCCCGCTTCGATCTGGAAGATGGTTTCAGGTACACCCTGATCAGATTACTTCACTACAGTATGCTGACACTTGGGATATTGTTCGGTCTGAACATGGTGGGCATTGAACTAACCAGCCTCGCTGTGACATTTGGATTGATAGGCGTGGGAATCGCCTTTGGATTGCAGAATATTACATCCAACTTTGTCTCGGGGATTATTCTCCTGTTTGAGCGTCCTATCAGTGTTGGCGATTACATTGAGGTGGATAAAACCAGCGGTCAAGTGCAGGCAATCAACTTCCGATCCACAACGGTTATCACCCTTGATAATATAACCCTGATTGTCCCCAATTCTCTGTTCGTCGAGAACACCATAACCAACTGGTCTATGGGCGATCTGAAGGTCAGGATCAACGTTTCCGTCGGCGTTGCTTACGGGTCGGATACGGAACTGGTCACGCAAACGCTCCTGAAAGCGGCTGAAACTCATCCGAAAACGCTTTCAGAACCCAAACCCACTGTCCTGTTTAAAGAATTCGGGGACTCATCCCTCAAATTTGAACTGCGGGTGTGGATACCAAATCCCATAGTTCGTTTTGATATTACCAGCGAGCTTAACTACGCCATAGATGCGGCATTCAGAGAGAGCAATATCAAAATACCGTTCCCACAGCATGACGTGCATCTTATCAATTAGGCATAGATATTGCATACACTTAAGATATGAAAAAAACGAGCATTTACAGTGGGAGAATTAGAAACAAGCTCGTGATTACCTTCGTCCTTTTCGTCACGATCTTTGTGGGGGGCACAGGGTGGTTTCTTTATCAAGCCATTAAGGACAGTCTCGACGATGAACTGGGAGGCAAACTGGTGGCTATCGCTCAATCCGCCACAACTCAGATCAATGGAATGTTCGTTATGCAGTTGGCGCCGGGGGATGAGGAGACGCTCACTTACGCTAATCTGCTGAATAAACTAAGAAAAATCAAGGACGCGACTGACGTTAAGCGGGTGTATATCTTCGACAGAGAAAATCGAAGTTTGGTTGACGTAGACGCTGATATTTCCATTGGCGCGGAATACATCAAACTGAAGTTTGATAGAGCCGAACTGCAATCTCTATGGCGCGGCAATTCAGTTCATACTGTGCTTTTCAAGGGCGACGACGACGTATATTACAAATCAGGTTACGCGCCTATCGAGGTCAACGGCGAAGTAGTGGCGGCGGTGGGGGTGGACACAAGCGCGACATTCATGCGCTCTATCAAACGGTTCGGGGGAAATGTCGTTACCTTCGCCATAGTGAGCATGATGATGACGATAGCCATAGGTTTCCTGTTCGCTCGAACTATTACCCGACCCATCCACAGACTGGTCAAATCGGCAGACGAGATCGGCAGAGGCAATTTTGATGATGAAATACATATTCACTCAACGGATGAACTGGGGTATCTGGGAAACGCTATGGAGAACATGAGAATGGGGATAATCGAGCGGGACAACCAGTTGAGAATGATGCTGGCTGGCGTGGCTCACGAGATAAGAAACCCGCTTGGCGGAATCGAAATCTTCGCTGGTTTGCTCGCAGGCGAACTGGAGGGGAACTCAAAAGAACATACCAGGAAGATCATAAGAGAAGTCAGAAACCTCAATGCTATTATCACCGAATTTCTTGAGTATGCTAGACCTGCGGAGCCTGTAAAAAGAGAGGTTTTAGTCGGTTCTGTGATTGATGAGGCGTATTTCCTGCTCGCGCCGGAATTTGACAAGAGCGATGCACGTTTTGTGAAAAAACTGGACTGTGAGGATGCCGCTATATTCATAGACCCTGAGCAGATAAAGCGCGTGTTTGTAAACGTATTTAAAAACGCTCTTCAGGTTATAACCGATGGCGGCGAACTGACGGTGAGCGGACAAATCAAGGACGATTCTGTGGAGATTACGGTGAGCGACACGGGACCGGGGATACCGCCAGAAGACCTGGACAGGATTTTTGAGCCGTTTTTCACTACCAGAGAGAAGGGCGTTGGACTGGGATTGTCCATCGTCAAGAAGATCGTTGAAGGCAATAGCGGAAAGATCGCCGTGGAAAGCGAATTAGGGGAATTCACGACTTTTACTATATCTCTTCCGTTGAGCGGTTCACCTGATCGTTAGTCAGGTGCAATATTTGTAGGGGTGGGTAAACTTTTTTGATGAAATCAAAAAAGTTTACCCACCCCTACAGCGGAATGAAGGTTGCGGTCGAAATGTCCGCGCTCCCACAACATAAACGGATGACGGGGAACATGAGCAAAATTCTGTTGATAGAAGATGATGAAACGATGCGGGATGGAATGTCCCAGATACTGAAGAAAGCGGGGCATCAGGTGATAGATGTGTCCAACGGCGTGGACGGCGTGGAACTTTGCCGCACGGAGCAATTTGATCTGGTGATCACCGACTACAAAATGGAGAAGATGAACGGGCTGGAAGTGCTGGATCAGGTAAAATCCATGGACAAGGACATGGACGCAATTCTGATAACCGCCTACGGCACCATTGACATGGCTGTGGAAGCGATGCAAAGGGGCGCCGCCGATTACGTAACCAAGCCATTTTCTCCCGATGAGTTCAGCATCAAAGTGGAAAAGACGCTGAAGTTCAGAGAAGCGCGCGAAACAGGGGCGCGATTAGACGCCGAAAACAAATACCTGCGAGAAGAGATAGATATACAATATAATTTCGGCGAGATCGTAGGCTCTTCAGATAATATGCGCAGGGTATTTGGGATAATTCAGAAGGTTTCCAGAAGCGACTCATCGGTGTTGATTTACGGGGAAAGCGGCACAGGAAAGGAACTCGTAGCGCGTGCCATACACTTCCAGAGCGACAGGAAAGACCGTTCGTTTGTGAAGGTAAACTGCGGCGTACTGGCAGAGGGTGTGCTGGAAAGCGAACTATTTGGTCACGAAAGAGGGTCGTTTACCGGGGCTGATAAGCGCAGGCGCGGTAGATTTGAGTTGGCACACGAAGGCACCATTTTTCTGGACGAGATCGGCGACATCCCGTTGGCGACACAGGTGAAACTGCTCAGAGTGCTGCAAGAGCAAGAACTGGAACGCGTCGGCGGAGAGGAAACTATAAAAGTGGATGTGCGCGTGCTCGCCGCCACCAACAAAGACCTCGTGGCTATGATGCAGGAGGGAAAGTTTCGGGAGGACTTATATTATAGATTGAATATCATCCCGCTGGAACTGCCGCCTCTTCGCGGAAGGCTGGAAGATATACCCATGCTGGTGGAGCATTTTCTCAAGAAAAAATCATCCCAGTTGAATAAACAACTGCCTCGCGTTAGCGCGAAAGCAATGCATGAGTTAATGAACTACTCCTGGCCCGGCAACGTCCGTGAACTGGAAAATATAATGGAACGGGCTGTGGTGCTCTGCGAACAAGAGGAGATCGGCTTAAACGATCTTCCCATCCTGCTGGGAGATCCCAGTAGAACTACTTTGAGACTGCTTCAGGCGGATCTGCCATTGATGGAAGCCCTGGAAGACCTTGAACGGCAGTTGATCGCACGGGCGCTGGAGAAGGCTGAAGGCGTCAAAACGGAAGCGGCGCGTATTCTGGGCTTGAAAACTAGCGCGTTATACTATAAACTGGAGAAATACGGCATGATCTGAGGCTATTAGCTATTGTGTCAGGTGGGAATTATGATAAAAAGGTATAAAATCGTTCTAAGTGGAATCATGTTCATCTTGCTGGTGAACATCTGCGCGGGAGCCTGGTCAACAGTGGACAAAATTGCCACGCTACAGGAGCAGGTTTTGGCTTTGGAAGAGCAAAAAGCGCGGCTTGAGACAGAGAAGAAGAAACTCATAGTCAAAGGGGACGAACTGTCCTTCAAGATAGATGAGTTGAAAATACAGGCTAAAGGCGGGTTAGGTATCATCGGAAAATATAAGCTGTCGCGCAGCCTCCGTAAGACTCAGGCTCTATCGGAGAATATCCGTGTTCTGGAAAAGCGGATACATAGTATCAAAAATGAGATCAGGGACAAAAAGAGGGAATTAGAGCGGGAATACGAGCGGCAGATCGCCTCCTTGCTGGAGAAACTGAACGAAACCAGCCAGACCGCGAAAAAAAGAGAAATACTTAAAAAAGTTAGGGAATACCAAACAGCTAAGAAGCAACTGGCGGAGCCGGAAAAGGAAAAACTGGAGCATCTGGACATCACGAAAATCGAGATTCAAAAGTACGATGGTCCGCAGGAAATAAGAGAAAAAGCCGATCTGATAAATGATTTTGCCGCCAAGATGAAGAATAGAATAGATATGCTAAAGATCAGAGCGGAGAAACTCGGAGTGGAAATCAAGACCAGAGAAAGGCTGGGAGAGTTCGCTGAGGAAATATCGTTTTTTGGCGAGCGCATTTCCAGAGAGGAAGTCGTCAGCAACGCAGGAGAAGCCGTCGCCGAGGAACCAGATAATGTCATGGTCGAACAACCCGGTGAAAAAGTGGTCGAAACCGATGGCGATAGAACCGGCATATTTATGGCTACTGACGACGTGGAATTTGTCAAAGACGGAGCCGCCGGCGGTACAAGTATGATAGAAACAGAATTTGAACCACCAGTGACAACAGTGCAGCCATCCGAAACGTCGGGCAAAATGGTCATAGAGCGCGACGGCGTATCAGCGAGTTTCGCGCTAGTCTCTCTGGAGCAGATCAGGGGGAAAATAGAACTGCTGGAAAACCAGGAGCAGACTTTGAAGCAAGAATTGGTTGTGCTGTTGGAAAAAGCCAATTCGTTCTACAAAAAAGCAGACGAAATCGAGAAGTCGGAGACCAAACAAGGTGGTAAGGGGATGAGGTGACAAGGTGATGAGGAAACAAGGAGATAAGGAGACGTGGAGACAGGGGGATGAGGGGGCATGTCGCCTTGTCCTACTTCTGTTTTTGACCCTCAGTTTTCTGGCGTATCCATCTCAAGCATCAGATATTTCTCCACAAAAAAGCGGCGAAATAAAGAGAACGCCAGAGATCACCTCTAAAGCCAAGCTCAGTTTCGGGTATGACAATAACGTATGCGAACAGAAAGAGAATAAGACAGAAAGCCGATTTTTCCGGCTCTACGTCAGTTCTGACATGTATATGTTTCCCGCCAAGCAGACGTTGCTGTCGCTGAAGGTGCAAAATGGACTTAAATATCTGGATGCGTCGGCGCTTTCAGGCGAGAGCGTGCTCATTAACGGTTTGACCCTCTGCTTGTCCCATAGAATATCTGAAAGGCTGATACCTGAAATTCATAGCGAAATCAGGGGCAGGACATCCATTCACAGCAAAGGCGAAGTTCTTCCCAGCGAAGAGGCATATTTGAGAGGTTCTGTGGGAGCGGCTTTGCGGGCTATAGCTCTGAGCGATGTAAACTTGCGAGCTTTTTACCGATACGGATTCACGAATTTCGAGGACTTTGATCCATTCGATCGGCGGGAAAGCCGTATCGGACTGAAAGCGGATGTACGGTTGCTACCTGAATTAACAGCCAGCCTTCAATGCTCACGCACAAAAATGCGCTTCAACAAATGGGATTTAGCATACCCGGATGCGGCAGTTTTTCGCGCTG
>Ga0255402_1104_pt1 | contig 11514 bp, 6 predicted proteins | sample ANMaggSeSYBR01D4_FD_182125 | JGI IMG/M metagenome (GOLD analysis project Ga0255402, IMG submission 182125) | Sediment cell enrichment communities from methane seep in Santa Monica Basin, California, United Staets - ANME aggregate JGI... | ecosystem: Environmental > Aquatic > Marine > Cold seeps >...
GAGGTCTGTCTCAATTGCAATTATCATTATCCCATAGGAGCACAAGAGCGCATTGAACTAACTGTTGACGCAGGGACATTCGTGGAATATGATGCAGAGTTGGAAACTACAGACCCGCTGAACTTCCCGCAGTACAGCAAGAAACTGGCGAAGGATAAGAATTTGACAGGGCTGAAGGAATCGGCGGTAACCGGCGAAGGAACCATAGGCGGCTGTCCCGTCGCTATTGGCGTCACCGATTACAGGTTCAGGATGGGAAGCATGGGATCGGTGCTGGGCGAAAAACTCGTCAGATGCATCGAGCGCGCCATAGAAAAGGAACTGCCAGTGGTGATCTTCTCCAGTTCCGGCGGCGGAGCGAGAATGCAGGAGGGGATGGTATCGCTTATGCAGATGGCTAAGACCAGCGCCGCCTGCATGAAACTGAAAAAGGCAGGTTTACTCTATATAAACGTTCTATCATTTCAATCGTTCGCGGGTGTGATGGCTAGTTTCGCGGGGTTGGGCGATTTGGTGATCGCTGAACCCGGCACGCGCATAGGATTTACGGGCGAGCGCGGCAGATCCAGCATAAAGCAGGAACTTCCCGAAGGATTCCAAACGGCGGAATTTATGATAGAAAGAGGCATGATTGACATGATCGTCCAGCGCGGAGATATGAAAGCTGTTTTGGCAGATCTACTGGATTTCTTTCACAGGTGAGTTGCAGTGGACAAAAACGGACTGGAATTTGCAAAACTTATACAGGAATTTGAGAAAAAGGTAGACGAATTGCGAGATCTGGCGGCTTCGATGCGCACCGATCTATCAACCGAGATTCAGGCGTTGGAAAAACGGCTCTTGAGAGAGAAAAGAGCCGCGTACTCTACGCTCACGCCCTGGCACAAAGTCCTGATGCAGAGAGAGACGCCGCGCCCCCGGTCGTCAGATTACGTTGACTCGCTCATGCGTGACAAGGTTGAGTTATCCGGCGACCGTATATACGGGGATGATTCCGCGCTTATCGGCGGACTGGCGAAATTTCGGGGATATGACGTGGTGTTTCTGGGACAGGAAAAAGGCCGGGATACCAAAGAGCGATTGGCGAGAAACTTCGGTCTTATGCACCCGGAGGGATACAGAAAGGCATTGCGCCTGATGAAACTCGCTGAAAAGTTCAACAAGCCGGTGATTACGTTTGTGGATACCCAGGGAGCCGACCCCGGCGTTGGTTCTGAGGAGCGGGGACAGGCGTTTGCTATAGCGGAGAACATGGCTGAAATGTCCGCTCTGGAAACGCCCATAATATGCGTGGTCATCGGCGAGGGCGGCAGCGGCGGCGCGCTGGGAATCGGCGTGGCGGACAGGATTATCATGCTGGAAAATGCCATATACAGCGTATGTTTGCCAGAAACGTGCAGCGAGATACTCTGGCGCGACGGAGTTACGCCGCCAGCCGCCGCTGAAGCGTTGAAATTGACAGCGACCGATCTGGAACAACTGGGGATTATAGACGAGATTATCAAAGAGCCGCTGGGCGGAGCGCATAAAGATTTCAAGCTCATCACCAACAGGGTAGGGCGTGCGCTGAAACGCAGTCTGGATGAATTGACGGCTATTGAGACATGCGAACTGCTGGATAAACGATACGAAAAATATAGGAGCATAGGACGCGCGACGGCATAGACAGATTGAAAATCAAAAATTCATGGAGGGGAGCATCTATGAAAGAATACCGCGAAGTGATAGAGCTTGCAGTTCCCAGCCGGCTGGGACTTGAGCAGGTGGCTATGGATGCCGCCGCCGCTCTTGGCAGATTCATGGGTTTTTCCGAAGATCGAATTGAAGACCTAAAAACCGCTGTGGGAGAAGCGTGTGTCAATTCTATCGAACACGGCAATCAGGAGAACGCTAACATCAAGGTGCTGGTAGAACTCATTGCCGATGACTCAAAACTGCAAGTGGACATTCATGATCGGGGCAAGGCGATCCCTATTCGCACAGAGAAACCAGATATTGACGCCAAGATGGCTGGAAAACAGACCACGCGCGGCTGGGGGCTGTTTCTCATCCAGGAACTGATGGACGAAGTGGAGTTCGACTGGAATCCCGAAACCGGAAACGTGACTCGGATGGTTATTAACCTGAAACAATGAAAAACGGTAGTTCAGAATTGGAGTAGATATGCAAAAATATCTCTTCTTCCTCTTGATGGTTCCCTTCTGCTTTTGCGCTGTCTCTGCGCAGGAGACAGGGCAGGTTGTATTTCCGCTGAACGCTGATGCGGGCGGAACGAAATACATCAGGGAATGGCTCTTGATGGGACCGTTCTTTCCTGACAATCTGGACGCTGATTTCCTCCTGCATGAAGACGGCGAAGCAAATATAGAACCCGTAGAGGGCGACACCATCGCCATACCTGATGGCAGATCCCTGGCGTGGAAACGCTATAAATCCAAAACGAACGCGGTTAATCTTCTGGACGCCGTCGGAGACCACAAAAACGTCGTCGCCTATGCCTTCTGTATCATAAAAAGCGATACCGCAGGCGAGGCGCTGTTCTATGCGGGAAGCGATGACGGCATAGCGGTATGGATAAACGGCAAAATGGTTCATCATAACGTCGCCGCTCGCGCTCTCGCTCTTGATAAAGATATATTCAGGGCGGATCTGAAGGCGGGCGACAATCGCTGTCTGGTCAAAGTGTCCCAGGGAACGGAGGCGTGGGGGTTTGCTCTGCGGGTGGATGTGTCGCCAGCCAATCCCGCTGTGCTTTCAGGAACAGTCACCGATGAAACGGGTCAGCCTGTGCCGAATGTCGCTGTCTATCTGGAGCAAAATAGGGAAGAGATAGCGAAGACCCGAACGGATAGTTCAGGAAACTACCGACTGGAGATATATCCAGTGCGCGGTTCGTATGACCTCTACGCCACGAAGGGCGAAGGCGGCGATCTGCGCCTGGGCATCCCGCTGCGCGAAGGTCAAAGCCGGACGATGAACCTCGCGCTGACTGGCGCGGTGAAAATCGAGGGAATGGTTCTCATGCTGGATGGCGAAACTCCGCACGTCGCCTGCGTTGTTCAGGCTGTTGTAGCTCGTAGAGGCGATCCCGCTCCACAACCAGTCGCCACCGCGCTGACTGATGAAACCGGAAAATACAAGCTGGTCAACCTGAAACCGGGGAGCTATCAGATACGGTGCTATATAATGGGCGGATATGCCTACTACAGATCGGGCAGGAATTTCGTTTCAGAGCAATCGCGCGCGACGCCGCTGCGAGTCAGAAACGGAAAAACCATCAAGAACATTGATTTCCGCTTCGCGCCCTTCAAAAAGGGGACGTGGAAGAACTATACCTACCTCGACGGATTGACGGATAACTATGTCAATGATATCCATTGTGGCCCGGACGGCGTAATGTGGTTTGCGACAGGCGGCGGCGGTGTTTCTCGGTATGATGGGAAGGAGTTTGTCAACTTCACCACAGAAGATGGATTGGCGGATAACGATGTATCGACTATCTATTGTGACCCGGATGGCGATTTATGGTTTGGAACAGGTACTTTGCAGGTGGAGGGTAATGGCGTCTCTCGGTACGATGGGAAGGAGTTTGTCAACTTCACCATAGAAGATGGATTGGCGGATAATCGGATATATGCCATCCATCGTGACCCGGATAGTATGATGTGGTTTGGGACAGAGAACGGTGTCTCTCGATATGATGGCAAGGAGTTTACCAACTTCACCACAGAAGACGGATTGGCGGATAATCGGATATATGCCATCCATCGTGACCCGGATAGTATGATGTGGTTTGGGACAGAGAACGGTGTTTTCCTGTACGATGGGAAGGAATTTGTCAGCTTTACTACAGAGGATGGATTGGCGAATAACCGAGTCTCTGCCATCTACGGTGATCCTGATGGCGTGATGTGGTTTGGAACTAGAGGCGGCGTCTTTCGGTATGATGGGAAGGAACTCGTCAACCTCACCAGAAAAGACGGATTGGCGGGCAACTGGGTCAGGGCAATCTATCGCGACCCGGATGGCGTGATGTGGTTTGGAACGTGGGGCGGTGGTGTCTCTCGGTATGATGGGAAGGGCTTTGCTAACCTCACCAGAAAAGACGGATTGGCGGGTAACCGGGTCAGGGCAATCTATCGCGACCCGGATGGCGTGATGTGGTTTGGGACACATGGCGGAGGTGTTTCTCGGTATGATACGAAGGTTTTTTCAAACCTCACTACAAAAGATGGATTGGCGGATAATAGTGTCGTTGCTATCTATCGTGATCCAGACGGCGTAATGTGGTTTGGAACGTGGGGCGGTGGTGTCTCTCGGTATGATGGGAAGGGCTTTGCTAACCTCACCACAAAAGACGGATTGGCGGGTAACTGGGTACCTGCCATTTGCCGTGACCCGGATGGCGTAATGTGGTTTGGGACAGGCGGCGGTGTTTCTCGGTATGATGGCAAGGCATTTGTTAGCTTCACCACAAAAGACGGATTGGCGAATGACCTTGTTCCTGCCATTCATAGCGACTCCGATGGCGTAATGTGGTTTGGAACGGGCTGGAGCAGTGGCGGCGGTGTCTCCCGGTATGATGGAAAAGGGTTTGTCAACTTCACTGCAGAGGACGGATTAGCGAGTAATGCGATTCATGCTATCCACCGTGACCCGGATGGCATGATGTGGTTTGGAACTAGAGGCGGTGGCGCTTCTCGGTATGATGGGAAGGGCTTTTTTAACCTCACTACAAAAGATGGATTGCCAAGTAACGATGTCAATGTCATCTATCGTGACCCAGATGGAGTGATGTGGTTCGGAACTAGAGGCGGTATCTCTCGCTACGATGGGAAGGAGTTTGTCAATTTCACCACAAAAGATGGGTTGGTGAATAACGTAATCGCTACCCTCCACCGTTCCCCTGATGGCGTCATTTGGTTTGGGACGGAAGGCGGCGGCGTCGCCGGGTACGATGGTACAGCATGGACGTCATTGGATACTCGGGATAAACTGGCAGGTAATGCAGTTTACTCGATCCACCAAGACTCGGATGGTTTCCTATGGTTTGGAACAACCGCGGGAGGTGTTACGCGCTATCGCCGAACTACTATGCCGCCGGGGGTTCGTATCGTCTCCGTTACCACAGACAAGACCTATCGCGACCTGTCGGCAATTCCAGAATTTGCCGTTGGAACCCGCGTCACTATCGGATACAGCGCCATTGATTTCAAGACCGTTCCCGAAAAACGGCAGTATCGCTGTCGCATTAAAGAAATAGACACAGATTGGCGCAAACCCACGAAGGCGGATTCCTTTGATTATACTTTTGATAAACCGGGCGACTATACCTTCGAGGTGCAGGCGATTGACCGCGATTTGAATTACTCCAAGACCACTTCTGTGTCAATCGTCATTTCGCCTCCGGCTTTTTATCGGACTGGCATTTTTCTAATAGCGTTGCTCGTCGTAGGGGGCGGGTCGCTGTGCGGGCTTATCATACTCGCTGGATACAGGATGCGAGCATCCCGGGCTGAGAAGTTGAGACTTCAGCATGAACTGGAGGACGCCCATAAAATGCAGGTTCGACTGCTCCCCGAAAGCGCGCCTGCCGTTGAGGGCTTTGATATAGCGGGCTTCTCCAAGCCAGCAAGAGAAGTGGGAGGAGATTTCTTCGATTACCTACCGCTGGTTGGCGGTAGAACGGGCGTTGCCATAGCCGATGTCTCGGACAAAGGGTTGAAGGGCGCAATGAACGCTGTTCTGGCGAGCGGTATGCTGCAAGAAGTGGCAAAAATCGGGACGTCATGCGGTGGAATACTGTCGGCGTTGAACGCGGATTTATACCCGCGAATCGAAAAACAGATGTTCACGGCTCTCGGTCTCGCTGTTCTGGAACGGGACGGCAAAACGCTGTACTGGGCGAACGCCGCTCAACCTTATCCTTTGGTCAGGCGAGGCGATCAGGTCTTTGAGATCAAAAACAGCAGTGAACTGCCGCTGGGCATGATGCAGAATATAACATATCGCGATTGGGAACTGGACCTAAAGCCGGGCGACGTTGTCATTTTCTACACTGACGGAATTATCGAAGCGGGAAATGAGACAGGGGAAATGTACGGGATCGAACGGATGGAACATTCGGTTGAGCGTATAGATCCGGAGCGGAGCGCGGAGGAGATAATTCAACATATTCTGCATGATGTCACGCACTTCGTCGCAACCGCCGAACAATATGATGATATGACCATTGTTGTGGTGAAAAGACTTTAAGTGGTTTAATTGTTTAATCAGCGTTGGTATGTGGCGGTAATTAAAATCCCCCCTAACCCCCCTTTACAAAAGGGGGGAACTGAGTTGCTCACTGAGTTAGAAAGCGGCGATTATTCAGCAGTCCAGGGGCGGATGGTTTAATTCCCCCCTTTTGTAAAGGGGGGTTAGGGGGGATTTTGCAGGGAAACTGGTGTCCGAAATCCCCTTGCCACCACCGCCACATACCAATATAGATTTGGCGATTAAAACTCTAAGAAGGGAGAGATATTATGCGTCGAGAATGCACCGTCAAAGTCCGCGAAGGCAATGACGTGGCGACTATCGAGGTACTGGGCGATCTGACGGCATCCGCAGAAAAGGCGATAGACGCCGCTTATGAGGAAGCATCTGGCTACAATTCGAAGAATATCCTACTGAAATTCGACGGCAAGAGCCGCATCAACAGCGCGGGCATAGCCATTGTGATTAACCTTGTGATCGCAGGGCAGGAAAGCGAACGCAAGGTCTTTATCACAGGGGTGTCAAAACACTTTCGGAAAATTTTCGAACTCGTCGGATTGACAAAATACACCACCATCGTGGAGTCCGAAGAAGAGGTCGGCAAATCATGAATCAGGAAGGGGAACTCACCGAAGATGCGTTGGCGCGCCGTAATTTCTATCTGAAAACGCTGTATGAGTTGAACCAGGAACTCAACACGCTCAGGAACGTAAGCAACGTGCTGGAGTCATCGCTTCTCAACATCATCGGCGTATTTGGTTTGAGAAGCGGCTTGATCGCGATTTACAGGGGCGATGAGATTCAGCCGCGAGAGTTTGCGTGCCGAGGTATGCAAAAAAGGACTGCGCGCAAATGGTTTCAGCAGTTGGAGGCGCATCTGGAAGCCCCGTACAGCCGCGAGGTCTGTGTTCTTCAGGATGCCGCTGATTCCCCAATGGCAAAACTATTGAAGGATCATCGGTTCAGCGCGTGGTTGCCGCTTCAAGTGGACGAGGAAACCTGGGGCGGTATCGCTCTGGGGGTAAAACTCTCTGAGATGGAGTTCTCAGACGATGATCTGGAATTACTGTCCACCATTGCCATTAACGTTCAGAACGTACTCAGCAACGTCATACTGATCGAGGCGCTTCACCAATCCGTTATCAAAGAAACGCGCATCCGCAGCGTCTTTCAGCGATACGCTCCGGAAACGGTGATCAGTGAGGTGCTGGATCCTTCCAACGAGGAGCTACTGCTAGGCGAATCCCGGTCAGTGCGGCGCATGTTTGATCAGATGATCGCCGGGCTGGAAGAACAGCACAGGATGGAGCAGGAACTTGGTCTGGCGTATGATGTACAGCAGTATCTTCTGCCGGGTAAACCGCCTCAGCTTGCTGGCATTGAGATCGCCGCAAGCAGCATTCCCGCTCGCGGCGTCTGCGGTGACTTCTACGACTTCATCCCGCTGGGACCGCATGAGATGGGAATATCCCTCGCGGATATTTCCGGCAAGGGCATGTCCGCCGCCATGATCGCCACCATGTTACAATCAGCGACGCGAATGTGCGTGGGAAGCTACTACCCTATCCCGGCGACTCTTGCCATCCTCAACAGCTTCGTTTTTCAGCACACCGATACGCCCCGATACGCTACCATGTTCTACGGACAGCTAAACGCGCAGAAGCGCACCCTCACCTATAGCAATGCCGGGCATCCGCCGGCGTTTCTATGCCGAGATGGTAAACTACAGATGTTGGAGACAGGCGGAACTATGGTGGGGTTGTTTGAACACTGGAGCTACGATCAGGACATAGTCGAACTACAATCAGGAGACGCTCTGGTCATCTATTCGGACGGCGTTACTGACGCAGGAATCTCTCCTGAGTTCGACAATTCCGATGACGCCTTTGGCCAGGAACGTCTGGAATCAACGGTTGTGGCAAATACCGCCTTATCAGCCGCCGCTCTTCTGGATGCAATATCCAGCGAAGTGACTCAACATACCGCCGGCGGCAAGCAGTTCGATGACATCACTTTGATCGTGATGAAGTTGGAATAGAACATGGCGCTCCGATACAAAATTTCAATACTGGCAACGGTAACTCTGCTTATTGCCCTAATCCCGTTGAGTTTGATGCACATTTACGCCCTGGCTCGTGTTGAGGAGGAGGATATTCAGGTTCGGCTGAGAACTGTCGGAACGCTCATGGCGACCGGCGTATTCGCCGGCGAACGGGAACCGCAGTCGGCAACCCACCAGTATTTTTTCCTGAGATCCGCGCTGGAAAACGACAAGGCTATTCTGTTCATTGCTGTCTATTCAGGCGGTCGCGGGAAAGGCATGGCGGTGCTGGCGCGCGAGCGATTTCCCAAACGGCTGGACGGTGAGGATTGGGAATTGGTACGGCAGCACGTTGAGCGGCACACTGACCCTATGGTGAAACACGTGGCTGTGAATCTCCCGGAGGACAGGCAACTGCTGATGGGATACTCCATATCTGCCATAGAGCAGCGGCGGCGACAGCGGCAGTTGCAGGCAGTTATTTGGGGAGTCGGCCTGATGCTTCTAGCGGTTATTGGCTCCATGTTCTTCGCGCAGTGGTTGACGCGCCCCATCCGCAAGCTGGAGGATGGCATGTCGCGGGTGGCTAAGGGCGATCTCAAGGTGCGTCTAAGGCGTCAGTCCCGTGACGAGATTGGCGCACTAACGCACGACTTCAACCGCATGGTGGCAGATTTGCAGGACAACGTTCTGGAGCGTCAACGCATGGGGCGCGAATTGGACATCGCTCGCAGTATCCAGCAGAAATTGCTCCCTCAATCTGAACCTGAGATAGAAGGGCTGGACATATCGGGCATCTGCCTGACTTATGCGGAAGTTGGCGGCGATTACTATGATTATCTGCCGCTGGAGGATGGCCGTCTTGCAATCGCTGTTGGCGATGTGTCCGGTCACGGTGTCTCTTCCGGCTTGCTGGCGGCGGCGGTGCAGGGCTGTTTGCGCAATCAGGTAAGCTCTGATCCGGCGCCAGCAACAGCGTTGGCGGCGGTGGATCGAGTAGTAAGATCATCCGGCGGGCAACTGATGACGCTCTGCTATGCCATTCTGGAGCCTCGTAGCGGCTCTGTTACCATTGCAAGCGCGGGACACTGGTCGCCCTGTCATTACGTGGCGCGAACACGCGCAGTGATGGAACTCTTTGCCTCGACAGACATTGCTCCCGCGTTAGGCGCATTTCCCACGAAAGTTTATCCCGAACATCGAATTTTACTGAAACCTGATGACGTTTTGGCATTCTACTCAGATGGGATTCTGGAGACGGTCAATCAGGATGCGGAGATGTACGGCGAGGAACGGCTGCGCGATGCTCTAAAACGCCACGCAGAAGGCGCCGCCCAGCAAATTCGTGATGCTATACTGGACGAAGTGAGCCAGTTTCGCGGCGAAATATCACAGGATGATGATATTGCGCTGGTTGTCGTAAAATATGCGCCTTTGAGTAAATCCAAGCGTCATTAGTGGGAGGACAGTAAAACAGCGGCATTTTTAATGCTGATCGTGTCGCCGAAGCCATAGTCGTAAATAAGGAATCTGAACAGCCCGTCTCCATCCCTGTCGCCGAATTGAGCCGACAGCCTATCCGCAGTGATCTGACCGTGAGTTGCTTCCGCAATCCGACATCGAACGCCGCTCTCCACATCGCTCAACCGGAACATCGCGCTCTGATCTTCATTTGCAAGCGTTTTGCCCGCGTAGTATGAAAACCGCGCCATTCTGAGATGCGTTCCGCTTATCAGGCAACCGTCCTCGAACCCCTTGATAAAACCCTCGCCGATTCTGGGGTCTAATTCCAGCGTTAGTATGCATCCATCAGCGTCGGGACGCGCATCCTCTATCAAATATGACGCGCTATTACCAGCGTCGTTGTGGATGTGAACATGCTTGCCTATTATGGCTGTTATGTCATCCGGCGCGGGCGTTATTTTCAACTCGAAATTCCCAAAGTTGCAGTTTTCTATGACACCCGTATAAGCGGCTTGCGCCTGCTGAATCTCGACTCCGCCCTTGCTCAGGAGAACACCATTGGCAAGAACGGCGGCGGCTGGTTCGTTGTTCTTCTCCCGCCAGAAGCCGAATTCTCCGTGACAGGTAATTCCATCCTCCGTTTGACATACCGAATCTGCGCCGCTTTGCAGGATGATGGTATCCACGTATTCGCCAGTTGTCACGCGAACCGCCAGTGATGGAAAATCGTCTCCGCTATCTGAAGTAACGTTCACTTTCTCAACGCTCTTCACCACGCGCTCGCCTTCGTATGGCTCAAGCAGGCACAAATACTGGCTTGAGAGCGGCTTTGCTTCCTGCCGCCGGAGGATCGCCCACGTCATCTCATAGTCCGATTTGCCGCCGGGGGCTTTCCCTTTCGCGACTGTCAACTCAGCGTCATGCGGCTCCACCAATGTCATGCGCAAATGCACGTCGCCCTGATTCCTGAGAAGATAATCCAAACTCCATACGTCATCGGGTTTGGCGATCTTCGGATCATACATAAAGGCAAGACACGCTAGTTCACCATCCCCCGCCGGGAGATTGGAAGTGTCTCCATAAGAAACATCTTCCCCCAGAACTGTGCCGTTTCTGGATGTCAACTGTACGCCAGAGGCAGTAGCTTCGCCGTCGGGACCATGAAAACTCCAGCGGTGTTCCGTGCCGCCCTTGACTCGCTCAAGAGATATGGCGTAGCAATCGTCGTCCGAAACGTCCACCAGTACGATAGTGCGGCTTCGGGATGCCTGTCCATTGGAGACGTCTGCGGTAGCCACCTGAACCGGCGGCGAGTTGATGAATGTCGTAAGCCGACCGCGCGGAAAACTGCGCGTGCTGACGCCGGTGATGTGCGTGCCGTAGTGCGTCCCCCAGTTGGTCTCCCATGAGCGTGCGTGCGTCCAGCCCTGTGGGTAGCCCAATTCAGGGAGCATCCGCCTTTTTAAAGCTTCAAAGCCTATAGTGAGCATGTCGGGATGAGCGTGCTGAACTGATATTCCGTACCGCACCCAGAGCGCGCGCTGACGGTCGTTTTTTCCTGAACGCAGTATGGCATGGCCAAATCCGTCGAGGATATTGCTTTCAAGGGCTATCTGCCAGCCCTGTTCGCGACCGATCCGCTCAACTTCTGCGCGAAGCTCTGGCTTTTTCAGTTCGCGGGGGATTTTCCCCTCCGCGCCGTAGAGTGCCTGAGCAAAACGCGGGTCGCGGGTTGAACGATATATATCAACGTA
>Ga0255402_1105_pt1 | contig 11387 bp, 7 predicted proteins | sample ANMaggSeSYBR01D4_FD_182125 | JGI IMG/M metagenome (GOLD analysis project Ga0255402, IMG submission 182125) | Sediment cell enrichment communities from methane seep in Santa Monica Basin, California, United Staets - ANME aggregate JGI... | ecosystem: Environmental > Aquatic > Marine > Cold seeps >...
CTATGAAAAGGATTTTGTTCACGATCCTGTCCAGGAAATATCTGTCGTGAGAGACTATGATCACCGTTGCTGTGTATTCCAGCAGAGCTTCCTCCAGCACCTCTTTGGAGCTTATGTCCAGATGATTGGTAGGCTCATCCAGTACGAGGAAGTTAGAGTTTTCCATAAGGAGTTTAGCCAGAGCAACCCTGCTTTGTTCACCGCCGCTGAGTTCGCGTATCGGTCTGAACACATCGTCGCCGCTGAACAGAAACCGCCCCAGATAGGAGCGCACCTCTCCCTGAGTGTCATCCGGCCGCAGTTCCCAGAGTTCGTCCAGAACTGTATTGTCCAGATTCAGGCTTGCGTGTTCCTGATCGTAATAGCCTATCCGAAGGTTATGTCCCACCTTGACGATTCCCGAAGTGGGTTCCTCCTGTCCCAGGATCAAGCGTATGAGGGTTGTTTTTCCGACGCCGTTGGGTCCGATAATGCCGACTCTGTCATGGCGATACACATCCAGTTCCATGTTCTCAAAAAGGATTTTGTCGCCGTATCGCTTTCCGACCTTCCTGAGTTGAAGGACATCGTCTCCGCCTCTGAGGTCTGTGTCAAAGCTCAGTTTTATCTTTTTAGTTTTAAGCTGGGGCTTGTCAAGCAGTTCCATGCGATCAAGTTTCTTTTCCCTGCCTCTGGCTTCTCTGGTTCGTTGTCCCGCCTTGTAGCGTCTTATGAACTCCTCGTCGCGTGCGATTTCCTCCTGTTGCTGTTTATACTGCCGATTCTGAACCAGCAGTTTCCGCTCCTTGAGAAAGAGATATTTTGTATAATTACCCCTGTACTCTTCCATTTTGTGGTTTTGGAGTTCCGCCACTTTGGTAACAACCTTGTCGAGAAAATATCGGTCGTGGGACACCATCACCACTGCACCCCGATATTCGCTGAGAATAAAGCCTTCCAGCCACTCCGTGCCTGCCAGATCGAGGTGGTTGGTAGGCTCATCCAACAGAAGAAGGTCAGGCTCCATCAAAAGGAGGTGAGCAAGCGCGGCGCGCCCTTTTTGACCGCCGCTCAGTACGCCGACCGGCAGTTGGAAATCAGCCTGCGCAAACCCCAGACCGCCCAGCACGGAGTCTATTCTGTGCTCGTAGTTGTAGCCGCCATGCGCCTCGTGCCGTTCCTGCAATTCGGCATACTTAGCCAGAATAGTCTCCTGATCTTCCTCGTTCGGGTCGCTCATTTTCTGAGTCAGATGCTCCATCCGTTCTTCCAGATCGTGCATGTGATTAAACGCCGCCACTCGAACTGCATCCCGCAGTTTCATCTGAGAATCAAATTCCGGTTCCTGCGGCAGATAGCCGATTATAGCTCTCTTCGTGCGATCCAGATTGCCTTTGTAGCGAGAAATATCGCCGGTAATTATTTTGAATAGGGTAGTTTTTCCCGTACCGTTATCGCCGATAAGCCCCACCCTGTCGCCAGCGGAGACCTGCCAACAGATGTCGTCCAGAACGAGGTTTGCTCCGTAAGATTTTGATACGTGATCCAGCTTTACAATAGGCATTCTCTTAGCCTCAGTTTTCAGATCAGAGTGCAAATTTACAGTAGATATTATCCCATATCTGATGGAATTTTTCAATAGCGTAATCTGGTTCGGAGACTGTTTCAATTTAGTGGGTCGTCGGGCGCATGCGCTACGAACAGATATAGCAACATGTTCACAAACGGGCTGGCAGCCTCGTTCTACACGACCCGGCTTTCTGGTTTTCTGGTTATCCGGCTTTCTCTTATTTTCTGAGTGGTACTAATCACTTTTGCCGCAGGGCTTCGGTGGGCATGAGCTTTGCCGCTCTGTTGGCGGGGTAGAGACCAGAAATGATGCCGATCATAAAAGATACACCGGTGGCAAGGACGACCGACTGCATAGATACCACAGAGGGCCAGTCAGTTCCCTTCGCCACGAATGCTGAAAAGAGTTTGGCTCCGCCGATGCCGACGAAGACCCCTATGAGAATGCCTATTATGCCACCAGCGACACTGATAACGGCGGATTCGATGAGGAACTGGAAAAGGATGTCCCGCCGCTTCGCTCCAACGGCTTTCCTGAGACCGATCTCCCACGTGCGCTCGGTTACTGACACCAGCATGATGTTCATGATCCCGATTCCGCCCACTACCAGAGCGATGCTCGCGACGCCGCCAAGCAAGCCTTTGATTATCCCGCTGACTTTCTCTACGTTCTCCACTTCCTTCTTGGCAGTCCAGTTGTCAAACACCGTACTGGCATCCTTGTGCCGCCACGCCAGCACTCGCATAACCTCCCGCTCCGCCTGATCCACTACTTCAAAGCTCTTCGCCTGAACAAAAAGCGTGCCTATCCTGTTGCCGTAACTTACGATGCGCCTTTGCGCGGTAGTCAAAGGAACTATGATCCGATCATCCCAGCCCTGAGTTGCCATACTGTCACCCTTCTCCTCCATAATACCGATTATGGCGAACCTCATGCCGTTGACCCTGATCTCATTGCCGATAACGTTATCCTGTTTGTCGCAAAGGTCTTCCCAGACTTTGGAGCCAATTACGCACACTTTCGCAGTCAGGTCAACGTCCTCCTGAGATATGAAACGCCCGCTTTCGACGTACCAGTTTTTGGTTGACTGGTATGCGGGAAGCGTCCCGTCCGCTTTGGAGTCCTTGTCCTTATCCCCATACTTCAGCCGCACGCCCAACCTTCCGATCTCCGGGAGAACGCTTTTGACGCTGGGGCAGTTAGTCTCTATGGCGGTCGCGTCTCCCAACTCCAGATATTCCGTACTGCGGATCCGCTGCCATCGTCCATCTACTCTTATTCGACCTCTTCGCCATACGACGATCATGTTGGACGAACCAATGCGCTCAAGTTCGCCTAATACCAGCGTTTTCGCGCCCGAACCCACCGACACCACTCCGATCACGCCAGAGATACCAATTATGATCCCCAACATGGTCAGGAGCGATCTCATTTTGTTTTTACGCAGACCAGATAAGCCTACTGTAATTCCCTCTGTGATATTCATTCTTAGTTGCTCACGACCTTATATTCCTTCACGAAGTTACTAAGCCAAACATAATGCTCAGTATTTATCAGCTATTCTTCAAGAAGTCCACAAAAACTTTATCCTTAAAGTACTCTTCCAGAATGGCACGAATGTATGTATATAGATCTACAACGAGATCATCGAAGTATTCCTCTTTTCCTTCCACTTTTGAGAGATTATTCACATACTTGCTCACAGCCCCAAAGTTGCCGTGAGCGATGTTTGACCGCTGTCCGTAGATTGTCTTGAGTTGTTTTTTTATGTGGTTTATATCTCTTGTCTTATCATTCAAATAGACAAGAGTGCTAGTTTTCAACTGAAACTGCTTGCTGATAGAGTCTTCAACATTATAGCGCTGGGAATTTGGGTTATGAGTGAGCAGAAGCTCAATGACAGTGGTTAGCAGAAGAACCCTGACTTTAGTGTCTGCGGTATGGTGGCTTGCGATCCTCAGAATACTGCCAATATAAATCAGTTTTTCACTCAGTCCTTCAGAAAAAGCATCCTCCAAGACGCTGGAAACTCTCCGTATCTCAGTCATCGCGGTGGGCAGGAACTCCCACTTGCCTGCATCAGATCTATAGCTTGGATTGAGCAAAAAAAAGAAAGTCAGCCATACGACTCGTGAAGGAGGCATCATACGATCGATGCGTTTCGGATCAAGAAGCAGACTTGTTCCAAAATACTTGTCTCGGTCTGAGTGACACATTAGAGAGAGTAAAGAGCAATAATTAGCTAGTCTCTCTGAATTAACTACTATTGGATGATCATCCCCGAGTAAGGCAAAGCTCATCGGATGATCATCCCCGAGTAAGACAAAACTCATCTCGCCTTCTTCGAGCATTTTCTTGTGCTCATTATTCATTCGCTCATCCTCACCCTCGTTATCAAATCGAGCAACAACCCACATCCGGGCAATGAACTCAAAAACTCGCTCACGTTCATAAAGCTGAAAGAACTCCCGCACATATTTGTCTTCTTGAGAAAATTCATCGCGGAATCCAAAGAGAAGATCCTCGATCGTCACACTTTCCTCATCTGAATGAATCGGAAGACGCAAATCATATCCTGATTCATAGGCGCGAATCAGATAATCTTTGAGCACAGATATTTCCTCTTCTGTTCTCGGATTATCTAGATAGAAACGCTGACTCTCAGAGAGGGTAATCTTCTCTTTTAGCGGATAGATGTAAAAAGTCAAGAGAAAATTCATTTAGCAACTCCTACGGGAACCTGAATGTCTCGCTCCCAGTATCCAACATCCAACTACTCATACCTCAACGCTTCCACTGGCTGGAGTCTGGCGGCTTTTCGGGCTGGATATAATCCAAAGACCATCCCGATGGCGCTTGCAACGCCGACAGCCATAATGATGGATTGGGTAGATATTGTTGCGGGCCAGTCAGCTTCCTTTATGATGGCAGTTATGATCTTCGCCATCCCCGCGCCAAGCCCAAATCCAGCCAGTATGCCCACCGCGCCGCCGACAAGACACAGGATCATGGCTTCCACGAGGAACTGGAATAGAATATCCCGTTTTTTGGCTCCGAGAGCCTTTCGCAGACCGATCTCACGCGTCCGCTCGGTCACTGATACCAACATGATGTTCATGATCCCAACTCCGCCCACTACCAGAGCTATAGCGGCTGTTCCGCCAAGCATGATTTTGATGATCAGAATAATCTTGTTTATCTCATCCAGGAATTGCTTTACGGAATGTACCTCAAAGAACTCATCGCCATTGTGCCGCCGCTTCAGTATAGTTTTAGCCTCTAGCACCGCCCGATCCGCCACTTCAAAAGTGTTTGCTTTGCACCAGAGAAGCTCCACGTGGTCATTCCCACGAAAACGCCGCTGGGCTGTGGTGAGGGGCACGATTATTTCCCTGTCCCTGTCCAGTTCGCCAAATACGTTCCCCTTTTCCTCCATGACTCCCACTACTGTGAATCTCTCGTTTCTGACCCTGATCTCCCGCCCGATGGGGTTGATGTTGTTGAACATCTCCTCCCATACTTTGGCTCCTATAATGCAAATTTTCTTCCATGATTTCATATCATCGCTAGTCAGAAAACGACCGAAATCCAGAAACCAGCTCTGGCTCTCCATAAAGGTCGGCACAGTGGCTTCTATCATGTAATCCTGGCTCTCTCTGCCAGCTTCCACTTTTCCGCCGGTTATGATCTCCGGCGTCACCTCTTTGACGGACGGGCACAATGCCGAAATGGCTCTGGCATCCTCAAGCTTAATATACTCTTTACTGGTATTCCTTGTCCATCTGCCGCCTTTCCTTATCCAATTACGCCGCTCAACCACAAACAGCGTGCGCCCGCCGACCTTCTCAATCTCTTCCATTATGAGAGTCCGCGCGCCTTCGCCGATGGCTATAGTGCCCACCACAGCGGCGACACCGATGACAATGCCCAGCATGGTCAAAAGTGAGCGGAGTTTGTTAGTGAATACGGCTGTAAGCCCGACAAGGGTATTTTCGGTAAGTTTCATTTGAATTGGTCAATAGGTCTATGGGTCAATGAGTTGTAGGTTCATAGACCTATAGACCCATTGACCTATAGACCCATAAACCCATAAACCTACTTCATCTTCTCATCATCTTCTATGTCGCCGTCTTTCAGGTGGATGATCCTGTTGGCGTGTTCTGCGATGTACCTTTCATGCGTGACCATGATGATAGTGTTGCCTTCATCGTTCAGTTTGTCGAAAATCTCCATAATTTCCGCGCCGGATTTCGTGTCCAGATTGCCAGTCGGCTCGTCAGCAAACATCATGGACGGCTTATTTACCAACGCTCTGGCGATAGCCACTCTCTGGATCTGTCCGCCCGAAAGCTCGTTTGATTTGTGATGCGCTCTGTCCGCCAGACCCACTGCCTCCAGAGCCTCCCGCGCCCGTCGGCGGCGTTCTCGCCTGCTGACGCCTGCGTAGATTAGAGGAAGCTCGACGTTATGCAGAGCCGAGGTTCTGGGAAGGAGGTTGAACGCTTGAAAGACAAATCCTATCTTCTTATTCCTTACGCCCGCCAGTTGGTTGTCTGACATATCGGCGACTTTGAGTCCTTCCAGAATATACGTGCCGCTGGTGGGCTTTGATAAACAGCCGAGGATGTCCATGAGCGTGGATTTGCCAGATCCCGACGGACCCATTATGGACACAAACTCACGCTTTTCTATGAAGAAGGAAATTCCCCGCAAAGCGTGTACCTCCACACTGCCCATCGTATATGTTTTGCTCAGGTTTTCCACCTCAATAAGCATTATTTCTTTCCCTTCCCCTTTTCCTCTTCTTCGCCCACCGGGACGACTCTTAATTTGTCGCCTTCCTTCAGCCCGCCAAGTATTTCGATGCTGTTCTGAGTGCGCTCGCCAACTTCTATCATCCTATCCTCTTCGTTTCTTTCTTTTTTGTCTTTATTCTCTGTAACTTCCGCTGTTTCCTTCTTGACCAGTTTGACAAAATACTCCATCTCGGTGTCAATTCGGGCTTCAATGTTGGAGATTTTGTCTTTGTCAGAGATTATTATGTCCGCTGTCCGGCTGGTCTTTGGCTGTAGTTCCTTCGGAGAGCCTTTCATGACTATGGTCACTTCGCAGGTGGAGAAGCCCGGTCTCGCCGTCGCAATCTCAGCCACCTTGCCGGCGAATTTCTTGTCAGGATAGTTGTTGAGGGCAATTTCTACGTTTTGATCTTTTAGTTTGCCTATCAGGTTCTGTTTTATGTCCGTTTTTATCTTTATCGTCTCTCTAGGCATAACCGCCTCAAGCGGCAGTTGAAGAACGTCATCACGCGCGTCAAAGATGATGTCAACGTCGGCGGTCATCGCTGGCAGCAACGGCTTGGAAGCCTTTGTAACCATCACCATCACCTCAAACTTGATAATATTGTCCATCGCCTGACCGCTAGGTGAAATTTCCTTAACCTCTCCCTCAAAAACCTCGTCCGGATATGCCTTGACCTTGATCTCCGCCTTCTGCTCCACCATTACCTTGTCTATGTCATACTCAAAAACGTAAGTTTTAACGATCATTGTGGACAGATCGGCGATGATCATCACAGGCGGTCCCTGAGACCATGACGACCGACCGGAGGTGATTATCTCCCCCTCTTCAACCTTGCATTGTATGATCTTGCCAGCCATCGGCGCGGTGATGGTTGTCCAGCCAAGTCGTTCGCTGGCTCTGTTGATCACGCTCTTAGCGCGCATGAGGTTTGCGTTCGCGCTGGCTTTTGCCAGTTCCGCAATTTGTTTCTCGCCGCCTTTGCTTTTTTTCAGGAGATCAAACCGCTCCTTCGCCTGCTGAATCTGAATCTCCGCCTGTTTCAACTGTTCGGCGATGCTCTGCTTCAACGTTTCCAGATCATCCATTTCAGCTTTGAGCCGCACTTCCCGGTTTTCAATAGTCTTTTCCTGGCTGCGATGGTTTTCCTGCTGAGACTCGATGCTCTTCTCTGCCGACTCATACTGAGATTGAGCCGATGCGTATTGCAGTTGAGCGGCTTCCACTTCCCGGAGGGATACGAATTTTTTTTCGTACAACTCCGTTTTGCGATCCAGTTCCGACTTCGCGTTGTCCAGCGTTGCTTTAGCTGTTTTTTTGGCGGATTCAGCTTGCTGTGAAGCCAATCCGATTTTTTTCAGAGCGATCTTATCCTGCTCAAGTATGCTTTCGGTGGATGTTATGGACATCTGAGCCTGGGACAGTTGTTGAGTTCTGCGCGCTTTCAGACCTTCCAGATCAGCCTGCGCCGATTCCCAGGCATTTTCCGCCAGTTTTATGTTGCTTTCCAGCCTGTCGGAGTTCAGCGTAATGTTCTCTTCAGCCCTTTTCATTTCGGCTTCTGCGGCGTTATAGTTAGCCTGCGCCTGATTGTACTCTTCGCGAATCTGCTTCTCGTCTATTTTCAGAAGTTCCTGTCCCTTCACTACGTCATATCCCTCGTCCACATAGAGTTTTTCTATTTCTCCTTCCACGTTGGATCTGACATCAACTTTAACAAGCGGTTCCAGATTGCCTGTCTCCTGGAGCTTTGCCACAAACGGACCGCGTCTGACGACCTCTATTCTGTCAGGCTTGTCCTCCGATTTGCCGCGCATCCTGCCCACGATGAGGAATATCACTACAGAAACCACGATGATGGATATAAAAACAATTATGAGCTTTTTCTTCATTCCAGAACTCCCATAGATTTTTCCAGTGTTCCCTCGGCTGCCTTATAATCATAGAACGCTTTGATCTGATTGGTCCTCGACCGGGCATATCGCGATTGAGCGTCCAGCAGTTCCAGCAAAATGATCATATGCAAGCTATACCGAGTCTGCATCACATCGAGGCTCATTCTGGCATCCTCGACCTGTATTTTGGTGATTTCCAGCGATTTTCCCGCCCGCTCCAAATTGAGATAAGCCTGATGCACCTCCAGAGCAATTCCCCGCCGCAATTCTGCCGCGCTTTCATTTATTTTTTGCATGGCGATGTCCGCTCTCTTAACGATTCGTCGGGATCGCCCGCCGTCAAATATAGGATAGGACGCTCTGGCTGATACGTTCCAGCTTTTGTTATCTTTGAGGGCGTCTCGCTCCCGCAGGTAATCGCTCAACCTCAGATCATAACCGCAATCCGCCGTAATTCTGGGATACATCTCCAGTCGCGCCAGCGTACACGCCCACTCTAAAATAGCCAGATTGGCTTTCATTTCCGCCAGTTCCGACCGATTGGCAAAAGCCTGAGAGATGACATCTTCGACCGGTATTTTTTCAGTTTCGATAACACCAGTTTGCATATACCTTTCATAGTCCGGCGTGTCTGCCGCTTTGATCAGCGCGCCCGGCGACATCCCCATGAGCACAGCCAGATTAGCTCTTGCCAGTTCCACGTTGTTCCGGTCGTTAATGACTGTCAGTTCATCAGTCGCCTGCTGCACTCTGGCGGTGGCTATGTCCGCCTCTATGGCGCTTTCGGCTTCCACAAACGCCTCGACCTTCCTTACATTCTCTCTGGACTGCTCCAGCAATTGCTCGTCCACGTCAATCAGCTTTTCAGCCTTTAGCAGATCGTAGTATGCCCTAACTACGCCGTATATCAAGGACTGCCCGGTCAGGTCGTAGCGGCTGTATTCGGCATCTCGTCTTGACTTTGCCTGCGCCAGCGTGCCTTCCCGCTGACCGTGATCCCAGATGGTATATCTGGCTGAGATTGACGCGTTATAGTTCTCCTTCTCCCAGCCGAAATCAACGTCGTCAGAGAACTGATAACGTCCATCGGCGCTGATCCGGGGCAAATAACTGCTCATCGCATCTTTGACGTTCATATCTTCCTGTATCAGGTTTAGTCGCGCTGTTTTTATGTCAGCCGCTCTCTTCTGAGCGATTTCTACGCACCGCCGCAGCGTCAATGGTTGAGAGAGGTCAATCTCTTCTTCCACAGACCAGTTAGCGAACGCTGGAACCGAAATGCCCAACACCATCACAGCCAAAACGCCGATATGCAGGATGAACTTCCTCATCCCAGACCTCCTTTTGAATTCGCACATTTTCTCATAATTATACGAGTTTTTCAGTTATGAGTAGAACGAGGCTGCCAGCCCGTTGCACCAGCGTTACGGAGTCAATGCAGATCAGCGGTTTATTCTTTTGTCAGCGTATTCTACAGCAACGGGCTAGCAGCCTCGTTCTACTTAACAATAACCCAGCGGCATATTCTACTAAAATAACTGAAAAAGTCGTATAACTACACCCAACTCATAGGACGGAAACCGCCCTCCGAAGTTTACACATATTACGTTAAACGCAATGCTTGCGCAATAATGACTGATTGGTCATTCATTATTATACCAGAGGACAACCGTCCTGTCAAGGCGCTTGAAAGTATGCACAGGGATATTTAGTTTTTCCTGAAAAGAGCTGTTGGAAGTAATAACAAAACGTGGGTTCGATGTAGGTGAGTCTGTCATTCAAAAACGGGCATCCATCTGCGTTCGCATCGTTGATGGATGCCCGTTTTTGAATGACAGAAAAGCCCTACATGACTAGCGGTAAGATTCCCTCAGAACTTGCAACGATTGTTGCAACAGGTCATCCTCAGTTCTTACAGGTTGGAGATCCACATCCACATTCTCAAATAGTCTGAGCAGGCATCTCATGATTGACGCCTTTGATATGTCAGGATCACTACATTGCTTCTCGAAATCCGCCAGAAAAGAAAACTGCTCCGGCGTCAACTGTGCCGAAATGTTCCTTCCGTTCTTCATGATGATACATCCTTTAACCAGAATATGTGACTTTAAAATTACCTCTCATTATAAACGATTATGGCTCTGTGATTGATATTACCAATCACAGAGCCATAATCAAGGCAAGGGGTAGAGACCAATCCTGTTCGCAGGATTCGTGCCAACAGCAGTAAACGTGATTACTACTCACATTCTAGCAAATCAGTCCTGATGATACTGTTCAATTTTGAGATTTATCTGCTGTATCGAATGACGGAATGCTAGAAAAGCTGATAAAAACTGCCCGGTCTCCCAACTGTTCTAAAATGATACACATTGTCTCAGAAGAGGACGCCACCAATGCTTTCATCTGAAGCCCTCGTCCAACATGATGAGAAAATTCTGCAATGGAACGTAATTGGCGACAGAATTCCCTGAGCCTAGCGCGTAGCCGCCGTTCTGCGCGCATACATCTATGATGTTTCTAACGTATGCCCGCAGTTCCGTTTCCTCCAGCCTGCACATTTTATCTATGTCCACGCCGCCCATCACGCCTACTCTATCGCCATATTTCTCTTTAAATTCAGTTACGGGCATGATAGCGTCCTCAAAGGAGTGCTTGGCGTCTATCTTCACGTCCTGAATGAGGTCTTCCATTATGGATTCCAGATTGCCGCAGGAATGGAATATGTATATCAGATCGTTGTCATGCGCCAGTTGAGCTATCTTTTTATGCCAGGGCAAGACGTATTCTCTCAGGGCGTCGGCTGAAATGAGGGTGTTGGTTTTAAAGCCCATATCCTCCCCCTGAAAGAAGCCCGCCAGATTTTCCAGTCCGATAATACTCTCATAATAGCGGTAGATAAGCTCGCCGGTTCTGTCAAAAGTCGCTCTGATTAGTTCTGGATCATCGTACAGCAGGTAAGCCAGATTTTGATACCCGAAAAGGGTGTTCATGCCGTTCTCAAAAATTCCCTGACACGGGCAAGCCAGAATTCCCATACCATCTGGCAGGTTTTTCGCGGTGAATTCCATCGCCCAGGGGTCAACTTCATCAAGAGAGGGCCAGGGATATTTCTCAAAATCTTCCCATGAGCTTATCGCTCCCGC
>Ga0255402_1106_pt1 | contig 11343 bp, 11 predicted proteins | sample ANMaggSeSYBR01D4_FD_182125 | JGI IMG/M metagenome (GOLD analysis project Ga0255402, IMG submission 182125) | Sediment cell enrichment communities from methane seep in Santa Monica Basin, California, United Staets - ANME aggregate JGI... | ecosystem: Environmental > Aquatic > Marine > Cold seeps >...
AGAACCTGCCCGTTATGCCTTTGTGTTCTCTTGAAAAAAAGAAGTATATCAGCGTGCATATTACTCCCGCCATGACAATGCTGGCGTTGATGATTGCCCAAATGCTATCGGTAGAGCCAAAAACCGCCGCTGTACCCCGTATCTGCTGATAAATGTCCGCCTGCATCCTGACCGGTATGTCAACACCGGCGTAGTAGCCCATGAGGAACGCAAAGGGAAATCTCACCGTCCAGCCATATCCCGGAAGAAACCGACCGAACATCATAAGACCCAGAAAAGCCGGCATCAACACCGTGAAGTTCCTGTATTCCCCCGCCGTTACCGCTGATTTAAGAGGGTTGTAAATATACGGCAGAAAATTCTGATGGTACGCATTCGCCAGCAGGATCCCCACCGATACGCCCACGAAAACATGCTCCGCAAATCTGAAAAACGGGTTGTCCTTATACAGGAAGCTGTATATACACAAGGTCAATCCCGCCGCGATCCATATACCTAAAGCAGTGAACATCAACGTTACCTTTTTCGCCCTGACAGAAAATAGACCACGTTCCCAAGTAAAACCAACAGTATGATTGCGACGTGCGCTATGGACTGAGCCTTCATCCCCAGTATGGCTTTTGCCGGCTTGTTTATCAGCTTTTCATACTCCGCCGCGCCCTTGAGACCGCTCATAAGCCCGACCAACTGTCCCGCCTCCAGATATGGATAAAGCCCGGAAGCCATGACTCCTGTGCATCCTACGGCGATGGTCTGATGATACCGCGCCCCTGCATAAGCCACCCACCATTCAGGACTGTTGCCAGAGCCAAAATCCATCACCAGAGCGATGTCATCATAGTTTTTTATATCCCTCATCATGGGGATTTCGCTGATGGGTCTGCCCAGATAATCGGTGGGGAAGGGTTCCGAAATATCCTCGCCGATTCCCAGCATGACCTGTCGCGCTCCCTGTTTGTATCCGAGGTACGTATAGTCCTTCAGTTCCTCGCAGTCGTACTCCTGAGCCGCCTCCCGCATGGCTCTGTCAGCCATGGGAGCCGCGCTGTAATATACGGTCATTCCGACGACCTTTAGCTTTCTGGAATAACAATGCCGAAGCACAGCCAGACACATGGGATAAAGCTCAGGCATGGTGGAAGGGCTGAAGTTGAATCCCATCAGCACAACTGATCCCTCTGGCAGAGCGTTGATGTAGTCATAGACGCTTTGAACAGGCGGCGACACGTAGATAGGCAGATTCATGGGGATGAAAAATGGCACAATGACGGCGAAGGCAATCACCAGATATATGATTCGTCTGTCTATGTTAGCCAGCTTTTCTATCATTTTTTAGTTGCCGCCGAAGTAAGACCTCTCCACCCCAAGAATAATTTTCAGGGACGTGCTTATAGCCCCTAATGCCGCGCCGATCATGATGCCTCTTCTGGCTGCCATGTTTGGGCTTGACATTATCCATTCGGTTATGTTTTCAGGTAGAAAAGGGGCTTTTGCGGCCAGCGAGTTTGGCGCGATGTGCTGCCACAGGAAATTGCCGATAGGCACTCTGCCAAACATGACGATCACAGCCGCCGCCAGAAGGAGCGTCGCCTCCAGAGTGCGCGCTCTGAAAGCTCTGTAAGCGGCGGAAGCCATGAAGAACGCCAGAAGCGAAAACATGGTGGCGTCCAGCGGCGCGAAGACGTTGTCGAAAATCCAGACGTACAGACTCCCTCTGGGACCGCCAACAATGCCAGCCGCCGCTGCTATCAACATCGCGACGAATACGACTATACTGTAGCTCCATCCGTCGGATCGGCGCGCGAGCCGCTTGTAGTGCAATCGCACCAGCGCGCCCACGCCCAGAACAAGCGCGAAAACGCCGATCACTCTAGCCCATCCCAGGACGCCCCCGTATATGCTCTTGAACGCTTCGTGCGGAACGAAAAACTGAACCAGCATGAATACGCCGCATATAAAGCAAATTGCTATTGGTATCTGTCGTTTCATTTAGTGATGGAGTCTCGTGCCTGCAAAAAAATACGTACTCTCGAATATGCGCTTTCTAAATACCGCCGGGAATCCCCCGAATCCGAATGGCGTTTACCTAAACACCAGCAGTCAAGCCAATGCTTCTGTTGATCTCATCCTGGTAAAAACTGGTCTCCTCTTTCATCACTTCATTCACTGTAACCCGGCGTCCGAGTTTGCTGGACTCCAGCATTGTATAGGGCAGGGCAACAGAGCGCGTCGCTTTTATGAGATCAACTTCCGTCGGACGCCCCTCCAGAATAGCTCCTGCGAAGTCGCCATACTCAACCGCCAGCAGCTTTCGATCTGTCTCAGGGAACGGGAATTCGTAATGCCAGATTCTTTCGCCGCCGTAAAGTGCGGCGGTGATTCTGTCGAGGTGAAATTCAGGAATGAGGTCGAGGATGCGCTCGTCACTGATGGAGCCTTCTCCGTCCTTCGTTAAAGTGATGGGCTTGCCTGACCTGTCGCTGGGGAGATGGAGCGATCCCTTCGAGCCGTAGATTACTCTCTGCCATACGCCCTGACCATGCCCGGCGTGATCCTCTATATATTGCCCGACCGCGCCGCTGTGAAATAGAAATGTTGCATAGACAGCATCCTCGGCGTCAGCCTTTATCTTCTCTCCTTCTGGATTATGGCGCGTGATCTCATGCAAACGGGCTTGCGCGTAAACGCTATCAACTTCGCCCATGAGATACTCAGTAATGTAAGCGTTATGGACGCCAACATCCAGCAGTGGACCACCACCACGTTTGTAATGCCGCCAGGGCGTTACAATGATTCTGTTTCCGCCACCGACGCTGTTGTGGATCATAAGTCGCGGCGTGCCAATGGCATCAGTCCGAAGCAGTTCTCGCCCTATGCGGTTGATAGGATCATAATGGAAATTCTCGGCGACGCTCAAAATGCTCTGTGAATTTTCAGCCGCTTCCAGCATCAGTTTGCAGGCGCGCACCGTCAAACCCATTGGCTTTTCCACCATAACATGCCAGCCGCGCTGTAACGCTTCAATCGCCAGCGTATGATGACTCCAGGGAACCGTCGTCAGGTCTATCGCCTGAATTCCCAGAGACGCTAGTTCCTCTATTTTTCCAACAGCCGCCGGCTTTCCGCCAAGCTCCTCCTCCGCCCGCTTTGCGAGTTTCTGGGCGTTTTCAACGATGAGGTCACATGCCGCCACAAACTCAAAATCGCTCAATCCCGCTCTGGCTAATTCCGCCAGTCCTGAAAGATGACGATTTCCCATAACGCCACAGCCAACAATCGCCAATCGAATTTTGTCCAAAACACACCCCCACAACTAAGAAGCCAGCTTGTTCAAACGCTACAACTTATAAAACTCTTTAATGGAGCGAACTACCTCAACCAGCCCCTCTTCCAACTCGACCTTTGGCTGATAGCCCAACATTTTCCGCGCTTTTGATATGTCGGGGGAGGTATGCCGCGCGTCGCCTTTCCAGCTTTCCACGTAATTCACATTTGCTTTTCTGCCCGTGATCTCTTCCAGAATTCTGATCATCTCATTTATGGTTGTAATTGTCCCGCCGCCAATATTGAACGTCTCATTTTCGATCTGACTGTTTGCCGCGCTGATGGTGGCGTCAACTATGTCGGAGACGTATGTAAAACCCCTTGAGTGTTTGCCGTCGCCGAATAACTGTATCTGCTCGCCTGTAAGTATCGCCCTTGTGAATACAGTATGCGCCATATCCGGCCTGGGTTTGGGACCGAAAACTGTAAAATGCCTGAGTATGATGACAGGGACGCCGAAATATTTCCAGTAAATGCGGCATAGATGTTCGCACGCCAGTTTTGTTATACCGTAAGGCGACAGCGGGTTCGTCGGGGAATCCTCCGTTGTGGGCATCTCCACCGCGTCGCCATAAACGGAAGAGGATGACGCGAAGATAAATTTGCTTATGTTCGCATCTCCCGCCGCCGCGAGGAGTTTTTGGGTTGCCTCGATGTTGTTCCTGCTGTAAATCTCAAAGCTATCGTCCCAACCAGATCGAACGCCGGGCTGCGCGGCTTCGTGGATAATGACATCGGCTTGCCCCACCAATTTCTGTAGATCCACGGTGAGAAGATTGTCCTCCATGAAATTTAAATTGCTGTAGTCCATCAACGGCTTGATCCTGTCTTCCTTTACCGGGCGCGGGTAATGATCTGTAAAACAGTCAATGCCTATCACCTCGTCACCGCGTTTCAAAAGAACTTCTACTATATGTGAGCCGATAAAGCCGGCTGCTCCTGTTACCAGATACCTCATAGATTCCAAATCCTCCCCAGGTATTTTAACCTCTCAATATTTTCTGTCAAAATTCCAATTATGTATGCGACCTTTTTATTTATGCAATGGGTGTAGGGGCGGGTAAACGGTCTTTGATTGGTAAATCAAAGACCGTTTACCCGCCCCTACTTTTCAGAATCCGCTCTATTAGTTTAGAAGTGGATTTCCCCGGCGCGCCGGGCAGCAGATGCAGTTCCGCGCCTATTGATTTCACAGCCTCGCGTTCGACAATCTGATCCAGCGTATAATCCCCGCCTTTGACGTGTATATCTGGTCGCAGTTCGTTCAGGAAGCGAATAGGGTCAAGTTCAGGAAAGATCATCACATAATCCACACATTCCAGAGCCGCCAGCATTTCAGCCCGTTCGTTTTCGGGCATCACTGGTCGGTTTTTGCCCTTGAGCATCCCGACAGAATCATCACTGTTCACCGCCACTATCAGTATGTCACCCAACTGCTTTGCTTGCTGCAAATACCTGATATGACCTACGTGGAGGATGTCAAAACAGCCATTGGTAGTGACGATCCGCTTTCCTGCGCGTCGCGCTTTGCTGATCTCAGATTTTAGTTCTTCTCTTGTCTTTATTTTGCTCAACATCTCTGGTCTAAATCCATTTCGCAGTTACAATTATATCAGCCAGTGATTTATACCACGACGGCGCTGAGTAGTCAAGCCCAAATTCCTGCCCTGTGATTCGGAAAGGGTAACATAACGTGGTTTGATGTAAAAAAAGTTCTCCACGTCATTTGGTTGCGGCGACGGATTTTTTTGGAGTGCTGGAGCTTGCTCCAGCGGCGGAAGCAAGCTTCCGCACTCCATAGGCATCAGAATGACGGAAACGCCTTTTTCTCTTGTTTTTGCCAGTCGCCAGCGGTATAATTATGGATTCCCGCGTTCGCGGGAATCCATTGGTAAACCAAAAGTTGAAAATCATTATCACAGATGATGCGTAAACTTGCGCTTGACCTTTGCGTTCTTTTCAATGTAGTATGTAGTCAATTCATCCTTCCCGGGTTTGTATTGGTAGCGCACTAGGATAAATTGGGGTAACCAAGTGCGATGACTGGAGATTATGAAATGAGTGATAACTCGAGCGACTATCCTATCATCGAGGCAATATTTGAGATTCGCTGGCAACTTGAGGATGCACAAGCAATAGGATTCCCAAGCGGAAAGAGAGATCCATACTACGCAATGTTGCTTGGCAAACTATATGAACAACTGAAAAAGGAATATCCACACATCCAGAGGCTGGATGCAGATAATGTACCTGAAATAATGGCACCATATGTTCTCCGGCAGCAATTCAGAACTGGTCCAGATGGATGGCCACTTGTCCAAGTGGGTCCAGGCATTGTGACTGTAAACCAGACTTCGGGATATAGCTGGGACGACTTCAGTAGTAGGATATCTCAATTGACAGATGCGCTTCTTAAGACTTATCCGAAGCCGGACGATCTGCAGATTAACGCGCTCTCACTGCAATATATCAATGCTGAAGAATTTAGCTACGGTCAGGAAAATGTCCTTCAGTTCTTGAAGACAGAGATGAAGACCAATATAGAAATTGGGAAGGAAGTATTCGCTACAGCGGGTGTTGACGAAAGTCCCGAAAACCTAACTTTGGATCTCCGCTTTCACTGTAATAAGCCTCCAGGATCGCTGTACCTGCGGATAGGAACTGGGAGGAAATATGATAGTGAGGCTGTCGTCTGGAATACAACGATTCGGTCAACCGGGGAGAATGTGTCACGTGATATAGATTCAATAGTCGGATGGGCAAAAGATGCTCACCATGTCGCCCGTAAGTGGTTTGATGCCATGACGGGGAGGACATAGGGGATCCACCATGGGTGCACAGAAGATAGAAGTAGATTATGGAATGGATATACGTTCGAACGCTTGTACCAAAGTTTCTGCTTCATTCCTCAGTAGCAAGGGAGTTACAGAGAGATCATTTGGAGGTGTGGCGACGAGCAACACTGTAGTTTCTGGGTATGAAGAAGTGTTGGGTGAGATTCCGGTCAAGTTTGCTTGTAATCAGTTGTTTCGAGGGCAGAAATTCTCCGGAGGAGAAGTGGAATATGCAGCAAACCATTTCCGCAAAAACGCAGAGCAAGCGGTGGGATTGGACACAAACATAACAGATGTGTTCACTCCTGAATTCCGGCAATGGCTGGGGAATTTCTCCCGCTATTCCGATGACTGGTGCTTGACGCTGCCCATGTCGTCTTTGGGGGAAGATATCACTGTGCGACAGACAAAATCGCCTCAGACTATCAGACCAATGATCGAGCGGATATTCGCAGCGGGCAGCGCTGAGGTCTTCGAGGATGGTATGGAAAGTGAGTTTTCGCGGGCTTTGACATCAGCGATCAAAGAGCATGGTAACATTGCCATAAAAGTAATTGGGGATCTCATTCTTAGTGAGAAAGTCGATCCGGAGGTAGCTTCCGAAGCACTACGCTGGATAGGCGATATGGAACACCCAACAACATACGCGGGCCGTTCAGAATTGTTGCAGCGAAGTTTGTTTTGCAAATCCTCTTGGGTAAGGGATGGTGCTTCCATAGGACTTGCCTGCTTAGGGAATCCTGGGGCTATACCGCATCTCAAAGAAGCTATTGGGCGCGAGCCATATGAATTACTACGCAGGAACATGGAGCTAACAAGACAAGATCTGTTGGAAAGGGATCGCTAGTGGGCCTATTTCTGAGAACTGTGCGTTTGAATAAATGGCATCCTTATCCTCCTGAAGAATGCAATTGGCTGCCGAAGGGTGAGTTGCATGCGGATCCATTAGCCGATCTTGCCACAACTAGAGGTGCTCTTTCTATTTGGCGCATCGAGGATGGCGAAACTGATGAACGTCGAGTTATTGCTGCTTTAGCCTCAAGACGAGATAGCTTACAGTCCATTGACTACATTGTCTTCGGCAGCGATATACTGAAACGTCTTAACATCCAAGTAGAAAGATCCGAAGGCCAATCAGCTGACAATGAGATCAATAAATCGTGGCATTGTGATATGATTCAACTCTCAGCATGGAAACTGGTTGAGTTTGCCGAAACAGTTGTGATACACGAGAATGTGATACCGAAACGGATCACAAAAGGACGTCTCAAAGAATTCATACAGGATGCAGTGAGTGCAAAGCAGGTGGACCCGGGTGAGATGAAAACTGGAATTCGTGATAAATTGGACATATAGGGTCACCTAGCGCTAGTCGTAACAATCTCAGCAAGACGGTAGAGGAAATGTAAGCATGGATGCTTCGCGATAAACATTGATCACAGCGAAATTATCATTTGCGGAGAGATTCCCGATTATGCCTAATAGGGACGTTTGCTACTGCCGACCCGTTTTCGGCAATTTACGAAACTCGACCAAAAATAAGCGAAAGACCAGATGAAGTTTGATAAATTAAACGGGTAACAACATCCCAGCACATTTAATCACAATATTCCCCGATCTTAAGCAGCGCGGTAGCTCCGCAGTTAAGTGTGGTCGTGAAATCCATTGTATAGTGGGCGTTTCTGAGAAGTCTGAATCGGACATGCTTTCGTGTTTGATGTTGTCATGACATAGCATGATAAAAGCCCGACAAATACAATTCCCAAGCGGCATTAGCCGTGTGACAGTTCCTACTATAGCTTCGCCTGTTTCCGCATGGAACTGTCATCCAAGAGGTTTTTTCTGGTTCCCTCAGGAACTTTTCAGACACGTACCACACTTTAATGTGGTGCTACCAGCAGCGCAAATGGAGGTAAGTAAATTGAGCAAGACCGCGATTGCAAAATCCTGCTGGTTCATGTGCATAATCGTTCTGCTCACAATATCCGGTTGTGCGAAGGAACTAGAAAATGGCGGCGCGTCAATGCTGACTCCTGCCGACCTGCTCCCCGGCGACGATGACATCAGCGGATGGGGAAGTGTGGGAGCCTATGAAGAAATCAAAGACTACGATGGTCTTTATGATATTAATGATATGATCAACGGCGAAGCGGAAGTGTTCATAGAAGAGGGGTTTGTGTCAATGGCGTTCCAGATTTATGAGAACTGCATTGGCGAAACGTCCATCATGGCGGCGGTTCATCTGCGTATATACGATCAGGGGAGCGCGGAAAACGCATGGACACTGTACGACAGAATCGCCACAGGCATCGGCATCCCCTGGGACGGCGCAGGAGCAGAGGCGCGGATTGACGAGCGCGCATTTGCGGCTTATACGATAGAATTTTGCCAGAGGAACTTCTTCGTACAGGTGATCATAGAGGATAAAACTGATGAAGCGTTGAGCATAGCAAAGCTCTTCGCCGCTCGCGTTTCTGACGAGATAAGGTAACGTGGGGCGCATCTATCAGTTGGGGGGAGTCCGCCAGCACGAATAATTCATGGAGATTCACATTTTGTTGGCAAACTCCCTTGAGCTTTCTGAGAAAGCTTAAGGGGGAACTAACTCGTCACGCGTTATTCCTGACTCCACGCCAGCCCCATCATGACGCGGAACATTTTGTGCATGGCAATAGGATCGCTCACCCGGCACGACACCTCGTCTATGCCGATTTTCTCCACGTCCGGTAGGAGAGCTATGAGAGCCGCCATCTTTGGCGAAGTCAGCTTCACCGACATGCGGAGCGGCAGTTCCATAACGAACGGCTTAAACCGATTCATATCGGCAAGCGCTCTTGAGACGCCTTCGATGATAGCTCGGTTCGTTATCTCCGGCTTGATCACCTGCCCCGACTCTCTGCCCATTCCATATTTCGTGATGGTGTGCGGTATTTCGCCCACGAAACCTGTCAGTTCCTCAACTACGGTTTGATCGCCCGCCACGAAAACTACCGGCACGCCATAATGCCCCGCTGTGAGGGCGGCGATCTCCGATTCGCCTATAGGGCGGTCGTTGATGGACAACTGCTTCACGCATCCTGAGTACGTGTGCGCCAGAATTCCGTTTTCCGTGCCAGCCATGCTGTGATACCCGATGAGCACAAGGGCGTCGAAAGAATCATCAATTCCCTGAACCATGCTCATCATCACGTCCCAACCGGCGATGAGGCGCGCCTCTTCTCTTAGTTCTTCCAGCAGGATATTCCGACCGTTTCCGTGGGCATCTTTGACGAAGATTTCAGACTGTCCCGCGCCCCTCATCGCCCCTTCTACGGCGGCGTTTACCTCTTCAGTCATCCACTTGCGCGCCTGCATGTAGTCGCTTGACGATCCTCCGGTCTGATCGCCGTGAACAACGCCTGTGACGCCTTCAATGTCGGCGGAAATATAGATTTTCATATAATGCCCCTTTCATTCAGCCTTTTTTCAGGATCAGGTGGATTTTGGTCAGACGTCCCTGCATGTCTGTAAACGGTATGATCTCCACCAATTCCCAGCCGTCTCTGCCAAGATTGTTCAATTCTGTCAAATAATTCTTCTTAACATCCATTTTTCTAAAAACTCCGCCCTTCACCTCATATTCCAGAACCTGATATTCCCATTTTTGCATCGTTTACATCCCCTTCCATATCGGTCATACATCACTTAGAAAATGTTCCATTTCAGCAGGTACGACAGTTTCACAAATATAATTCTGTCCACTTCGTCTCCCGCTTTGTTGTCCGTATAGACGAGGAAGAAATGGCTCTCCGGGCAGTATTCCCATCCGAAGAGGGCGAATATGTTCCGCTCGTCGTCTCTGGTTATCTCAAGGCTGGTGCGGAAGAACATCTGATGAGAGAATTGGTAGCCAATTTTAAACCGCCTGTTCAGCCTGAGTCTTTCGCCCTCTTCGTCCAGTCTTTCCAGTTCAAACTCGAATCTCAGTTTTTCCGTAGGGGTTATGGATACTTCCGGACCGATGAAAAACATGTCCCTATTTTCCCGCTCGCCTATGCTCGTCCGCATCCGCACCGACGCCCATCGCTGGGGGAACCACCCTGCGAAAGAAGATATGGTTTTGTCGGTGTAAACTATGCTCTCATCATCATAGTCAACGTGCTGATACCACTGCGGATCAACTGAGACGAAGAAATCGTAAAGCCTCACCGAAACATTAACATTGCATCTCTCATTGGTTTCAATGCCGGCGTGATTCTCCAGCCGTTCGTATCCGGCTCTACTCCGAAACGATTTAAAGCCCTTCGAGTCGCGTTGGTACTCATGTCTTATCCCGGCTTTGAAACCCCGGCGGTCTACGCGCGGCACAAAGCCTGATTCCGCCTCGAAATCTGGTCCTACACTGCCATAGTCCAGATCGAAAGATAGAGATTTCTTTTGTCCGTCCAGTTTTATGATGAAAGCGTCATCGTTTTTGTCAGGCAGCCAACTTCTGGCATACTGACCAGAAAGTTTGACGTTCATCGGCAGGGATGTATTGAAATCAAGCCCCGCTACACGGTTGTAGCCATCGGCTTTTTGCTTATTGACTCCCAGAACGCCGATGCTGGAACTGGCTCCTATATCCCGCTGTGTCCTGAGCACGAAGTATTTATTTTTCGTTTCATCCTGCGCTTCTTCATCGTCCTCAGTTTCTTCATCGTCCTCAGCTTCTGTGTCATTCGACCGACAACCCAGCAGGGCTATATTGTATTGTCCCAGTTTCCCTACGGCTTTCGCTCCATACATGAGGTCTTTTACTCCCACGCGCCGGGTGTAAAAAAGCTCTATTGGCGTCTGAAAAAGCTCCATCCCCTCCTGAAAGAACGGTCGTTTTTCTGTGAGTCTAAACTCCACATCATCCAGATTGATCCGGGCGGGGTCGGCTTCTACCTGCGCGAAATCGGGATTGAGGGTCAAATCTATCGTCATGGTCGGGGCAGGATACCTGATGTCCAGTCCTGCATCCGCTTCGATCTCCCGCTCTGGAGAGATTCGGGGTTTGAGCGTTCCATACGGCTTGAATTCCAAAGGTCGGTTAGCCACAAGCTCTCCCGGCGTCAACCCGGTCAGGAGTCCGAAGCGCGAAACAGTCAACTCTCTTTCTCCCACGTCCGCCCATGTGTCCTCCGAATCGAATTCTTCGTTTCCGCGCCAGAAGTTAATG
>Ga0255402_1107_pt1 | contig 11317 bp, 8 predicted proteins | sample ANMaggSeSYBR01D4_FD_182125 | JGI IMG/M metagenome (GOLD analysis project Ga0255402, IMG submission 182125) | Sediment cell enrichment communities from methane seep in Santa Monica Basin, California, United Staets - ANME aggregate JGI... | ecosystem: Environmental > Aquatic > Marine > Cold seeps >...
TGACGGCTACGGCGCATACCGAAGCTGAGGAATTTAAAAAACTCTACAAACTTGAAGTCGTCAGGATTCCGACCAATAAACAGGTTATCAGAGACGATCTTCCTGATCGATTCTACAGGACGGAGGAGGCAAAGCTAGAAGCCATAATAGATGAGATAGCGGAATATCACGAACAGGGACGACCTGTACTGATTGGCACGAGGTCAGTGGAAAAATCCGAGCGTCTGAGCGCGCTTCTGGCCGAGCGCGGAATACTGCATAACACACTGAACGCAAAAAATCACGCGCAAGAAGCGGAGATAATCAAAGACGCCGGACAGCCTTATGCCGTAACCATCGCCACCAACATGGCAGGGCGCGGCACTGACATCGCTCTGGGCGATCCCGAACTGGGACTGCATGTAATAGGCAGTGAGCGGCACAGCGCGCGGCGGATTGACGATCAGCTTATCGGTAGAGCGGGCAGACAGGGCGATCCGGGGTCGTCGCAGTTTCATCTGTCGCTTCAGGATGACCTATTCAGAGTGTTCGGGCGCGAGGAAATGTCGGCTATGGTGAAGGCTTTTGATGCGGACAGGATGTCCGCGCTTCCGGGGCTGACGCGGCGGGCGCAAGGGAAATCTGAGGAGATAAGCTATAATATTCGTGGACATCTTATCCATCGAGATGATATAATGGATAAACAGAGGAAAACCATCTATGGAATAAGGCAGGAGATATTGACCGCCGAATGGACGAAGAAGCGGGTTTTGTCGCTCATAGCGGACTATGCAAATGATCTTGTGGGCGTGGATGGCTTTAATCTAAAGGAATTGCGAAATCGCGTCATGGACGATTTCGGCGTTCGTGTTCCAGAACTGGGAGATCTCACGTCGGTTGAAGAGATAGAAGAAATAATAACAGAGGCATTTGAAAAAACCTATAACAGGCGGGAAGCCGCTCTTGGAACGGAGTTTTCCAGCAAGCTCGGACGCGCTGCCATGCTGGAGGCTCTTGAGACTGCCTGGGCTGATTATTTGTCCTTCCAGAGCGAATTTGACAGATCGCTCTCGCTCAGGTCTTACATCAAGGGCAACATACTGGTAGATTACAGGCTGGAGTCAACTGAATTGTTCAAAGAACTGCTGGCTTCGATAAGGCGAGAGGCATTGCGGGATATTTTTACGTATCCGCTCCCCGGCGAGAAGGCGGACTCCGTCTATAAACCCATATCCAGACAGGTTAAGGAGTTGTTATCAGTCGTTGAGTAACTTTTTATGAGGGCGATTTTTTATGTTCGCCCCGGTGAATTCGTCCACGATGATTATTCCGCCGTTGTGGACGATATAATCCTCATCCCGCTGGTGAAGCACGTAAGCGCGCAAAAGCTGCATGAAATTGCGGAGTTCCTCAGTCCCCCCCTTTTGTAAAGAAACCTCTCTTATTTCCCCCCTTTGCAAAGGGGGGTTAGGGGGGATTTCATCAAGGGTCATAAATCCCGCCCCCAGTTTCTGCTCTACGAGAGCCATTCCGTGCTCTGTCAGTTCCACCGTCCGGGCTTTTTCATCAACCACGTAGAGCAGTTCTTCCTCCAGTTTGTACTCCGATCTAGCGGCGGCAAACTTGCTCTGTATGGAGCGCATTTTTTTGGATGCCGTCTCGTTCCGGCTCAGATAATCCAGCAGTTGGGCGTTCCAGGGATCAGCTTTCGCCATCTGAATGAGCCTGATATGCTTGACCCGTGAATCTGCCTCAGCCGTCATCTCGCCGAAAAGCCGCTCCACCAGTTTATTTTGCTTTTCCAGCAGCAGTTCTACAGTGGGTTTGAGACTCCAATAGTTGTTCGTATATCCCTCTGGCTTGTTGGAAATAATAAGCGGCGTCGTCGCTTCGTCCATGAGGATGCTGTCTATCTCGTCAATTATGACGTATTCGAGTTTACCCTGAACCCTGTCCTCCAGTTTGCTTTTCATATTATCCCGTAGATAGTCAAATCCGAATTCGTAGTTATTCCCGTAAACAACGTCGGCTTTATACGCTTGCCGCCGCTCTGCGTCTGGCGTATGGCTTAGAACGCAGTCAACGCTCACTCCCAGAAATCTAAACACCGGCGACATCCACGTGCAGTCGCGTAAAGCCAGATAATCGTTTACCGTCGCTATATGAACCTTCTTCCCGCTCAAGGCGCGAAGACACGCTGGAAGCACAGCCACAACAGTTTTGCCCTCGCCTGTACCCATCTCAGCGATTTTGCCTTCATACAAAGCCAGCGCGCCCATCAACTGCACATCGTAGAGCCAGAAGGTTGAGCCGTCGCCGAGTTGCCTGTCAACCACTTCCCGAATAACGGCAAAAAGCTCAGGAAGAACGTCATCCGGCGACTTCCCATCGGTCAACTCTGATCTGAGCCTGTCCACTGTTCCTGATAGATCGGCATCATTCAGCCCGCTGAAATTGAAGCTGTTGATCGCCTGAACTGCTTTCCCATATTTCTTTGGTACAGCCATGTAATACCTGCAAAAGTGTTTGCGAAATGACTATGCAGTTTTGCCAATGATAGTTTGTAGTAGTGCAATTTATTGCACGTTCCATGTCGTTCGCCACAGACGGCGATGAATCGCCTTACTACAAACTTAGTAACTGTAAAAGAATAACTTTCCGACGTCAGAATACCACAGATCCTGACTAAAGTCAGGCCTCCAATGACTGTCCAAAGAAACTACTGGAGGCTCGACTTTAGTCGAGATCTGAATGGGGAAGTTATTCTTTTACAGGTACTTATGATCTTTTCTTACCTGATCTCTTTCATCTGTCCCCACTGCGTTACCAGTTTTCCGAAGGCATCCACTAACAACGCCACCCCTTCCTTGACCATAACAATCTCATCGGCGCTCAGGGCTTCGGCGTAGATGTAAACATCGTCAATCAAACCATCCCAACCATTTGTCTCAATGGCCTTCGCGCCCTTACCGAGAATGACTTTCGTAAGACCTGTCACCTCTTCATCAAGCGCATCATCATTAAATGTCGGTTTATCCTCAACGCCGTTGATATACAGAGTAATCTGCTCTCCGCGACTCCAGACTATAGCCACATGCTGCCAATCCTCAGTTTGTACATCGTTCGAGCTTTCCAATGCAACTCCGCCGCTGATAGTCTTCACGCCAGTTTTGATCACATTGACGCCGCCGCCACTGCCGCCAGCCACGTCATACCGAATATTTAGGGCTTTGTCCTTGCCATCCGGGTCAATACAAGTGAAAAAACCTTTGTCAGTATTGACCTGATTGGATTTGATCCAGACCGCAACCGTTACAGCCTCCAATCCGTTGAGGTAATCCGCTCCGTTATCGTCAACGGCATGTGCTCCAGAACCATCCAGGCTCAACGCTAAACCATACTTACCATTGTCAAAACTGCCGCCTTCGATTGTCAGGTCATTGTTGCCAATCGAGTCCTCTCCGTTTCCATCCAACGTCCAATGCACCAAAGGGCTATGAACGTCACTGCCCGCGCTGCCCGCAAATACTGCCAAACACAGCGATCCGAAAACAAATAAAATAAACAGCGATTTTTTCATAATTTTTTCTCCCCCAAATTTGTCAATTGCTTGCTCCAGGTATAACCGGCAGCAATATATGCGACGGATGTTCCGCGTCGTGATATATCTTCTGCGTTGCCGAAATCACCTCCGCATCCATAGCAAAGGTATTACCCGTGTTGGGGTTTCGGTCAAAGCGCGGGAAATTGCTGCTGGAGATTTCCACGCGTATCCGATGCCCCTTCTTGAAAACATTGGACGTTACCTTCAAATCAATAGTGTATTTGTATATCTTTCCCGGCGTCAGAAGCGTCGGCTTGCTGTTTGATTCCCTGTAGCGCGCGCGTATGATCCCGTCGCACAGGTTCATAGCGCGACCGTCGGGATAGACATCCACCAGTTTAGCGGTGAAATCGGTGTCTTTTGCCGTCGTTTCAGCGTATAGCTCGACTGAGATTGTGCCTGTGGTTTCCATGTCCTCTGTCAATTCCGGCGTTGTGTAGATCAGAACATCCGCCCGCTCCTCTATCTGCCGCTGATCACGGGGACCTGATGGCAGTCCCAGGTTGTTTCCGCCCATAGTCGGAACCGGATTCTCAGGGTCATAGACGTAGCTGTCCGACGGCTCATTTTCAGGCGGTTCGGTGGTTAGCATACCCCTGCTGTAGAAGTAGTACTTTGTGTATTGAGTCCGTTTCAACGGCCATTCCTGCTCGTCCCGCCAGACGTTTTCACCCATGACGAAGATTCGCAACGGCGGATCGTCCTTGACGCCCGTGTCAATGCCCTTCAACCAGTAGTCGAACCATCTAAGTTGGAGTTTGTTGAGATCGGGCACAGAATCCGCTCCAAATTCGATGTCCCCTACTTTGCCGTTCTTTCCAGGAGTGTCATGCGCCCACGGTCCTACGACTATGTGTTGATGCTCTCTCGCTGTCGGGTTGCCGCTGGAATGTCTCACCCCGTTAAATTCCATGAGGCTGTCCGCTGAAAAAAGGTCATACCAGCCGGCTATGTTGAAAATCGGAACCCGTATCGCCTCATATTTGTCCCGGATATTCGCCCGCTTCCAGTAGTCATCGTAGCCGGGATGCGACAGCCAGTTTCGCAGGAAAGGAACTTCGCGACCGATGGCGTATTCGTCCAGCGTCATGAGCGGCAGGTGCAGGAACAACTTGTCCATATCCTTTGCCATCAGGACTGCCGCTTTTTCCGGCGACGCTCCCATGCTTATTCCCCAAACCGCGCAGGTATGGTACTGAAACGCTCCGCCAACATACGCCAGAGCATGTCGATTGCCAGTGGTGACTATCGGGAACATCGCCACCAGATGCTTATTTCCCAGCGGCGCGGGAAACCATTGAGTGCAGCCGACGTAGGACTCGCCTGCGGTTCCGATCTTGCCGTTTGACCACGACTGCGTTCCCGACCATTCCTGCGCGTCGAATCCATCTAACGCTTCATTGAGAAACGGCTCAAACTCGCCTTCCGACTCAAACCGCCCTCTCACATCCTGTATGACAACTGCGTAGCCGCGCTTCGCGAAGAAATGCCCCCCGCCGTTTTTTTCGTCGCCGTTGCTGTAAGGCGTCCTGATGAGAATAACCGGAAACCCGCCCGGAGCGTCGGGACGATAGATATTGGTAGATAACTGGACTCCATCGCGCATGGGAACCTTGACATCCATCTCCGTCTTAACTTCATAAGTTGGCTGCGATAGCTCCGCCGCTTCTGAGGCAAAATGCAGGACGAAAATCAGTATTACCAGAAGTGATATAAAGACCGTTCGTGATGATCTTAATTTCATGGGTCTCTCCATAGTATATGGCATCTAAAGGATGCGGCTCACGTCTTGGTCGCCTCCATCAGAAAAGTAGAGCGATAAATATCTTGCATGTCTATAGTACCAAATCCCACCTGTTCTACATGCTCGATAAACTCCCGCTCCGTTGCATAGAGCTTCAAACGCCGCAATATCTCAAGTTGCTCCTCGTGGCTTACTCCAATTTTGTCCGGGTCTTTACACCACATGGAAAGTTTATCTTCTGTGGCAACCAAACAGCCACCTTCTTTCAGTGTTCTGTGTATTTCCTTGAGAGCATCCATATAACCATGAATATGGTTGAAACCATAACGGGTATAAGTTACTGCCAGGGCTTCGTCAGCAAAAGGAAGGTGTCGAGCATCAGCGCAGATCTCCATACTGCGGCGGCTCATCCCCAGAAGTTCGGCACGCTTGCCAGCCAGTTTCACACAATCGAAGGAAATGTCTACAGATATAGAACTCACCGAAGGTTGTATTTTCTGCAACACGCGCTCGGTGGTAAATCCGCCACCGCAGGCGATATCTGCCACAACGCCACTCTCAATCTGACTCAATCGCTCTCCTATAGCTATGGCGTCGGCATCCTCACTGGAAGTCCTGTCATTCTTAATATGTTGCTGCCATCCCGCTTTGCTCATCCAGCGTTTGACCTTCTTGAGTTTCTTGTCAGATACAGGCGACCCGGTTACTTCTGGTTCCCCATCGAACTGACCAGCGGCTATAGCCTCCATCAGCTTTGGCTTTCCATATCGGCGGAGAAATGATGCCCATTTCGGCATGTAGTAGCCTGAATTTGCTGGACGACCTGGGAGTAACATAATCGGAACGCCGTAAATCACAGGAAAGACGGCACACCCTTTCAAACAGCGAAGTTTCCCCGTTCGGATGCGACCGAGACGCCGATAAGCCTTCTCAAGCGCAAGTTCTCCATGACAAATAGGACACACAAGCAAAGTGGAACCACCGTCGCCCATTCCTTCGTTTAAATCTCGAAGCGAAACCATATTCTCCTCCGAAGTTATCGCCTAGCGCTATGGTCGGGCACTGGAACTTGTTGTTAGAAATATCTTGTCCAATTTAGTGTTGGCTTCTCTCGTTTTAATGGTAATGCTGTTTTTTCCCTGCGACATCTCGAATATGACAGGGTCATCACCGCCTCTGTTACTGACTCGATCCCATGTCCAGCCTCCGTGTGGCGTATCCCAGGCATTGTTGGGATCATCTACATTGACTCCCACGTAAAACGAATCACTGCCACCGTCCTTCGCCAGGACTCTTCCCCATATTATGTAATCTCCATCTTCGGGGATCATAATATCGAAAACGGCATATCCCTTGCCATTTCCCAGGAGGTATTTGCCGCCAGAGGCTGCGGGGTCATCTTCTGTTACCATTGGTTCAACAATTTCTGTCGCATCTTCAGCTTCAAAATAGGGCCAGGTTGATAGAAGGGTGTCTATAAATACGGAGTCGTCCACCTTAACTTCCACTCCTTCATGTTTAGCAGGGGGAAATGTGGCATCAGGCGCAATATCTTCGATAATTACCGTGTAGCTTCCGGGCAAGACGGTAAGCCGGTATTTCCCATTTCGGTCAGGTTCCGCCGTAAATTCCTGCCCACTGGCTTCAGCGATTATTGTTGCTTTGAGCTGCGTTTCATCTGGAGTTTTTACGTCAAAACTAACAACCCCGGTAATCACGCCTCCCGGTTTGAGCGTTACTGCTTCAGCGGAGTTTACCCCTTCAGCGATTGCTATTTCCCGGGTAACAGTGACAAATCCGTCCTTCTCGAATGTTAGCGTGCAGTCATCCGCTCTCTTTAATCCGATAGAGTAGTTCCCGCTTGCATCGGTTTCAGACAAGTTCAGGAAAGTTCCATCGCGATACAGATTTATCTCAATCCCACTGTAGTCGCTTCCTCCCTCCAAATTTGCCATACCTGCTAGAGTCGCAACATCTGGCGTTTTATCCGCCGGCTCGCTTGACGTTTCATCAACATCGCCACCGCAACCAACGAAGAGCCAGAGCAAAGATAAAACTATTAAGATAGATAGGATCTTCATTTGGTTCTCCTTAGCATATTTCATCTTAGTTCAGTTATTCTCTCTAGCGCAAAGCGCGACAACTTCCAGATGATACGTCATGGGGAACATATCCACCATCGCCAGCCTCAGAAGCTCGTAACCAGCGTTGACCAATTCGTGTAAATCCCTCGCCATCGTGGTTGGGTTGCATGATACATAGATCACTTTTTCCGGCTGCGCGCTGATCAGCCCTCGAAGATCGGCTTTTTCGCAGCCCTGCCTCGGTGGATCAAGGATCACCAGGTCCACTCCGGCGTGACGCAGTTGCTCTCCCAGTAGATAACAAGCTCTATTGGTGTTGAAAAGTGCATTGGCTATTCCGTTATCTTTAGCGTTTGATTGAGCCAGTTTTACGGCTGGCGGCGATATGTCTATCCCCAACACAGCACTAGAGATGTCAGCCACCTGAAGCGTAAACATGCCGACGCCGCAGTGAGCATCCACAACGAGGTTATTGTCCGCGCCGGCAAACTCTCTGACCAGATCAATGATCTCCTCCAGCCCGGATATGTTTACCTGGAAGAAACACTCAGGACCTATCTTATACTCAATGCCCCGAACCTCTTCTCTGATCACCGGCTCGCCATACTCAAGGGCAAATTTTCCCAGGAGTTTTCCTCTTGATTCAACACATCGAAATATGGACGCTACGCCCGGCAATTCTGAAAGCCTGTCAATATCAGCCGCTGCAACAGGAACATCTTCCTCATATACGCACAGGAGCATTATCTGTCCATATTTGTCTGACGATCTGATGTTTATCTTGCTAATCTTGCTCCCGGCTGAAAACACCTTCCCCGCAAATATGGGACTCATGGCGTTTATCATGGGCGTGCTGACAGGACATTCGCTGATGGGCACGACCGCATGGGTGCCAAGCCTCAACGGTCCAAATACGCCGCTTCCTTTTTCGCGAAAGAGAGTGAGTTTGTTTCTGTAGTGGAGCGGAGTTTCCATCCCGCGAATTTCGATCTCCGGTATGTCCTCCAGTTTTCCGATCCGCTTTAAAGCCTGCCTGACAATCGCCTCCTTCGATTGGAGTTGATACTCATAAGTAATATGCTGCCATTGGCATCCGCCGCATCCCTCTACAAAATGCGCGCACGGCGGCTGGCAACGATGTGGCGAAGCGGAAATAACCTCCACCAGATCAGCGACGGCATAGTTCTTCTTGACCTGAGTTACTCTGGCAAGTACCGTATCCCCGGCGACCGTGTCGTCCACGAACACGACGAATCCATCAACGTCGCCCACGCCGCGCGGCGAATAGCTCAAGGATTTTATCTCCATCTCAATCTGCTGTCCAACATCAGGAACGCTCTGGCTGATCGGCATACTCGACGTGCACCTCCTGATAAAATTGCTCCACAGCAGTATCAAGCCGTCTATATACATCATACATCTTGTCATACTGTCCTGTCAAGTTTGCCTCTGGCTCGCAGCCATCGAGAATCCGCACCCAGCTTTCCGCCGCTTCCTCTGGCGTTGCGAACATTCCAACCCCGACAGCCGCTAAAATAGCCGCTCCGAGCGACGTAGTCTCAGCGACCTTCGGCGTCAGGACAGTTTTTTGCGTAACGCTGGCGATTATCTGCCGCCACAGCCTGCTTCTGGCTCCGCCGCCGGCGGCGACGATGTCTCCAATGCGCTCCGAGCCATGTTCCTCGATTAGATGCCTGACTAGATAGGCGTTGCCCTCCAGAATGGCTCTGATCACATGTTCATTTCGATGCGCCAGCGTGAGACCGAAAAGGACTCCTTTAGCGTAGGGATTCTGCTTCGGTCCGCGTTCGCCCATCAGGTGCGGGAGAAAGATCACCCCTTCAGCGCCCGGCGGGAGCTTTGCCGCGACTTCGTCCAGCACGTGATAAGGTCTCGAATCTGAAAACATCTCCCTGTACCATCTCAGCCCCGCGCCCCACGTTGCGGTTGCGCCCATCCAGTAAACCTGTCCTTTTTGATTTCGGGTCACCATCCATGCGGCTGTGCCCATATACAGGAGCGTTCTGCCCGGAACGTGAAATCCCGCGCCGATATACGTACTGCGAACATCTCCCGCGCCGATCACGACGGGCGTTCCCGCTTCAAGCCCTGTTTCCTTCGCCGCGTTTTCGGTGACGTAACCCGCTATCTCGGTCGAATCTCTGACGGCCAGCATCCTATCATCTGGAACGCCCATGAGTCGAAGCGTCTCAAACGCCCAATCCCCTTTTTTGCTATCGAGAAGCGCGCTTCCGCCCACGTCTGATATGTCCGTTGCATACTGCCCGGTGAGTTTCAGCCTGACGTAATCCTTGCCGAACATGAATTTATACGTTTTATCAATGATCTCCGGCTTATTCTCCACGATCCATCGGAGTTTGGGAGCGGAAACGGTGGTGCTGGGACTGAGTTTGGTATTCTCCGCCATCCATTCACACTGCGGCTTACAGCGTTGATCCATCCAGAGCATGACCCTGTCCAGCGGCTCGCCGGTTTTATCCACAGGGAGTAGGGCGTGCATCAATCCACACACTCCGATCCCCGCAATGCGCGCGGGAGATATATCAGCCTGATGCAGCGATTCCCTGATGCACTCCACCGTAAGACGCCACCAATCCCCTGCATCCGCCTCAACCCAATCAGGATGCGGATGAAACAGCGGCATATCCCGATGAGCTTCGCTCACCGATTCGCCAGCGGAATTAAAGATGACTGCCTTGCATGCCGTAGTGCTCAAGTCAATAGCCAGAAAATAGTCTTTCAAGAGATTACTCCATTTTTATGATGACCTTAAGCCCTTCGCGCTTTTCGACTATATCAAAAGCGGCGGCTAAGTCCTCCAGCGGCATGATGTGACTGATTATCGGCTTGACTTTGACTATGCCGTGCTGGATGAGGTTCAGGGCTGTGGTGAAATGATGCGGCGTGAAGTCATGGCTTCCGGTTAATATCAGTTGCTTGTAGTGAACGACGTTGGGATCAAGCGGAATTGTTCCCTGTGGATACGTCCCGGCGAAGAAATTTACCGTAGCGCACATGCCAGCCATTTCTATCGCCGTTTTTGCGACTTCCAGAGTGCCGATAGCCGCTATCACGCTGTTTGCGCCGCGTCCGTCGGTCAGTTCTTTGACGCGTTCTACGGCGTCCTCTTCTGCGGGGTTTATGGTATCATCCGCGCCCAGTTCCTTTGCTTTTTCCAGTCTGCTTTCGATGAAGTCGCTGATGATGACCCGCGCGCCTTTATGTCGGGCGAGTTGCAGATGCTGAAGCCCTATGGGACCCGCTCCAATAATGGCGACGTCGTCTCCAACGGCGATATTACTCTCCTGACTGCCGTTTATACAGCACGCCAGCGGCTCTGCGAAGGCGGCTTCCTCATAAGACATGCCGTCAGGAATGAGACGCATATATCTAGCTTCGCTGACGCCGTAGCCGTAGAATCCGCCCTGAACTCTCTCCCTCTGCATGTTCTGGCAGTAGTTGAATATGCCCCGCCGGCAGTAGTAGCACACGCCGCACACGGCTCTCCATTCGGGAGCCACCCTGTCGCCAATTTTAAATCCATGAAAGTCGTCGCCGACCTCCACGATCTCTCCGACCCATTCATGCCCGGTAGTGCGCGGATAGCTACCCTTCCGCATCCCGGTGAACGATCTCACATCCGTCGGGCATATTCCGCACGCCTTGATCTTTATCAACGCCTGATTGGGTTCCGGCTGTTTGACCGGCATATCTTCTATCCGCACATCGCGGACGCCGTAAAGAAGCGCGGCTTTCATTTTCTCAATCATTGGAATCTCCTGTTTGAATTCAGATAATGTTTCTGGATCAGGTAAATCGCACACGGATTGACACGGATACTACGGATCAGGACAGATAAAACGCCTGTATTGAATCCGCGAAAAT
>Ga0255402_1108_pt1 | contig 11228 bp, 10 predicted proteins | sample ANMaggSeSYBR01D4_FD_182125 | JGI IMG/M metagenome (GOLD analysis project Ga0255402, IMG submission 182125) | Sediment cell enrichment communities from methane seep in Santa Monica Basin, California, United Staets - ANME aggregate JGI... | ecosystem: Environmental > Aquatic > Marine > Cold seeps >...
ATCCATGCTGGACAGGATCGAAAAAGAGCTTGCCGAAATGAAAAGATTGATAGATAGCAAAGATGAAGAGATGCTCCTGAAAAAACTGAAACGAGCGAAGCAAATCAGGGATGCTGTCAAGTTTTAGTAATCCGTGCTCAGTGCCGCGCGCGAGATTGAAGCTATCTTTGTGGCATTTGCCGACCGATGGTTTTTCTCGCGAGGGGGCGAAAAACCGCTTCTCTGGCTCGGTGCGAACTGGACGTACTTCAGGAAGAGGAGGGAATGAGGTGATGATTCGATTTATAATACTCACAACTGTTTTCAGCCTGTTTTTGGCTAGTTTGACGTTAGGAGAGGAGGAATCCATGCAGTGGCCACCAAACTTCATCCATTCCAAAATCGCTGTTACCCTCGGTGGATGGCATTCTACCACACGGGGCACGATCAGGCTGGTGTTCCCACACGAAGACAAATGGCTCGTTTTTCGCGGTGATCCGGACACTTATCATTTTTCGGAAGACGGTATAACGTGGACAGCTACCGAGTCACCGAAAGCCAGCCGCAGTCATTTGATAGACGGTAATACCATCTACACGTCTTACAATGTGCTCGTTGAACCAGCTCCCAAATGGATTTTCGACAGATTTATCTGTCGGGGAACTATCTCAGGCAAGGAAATCCAATGGGAGAAGCCCTACAAGCTCGATACCAGGGTGGATTACTACCGCGACTTGAAGCGGGATACAAACGGCTATTTCACCATGACCGGCCGGGCGGCGTCGGAGGATGGAACAGAGGTTCTATGGAAGCGCACCAAGCGACCAAACGACATTTCCGAATGGGAACAGGACATCCGCTACATCAACCGCAGAGGCGACAGGCGAATACCTGATGATCCAAACTCGTGGAAAAAAGTCGGCAGCACGGTGCATGAGAATCTAACAGTAGAAGACGGGAAATCATACGCCTTCGCTATGATGACGGTGAACGGCGAGGGATGGCTGTATGGCAATCTGCACGATGGCGAAAAATGGGGGGAACAGGAAACCGAACTCGCCACGGGAATGTCCACCTGGGCTGGAACCGACCGGCGGATGTGCGCTGTTTTTGATGAGACAGCAAAGACAATTCATCTTGCTTATGTAGATGGCGATGGCGACCTTTTTTATCGCAGTGCAGGGACGCCATACAGCGCAAGTGACTGGTCGGAGCCGATGCAGCTTCAGCCTTTCAAGACTTTTACAGTGGTTTTGAGTCTGGACACTTCGCATCAGCCGAATCACGTATATGCTTTGTTTGGCAAGACGCTCTTTGAGGGCGGGGATTTGCGGAATACCTACGGGGCATTGTATCTCCAACGCTTCGATGGTCAGTCGTGGAGTGAGCCTGTCTTAGTAAGCGAGCCGGGCACGGCGGGCAACTGGTACGCAAATATGAACGAAGATGTGCGGCATGGCATAGGAATCCTCTACCTGAAAGGCGCTGTGCGCACACAATCGGGGAAGAAGCCGCCGCTGGATATCATGTTTGCCTCGACAGGAACACCGAAGACAGCCCGCTGATCCTTCGGATACGACTGATCACTGTACACACACTGGCTGGCTGCATCTATCCTGTTCTTAGATTATTTTAGCAATGATTTTATGTCAAACTGACGTTACTTACGAGACGTTGTAGTTTTTCAGTTTGCGCCAGAGAGTATTTCTTGCTATTCCAAGTTTTTCTGCCGTTCGAGAGTGATTCCCTGAACATTCTGAAAGAACGTTCAGTATATGTTCTTTTTCCAGTTTCTTGAGGTTCCATCGTCCACGATTTGCCTGTCCAAGTATGTTAGGCTGTTGTAGTTGAGCGCCAAACGGCAGATCCGTCAGAAATATCGTGTCATATTGAGCCAGAACAACAGCTCTTTCCATAGCATTTTCCAGTTCTCTCACGTTTCCTGGCCAATCATATTTTATCATAGCCTGTCTTGCTTCAGGCGAGAGTCTCAACACTTTCTTATTCATCTTTGAGGCGTAGAGTTTCAGGAAGTATTCCGCTAGAGGGAGAATATCCGCCTTTCGTTCCCGTAGCGGCGGAATGGTTACGGCAATAACATTCAGGCGGTAGTATAGCTCCTCTCTGAATTTGCCCTGGCGTATCAACAGTTCTATATTCTTGTTTGTAGCCGCCACCACCCTTACGTCCACGTAAACTGGCGTATTGCTTCCAAGTCGTCGGATTTCCCCCAGATCCAGCGCGCGAAGCAATCTTACCTGTAATGCTGGGGACATATCCCCTACTTCATCCATAAAGAGAGTGCCACGATGAGCTTCCTCGAATAACCCCTTCTTGTTGACCGTCGCCCCGGTAAATGCCCCCTTCATATACCCAAAGAGTTCACTTTCTAATAATGTCTCTGGCAGAGCGCTGCAATTGATGGGAACAAATATCCCGTTGGGGCGTCCGCTGCTGTGTACGGCTTTGGCTAACAACTCTTTCCCTGTGCCGCTCTCGCCTTCGATCAAAACAGGGCTATCGCTTTCCGCCACTTTAGCGACCAGATGCAGAACTTCCTTCATCTTTTCGCTTTCCGCCACTATGGTGTTGAAATTGTGTTTTTCTTTCAACCGCTCTCGCAGACGCTGTATCTCCTCTGTCATCCGTTTCTTATTCAGCGCCCGTTCTACTCTCATGATGAGTTCGTCTGTCGCCATCGGCTTCCGTATGTAATCGAAAGCTCCCAGTTTCATAGCCTCAACTGCGGACTCTATTGTGCCGTGTCCCGTAATCACTATGACCTCTATGTTGGGATCTGTGTTTTTGACGGCTTTTAATACCTCTATCCCACTTCTCGTGCCCTCCATCCTCAGATCTGTGAGTACGAGATCATACACGTTTCTGTTAATTTTTTGCAGAGCTTCGCTTACAGTCGCCGCTGAGACGACTCCATATCCATGTTCTTTCAGCAGAGCGACCAACGGTTCACGAACATGGCGCTCATCATCAACTATAAGAATGGACAGCACGGCAGTTCTCCTTACCCTACGAATTATCGGCTTTGGAGCCACTGAACGACATTTTTTGCCACTACTCTCAAAGATTTTAACATTCTTCCCCGTCTAAGTCAACAAAAATTTGTGATTTGGAAAGAGCACGCAACGCTATCCACCCCAAAGCCCTCATGAGCCAAGTTTTTTGTTGACTTTGGCCACAGTATATGTTATGAAAAAGGGTAGCAACATGCAGACAGACTGAAATGCCCGGCTCGCGAAGCTATTTCGACGGTTTGGGCGACTTTGATGATTCCGACAATTACGATGGCAACAGCTTACGTTGGGTTGGGTTCAAATCTGGGCGATAGAGTAAGCAACATCAGAAAAGCGTTGACAATGCTGGACGAGGTTGACAATGTGAGTGTTATTGTTGTATCCTCTTTGTATGAAACCAAGCCGGAAGGCTACGAAAATCAGGGTTGGTTTCTGAACGCCGCCATTCAGGTCGAAACCGCTCTTTCACCCGGCGAACTGTTAAGATTTCTTAAAAAAATCGAGCGGACTGTAGGCAGAAAGAAAACCGTAAGATGGGGACCCCGGAAGATCGATCTGGATCTGCTTCTGTACGATCAGCAACACTTTGAAACTCCAGATCTGACGGTTCCACATCCGCGTATGCACCAACGAGCATTCGTTCTTGTACCGTTGGCTGAGATCGGCGCGGATGTTCTTCATCCAATTTTGGGCAAAACTGTTAGAACACTGCTCACCGAACTGCGAAGATCAGTGACCGGTGATTGGTGATTAGTGATCAGTTGCGCGCGCTATTTATCGAACAGGCAAGGGGGTGTTTGGCGGTTTCCGCCGCTGGATTTTCATGAATCTACAACACAAGTATATTTCTATAGAAGGCTCTATCGGCGCAGGAAAAACGAGCCTCGCACAGCTTCTGGCTGAAAGAGTTAAGGCGAGGCTGGTTCTTGAGCGATTGGAGGAGAACCCCTTTCTGCCCAAATTCTACGCGGATAGAGCGAAATATGCATTCCAGTCGCAGTTATTTTTTCTACTGAACAGGTACAGTCAGCAGCGAGAGCTTCTTCAGCAGGATTTATTCTACGACTGCATCATCTGTGACTATCTCTTTGCCAGAGATAGAATATTCGCGTACCTTAATTTGAATGAAGACGAACTCCTGCTCTATGAACACATCTACGAATTTCTTGATGAAGCCATTCCCAAACCTGACCTGGTGGTTTACCTTCAGACAAGCACAGATATACTTATGGAGCGCATAAAACGCAGAGGCAGGGACTACGAAAAAAGAATCTCACAAGAGTATGTGCGTGAACTAAATGAAAGATATAACAGCTTTTTCTTCCACTATTCTCAAACGCCGCTGCTGGTGGTTAATACTGATAATCTGGATTTTATCCATGATGAAAGAGACCTCATGGAACTGGCGGGGAAAATCCAGCGGATGAAAGCTGGCAAGGAATACTACACTCTGAGACGCAAATAACGCTAACCGAAAAAAAACTAGCGTCCCAGGTGAGCAAGGCTGTTGAAGGCGATCATTTTGGGATGAGCGGTTTCATCGTGCTCTATCATTTTCAGCCGTGTCACTCCCGTTGGATATACGATGGAATGAACAAAAAGCAACGGCATAGACCAATGTATAAGATAACTCAGCAAAGTTGCGATGACCCCGTGATGGCAGAAGAACGCAATGGTCATGTCATTTGAATTCTCAATTTTGTAGAGGTGCCCCTCCTTTATATAGCCAAAAGAAGCCATAACCTCGTCAAACCCCTGCGAAACGCGGTCAAACTGAGCCTTTCCCTCCGGCATTGCGCCGTTAGGCTCAAGACAGTTTTCATAAGTGGGCAGGGGCGATTCGCTGAGGAACAGTGAGCCGGGAGCGTTCCATAGATAAAGATCGCCGCGCATGATCCCGACTTCGCCAAGCCAACCTAGTGTGGCAGGTTCGAGGTTTTTCATCTTAACCGTATAATCGCAGGTGTGGCGGGCGCGTCCGTTGGGACTCTGGAAAATCGCGTCTATAGGCTCGTCTGCCAGAAAACTGGCGAGTTGCTTTGCTTCTTCGTGTCCTGTGGGAGTGAGCGTATCGTTGGCATAGTCAGGATCGCCATGCCGTATGAGGATGATTTCCATTCAACGTACCTTTCTGGTTTCTATGAACTCGATCTCGACTGATGAAGATTGAGCAAAAAAGATCATAAGGTTTGTAGTAAGGCGATTCATCGCCATCTGTGGCGAACGGTATGGGACGTGCAGTGAATTGCACTACTACAAACCATCATTGGCAGAACTGCAAAGCCACTTCGCAAACTTGCTTACTCGCCTGCAATGAAATCCTCTACCTTATCCCGCGCCTCTGAATCTGAATACTGAATAGGCGGAGACTTCATAAAATATGACGAAGGACCTGTGAGCGCGCCAGCTATTCCCCTGTCAAGCGCCACCTTGCAGCATCTCAAGCCGTCAATAACTATGCCGGCAGAGTTGGGCGAATCCCAGACCTCCAATTTCAGATCAAGGTTCAAAGGCACATCCCCGAATGCTGTGCCTCTCATGGAGATATAACACCATTTCCTGTCCGTCAGCCATGCTATGTGATCGCTGGGTCCTATGTGAATGTGGTCGGCTCCAATATCGTAGTCCAGTTGGGATACCACAGCGTCGGTCTTTGATATCCTTTTGGAAGTAAGCCGCTCCTCCTGGAGCATGTTCTTAAAGTCCATGTTTCCGCCCACGTTTAATTGTGAGGTGTCGGTCAGCTTGATTCCTCTATCCATAAAGAGCTTGGTAAGAACGCGGTGCGTTATAGTTGCCCCTACTTGAGATTTGATGTCGTCGCCGACGATGGGCAAACCCGCCTTCTGGAATTTCTGCTCCCATTCAGGGTCTTTGGCTATAAATACGGGTATGCAGTTGACAAATCCGCAGCCAGCTTCAATTGCTTGCTCGGCATACCATTTAGCCGCTGCGTCACTTCCCACCGGCAGGTAGTTTATTAAAACGTCCGCTTCTGTATCTTTGAGTATCTGCGCTACGTCAACAGGCGAAATTGACGATTCGTCAATTTCCAATTTGTAGTATTTGCCAAGCCCGTCCTTTGTGGGACCTCTCTGGACTATTACGTCCGTAGGCGGAACTTCGGCAAACAGGATGGTATTATTGGGCGGAGCCAGTAGAGCTTCTGTGAGTTCCTTCCCCACTTTACCGTCGTCAACGTCAAAGGCTGCTACAAACTCAATGTCCCGTATATGATAACCGCCGAGATTTACGTGCATCAGTCCCGGCACGCGATCAGTTTCGCTGGCATCTTTGTAGTATTCAACGCCTTGTACCAGAGCGGATGCACAGTTACCAATTCCCGCAATTGCGACTCTGACTTTTCCCATGTTTCTGAATCCTCCGTTTCATGCTTTTGTTTGTTTAGAAGTTGTGATAGTAAACATCCCAATCCATGTATTTTTCAAAGGCTTCATTCAACACGTCCGCTGTGGACGATTTACTGATGGCGACGTGATGTTCAAAGCCGTTTTCGCAAATGAAGTAAAGTAGATCCTGCAACCTCTCGATTTTCACCACAGCGCGCCCGCCGAAGGTGCTGAGAGGATCGTCCGTGAATTCCCCCTCGCCTACGTATGCCAGTATGGTTCCTGCCAGATCATCTGTTGATATGCGGGCGTAGGTCATAGGTCCCGGCGATATTTTCCCCACGCACGCGCCATAGGCGTTTTCAGCCCCCACCGTTTCAGCGATTATGTCCTGATAGACCATCTCTGGCTGTTCAATCATACTTTTGGGCCAATTGCTGCAATGGAACAGAACCGCCTTATCAGGGTCATCGCCGTAGTTGTTATTCCAGTCCGCCAGCGCGCTGGGCACGCCTGACGCCAGTTGCAGAGCGTACATGCCCACGACGCCGCACACGTCCACCTCACATGCGCTGGGTATCAGGTTTTCGCTCATCATGCCCATGACGGTACACGGCACTATGCCATAATTTTCCTCCATAGAAGTCCAGCACTGAAGCGCGCTGGCGACCAGACGATTTTCCTGCATCCAGTCATCTATTACGACAGCCAGCTTCGCCATCCTGAGCAGCGATTCCGCCGGTGCTCCTTCCGTATCCAGATAGCCCTTGATACCGTCAAGCCTGTTCCTGACGGCAAAGTCGTTGTCAGCCAGTTTCCACGCTGAGGCGAATATATCGGACAGGTCAACGGTCTCGACGGTAATACCGGTCGCCTGCAAGAGTTTTTCGCTGAATCGAACTGTGTTAAACGCTGGCGGACGCGCGCCTATCGAACCTATTCTGGCATTTCGCAGACCGCCTACGACGCGGCACACACCCGCAAACCACTTGAGGTCTTTCCTGAAGCTCTCAGAATCGGGAGATACCGTGTGTGAAGCGGTGAGCGAATAGTCAATTCCATACTGATTAAGATTATTGCAGACCGACATCTTACCGCAGAAGCTGTCTCTGCGATTAGCCAGATCCATTAGGTCGGGATCATCGGCAAATGCCTGAACAAGCACCGGGACATCCAACCCCGCCATTTTCAGAGTATTGGCAACGCCGCGCTCGTCCCCGAAATTGGGGAGGCTTACCAGAACGCCCTGAATTTCCTCCCGATTTCTTTTGAACAACTCCGCGCATTTGACCGCGTCTTCCAGAGTCTCAACACTGCCCAATTTCGTGTCTTCAGGAGTAAGAGTAATAGCTTTAATACCCTCTTCTTTCAGCACTTTTAGAACTTCTTCGCGCCCCTTCTCCACGAGGTGATCAGGAAAGAACCCCCGATTGCCCATTATGACTCCCAGTGTTATCTTCGCGTCCATTTATCTACTCCTTTTCTGCCGACGGTTGGTATTTTGTGCCTGTATATTATACTCGATTCTCGCACACCAAAGTATACCTCAATTTGGGATTTCTGTAAACAATGTTTTTGCCAATCGTCTATCCGGGCGCGGAAAAAGACGCTTGACAGTATAAACATCTATCCATATAATACAGCGGAAAGGGGGTACCTCTGTGCTGGCGAAGGTACTGAGTGGAGCTGTATTAGGAATAGACGCTTACATCGTCAATGTGGAATTGGATGTGTCCGAAGGATTGCCTTCCTTCAACACTGTCGGTCTGCCGGACATAGCCATCAAAGAAGCGCGCGATAGGGTTACGGCGGCGATTAAGAATTCAGCCTTCATATTTCCCATCAAGAGAGTTACGGCAAATCTAGCTCCGGCGGACATTCGTAAGGAAGGTTCAGCGTTTGATCTGCCATTGGCTATAGCTGTGCTGGCAGCTACAGGTCAGGTGGGCATAGAGATGCTGGATAAAATCGCCATATTGGGCGAACTGGGGATGGATGGAAGCGTGCGTCCCATCAAGGGTGCTCTTCCAATAGCCGTTGGCGTTAGAGATAGCGATATTCAGGGGCTTATCCTCCCCAAAGATAACGCAAAAGAGGCATCCGTCGTCAATGGCATACAGGTTTATCCCGTCGAGAATCTTCGTGAAACGGTGAACTTCCTCAATGGCGAGAACAACTTAGAAGCTTTTGATTATGACATTGCGGAAGCCTTCGCCCGTAGTTCCGAATACAAAATTGACTTCTCCGACGTGAAGGGTCAGGAGCATGTAAAGCGTGCTCTGGAGGTAGCAGCGGCAGGCGGACACAATATCATCATGATAGGCACCCCGGGATCAGGCAAGACCATGCTGGCGATGCGCCTTCCTACTATATTGCCTGTTATGAGTCTGGAAGAGGCTCTGGAAACCACCAAGATTTACAGCGTCGCAGGAAAACTCCCGGATGATTTCGCCCTGATAGCGGTTCGCCCTTTTAGGTCGCCGCACCACACCATATCCGATGCTGGCTTGATAGGCGGCGGGCGGATACCGAGACCGGGGGAAGCTAGTCTAGCTCATAACGGAGTCCTATTTCTTGACGAATTCCCCGAATTCAAAAAGTCATCATTGGAAGTCATGCGCCAGCCTCTTGAGTCCGGTTCGGTTACCATTTCCAGAGCCGCCGCATCTCTGAGCTATCCCGCCAATTTCATGCTTGCCGCCGCTATGAATCCATGTCCCTGTGGATTCAAAGGCGATCCCTACCATGAGTGCCGATGCACACCAGGCCAGGTTCAGAAATATATGGGTAAAATATCAGGTCCACTTTTGGATAGGATTGACATCCATGTAGAAGTAGCTGCCGTACCCTATGAAAAGCTTGCTGGGGAACCGACTGGTGAAAGTTCCCACGAAATCAGACAGCGCGTTAATAGAGCGCGTCAAATCCAACATGAGCGCCTTGCCGGATCTGGAATCTACTGTAGTGCCAGTATGCAACCCAAACAGATTAGAAAATACTGCAAGATGGCAGAAGGAGCGGATCAGCTTCTGGAAGTAGCTATCAAACAACTAGGGCTAAGTGCCCGCGCATACGACCGCATCTTGAAAGTATCCCGCACCATAGCCGATCTGGCTGAGTGCGATATTATTCAGGCGGAGCATATATCCGAAGCTATACAATACCGGAGTCTTGATAGGGATTTGTGGTTATACTGACAGTAGGTTGGGGTCTCTTTACCTTGGTCCAACCTACAGACTGCCGGAGGCTTGTTCCACACATATCTTTTCACATCCAGCCTTCTCAAGAGCATGATTTGGGCTTTTTTGCCTATCAATCAGAAGAGTCAGAAAAAAAATTCTGGAAGATTGATGACTATGCCGGTCAGGAATGACGGTGAATCCGTCATGACTTGTGATATCAAGCATGATATGAGACTCGAGATATACAATATCAAATTCGGCTTTCTATATGTTCCTTCCTCCTGTCGTATACTGTTCGTTCGCAGATTTCCAGCGTTGTCGCGACCTCTTGGATGTTGCCGCCGAGTGCCTCATACGTCATCTTAAAGAGTAGCTTTTCCGCTTCTTTCTCCGTACTCCCTAGTCTGACGAATATTCCTTCCTGATCGGGTCCAGAGAGTTTACTGTCTCTCACCTCTGGCGGTAGGTGCTCTGGGCCAATGATGAGAGAACCGGCAAGCAGGACTGTCTTCCGGATGCAATTCTCGAGTTCTCGGATGTTCCCGGGCCAATGGTAGTTTTGCAGAAGTTCTCTGGCTTCATCGGTTATCCGGACACCGCGCTTTTTCAGGACAGCGAAATGCTTCTGCAGAAAATGCTCAATCAGAAGGGAAATGTCTGCCTTGTGTTCGCGCAGCGGAGGAACGTGTATATCCGCAACATTCAACCGATAGAACAGATCTTGTCGGAACTTCTCCGCCGCTATTGCTTCCTTGATGTTTCGATTTGTAGCGGCGATGAACCGGATATCCACCTTGATGGGGCCTGTCCCGCCAAGCCTCTCGAATTCCCGTTCTTGAATTGCTCTCAGGAACTTTGCCTGAAGTTCGTAAGCCATATCCCCGATTTCGTCCAGAAAGAGTGTCCCGCCATCAGCGAGTTCCATCTTTCCGATTCTTTTTTCTATTGCTCCCGTGAATCCTCCTTTCTCGTGTCCGAAAATCTCGCTTTCCAGGAATTCTGGCTGAATCTTTGAGCAGTCTGCAACGATGAATGGTTCTGAAGAACGCGGGCTGTTCCTATGCAATGCATGGGCAATAAGCTCCTTGCCTGTCCCGGTCTCACCGGTGATGAGGACATCAAAATCTGAAGGCGCGACCCTATCTATCGTTCCCAAAAGATCTATCATTACCTGACTTCCCGCGATGATCTCGCCGTACTCACCTCTCAGTTCTGAACACAGATACTCGTTCTGCCTTACAAACCACTGTCGCTCAAGAGCCTTGGCGACTTTTATCTCGATGAGGTCCAGGTTGAGCGGTTTCTCGATGAAATCATAAGCGCCTCGCTCAATTATCGCCTCAACAGCAAGTTTGACGGTCATGTATCTGGTTATCATAATGACGAGGGTCTCCGCGTGCTTGAGATTTATTTCGCTTAAGACCTGCATTCCATCTTTCTTGGGAAGCCGAATGTCCAAAATCACGAGTTCCGGTAACATCTCCTCGACCTTCTCAAGTGCCTCTATTCCATCAGAAGCAGTCAAGATTTCATACCCATGCATCCGGAGTCTGTCACTTAGTATCTTTCGAGTATCTTCTTCGTTATCAACTACCAGGATTCTTGGATTTCTCATTGGTTCCCTCCGATACAAGTTCAGGTCAAGGGGCGCATTTATTAGTTGGGGGAGTCGTCCAGGACAAATA
>Ga0255402_1109_pt1 | contig 11223 bp, 7 predicted proteins | sample ANMaggSeSYBR01D4_FD_182125 | JGI IMG/M metagenome (GOLD analysis project Ga0255402, IMG submission 182125) | Sediment cell enrichment communities from methane seep in Santa Monica Basin, California, United Staets - ANME aggregate JGI... | ecosystem: Environmental > Aquatic > Marine > Cold seeps >...
AACCTCTATGAGGCATTGGAAGCATTTCCGGGCATCAGGGTTGAGCAGCAGTGTTCCTACTGCAATTTCAGCATCGTGAGGATGCAGGGGTTGGAATCGGGGCACACTCAGATATTGATAGACGGACAGCCGCTTTTCTCCGGGTTGGCTGGCGTGTATGGTTTGCAGCAGATCCCCACGTCCAGCATCGAAAGGATAGAGGTTGTCAAGGGGGCAGGCTCCGCGCTTTACGGTTCCAGCGCGATTGCCGGCGTGATAAACATCATCATCAAACAGCCGACAGCCAAGCCCGAAATATCCACCTCCGCCCGTTTCGGCGAGCATGGCACCAATTCCTACGGCTTATCGGCGTCGCAGAAATCCGGAAACATGGATATGATGTTGAACGTCCAGAAAAACGCCGGAAACGAAATTGACGAAAACGACGACGATCTGACCGACAGAGTCAAGACGGACAACATATCAGCCAGCGTGAGGATCAACTGGAATGACCTGAGCGGGGACGACCAGTTGAGTTTTTCCGGCAACGTAATCAATGAATCGCGACAGGGCGGCGATCTGGCAAGCGACAATTTTGAAAACCCCTTCGCGGAAGGCTCGGAGCATATCTATACTGCTCGATATGAAACGAACATAGGCTATAACAGGAAATTTTCATCGGGCAGTGAGATGTCCCTCACGCTGGCTTTCAGCAAACACAATCGGAGGGCGACCAACGATACGTTTGTGGGCGATTATCTCGCCACCCACGACGACGAATATCCGCCCTCCGATCTCCTGAAGCCCTACATCGCCGACGAGAATCTGTACGTGGCGGACGCGTACTATTCTCACCCGCTGTTGGATGACAGAAACAGGCTTCTTGCAGGCGTTCAGTATCTGCGAAATAGTATGGACGAGACGGGAATGTACACCATCGTAGAGGACTTGCCTGAACTTGGTCTGAGCGCGGGCGACTCCTATCTTTCAGAAAGCGAGAAATCCGCTGACGAGATCGGAATATACCTCCAGGACGAGTTTGCCCTGATGGACAATCTGGAGCTTGTGGCGGGCGTGCGATACGACAAGCACAGTTCTGAGGACTCATTCGCCGGCAGCGGCAAGGTCGCGGGACTGGACATAGAGCCTGTGGAATACGATGAAAGTTCAATAAACCCAAGATTTGCGGTGATGTTCAGACCGCTTACAGAGCTTACGCTGAGAGGCAGTCTGGGCACGGGATTCCGCGTTCCTTATGGATTTTCAGAGGATCTCCACCTTTGCAGCGGCTCTCCCAGAGTTTTCAAGCCGGCGTCATTGGAGCCGGAGAAATCCCTGAGCTTCAACGTGAGCGTAGATTATACGAAAAACAAGTGGGAAGCGGGAATCGGCTTATTCCGCACCAACCTTTCGGAAAAAATAGACTTCGCCGACGCCCCGGATAAGTATAAAACTCGCGGGTATGATTACGTATGGGAGAATATCGGCGACGCCTACACTCAGGGAGTGGAATTGAGCTTCAGGGCATTTTTGATCGAAGGGCTAAATCTCAGCGTCAATGGGACTTTCACCGACGCCCAATACGAAGTGGATCGGGACGACTGGCTCATGTCAGAAAGCGATTATCGTCAGGCGTGGATTGATGAATATGGCGAAGCGGAGGGCGCTCAGTTATTTGACCAGTGGTGGAAAGTGTACAAAGAGGCTTCCGACAAACATCAGCACATATCCCGCGTTCCGCAGACTATGGCGAGCGTCAACCTCGATTACGCTCTTGGCGATCTGGGGGTAGCGTTGGGCGTGGATTACAAGGGCAAGCTGTACATTGACTACACTTTTGACGACGCCGTTCCAGCGGAGATCAAGGAAACAGATCCCTTCGCCACAGTGAATGTTAAGGTGTCGAAGAAGCTAGTTGGCGGGGTTACGGCGAATCTGGGAGCGACCAACCTGTTCAACTACGTTCAGGATGACAAACGTACCGACGACGCCGCTTTCATGTGGGCGCCATACACAGGTCGCGTCATTTATGGCGGGATTGAAGTAGCATTTTAGCTGGATTTTTGACTTGCCGCCCCTTTTCTGTCTCGAATAGCTAGCCTCCTGCCACTCGGACAGAGAGGGGGCACCCAAAACCGTAAGGAGGAAAAAACGATGACCCGGCAATCTAAAATAGCGATAACAACGTCGCTTGCACTGCACGTGATTGGCTTCATTGTCCTTGCGGGCGTGAAGCTATATACAGAAGTGAGCGCCAAAGATGAAATGTCAGTTGCATTTGTCGAAGTGCAAAAGACAAGACCGCTGCGGCGTTCAGCCCACGTTCGACCGATGGCTTCGTTTAAGGAATCTCCGCAAAATCATCAGCAGGAGCAGGCGATTATTCGTCCGGCTCATCAGTCAACGGTAGTGTTTTACACCGACGCGCCGGAAAAGGTATTCTCTGCGGTCAAGGGCGTAAAAAATAAAGGCTTGAAGCAGATGGGTATCGTGCATCGCCCTTCAGCCGCGAATCGGCGGTATGCAGTCAATCCAACAATGACAGGCGATCTCAGGGAAACGCGCTTGAGCGGAATACAGACACAAGACGTTTCCAGTGGGATTGATTTCCTCAGTGAGATCAAACCGGTGCGGATAGAAGCAAGCTTAGGCGACATCCTCAATGGATTTGCCGAGAGAGTGCGCAGGAAAATAGAATCCAAGAAGCGGTATCCGCTGGCGGCTCAACGGGCTGTAGTCGAAGGATCTGTCGGCGTCAAAATGACTATCTTGAAAGACGGTTGCTTAGAGCAAGTGGACATCGCGGAATCCTCCGGACATGAAATACTGGACAGAGCGGCTTTGCGGAGCGTTCGCAGGGCTTCTCCATTCCCGCCGATACCCGAAGACGCAAAACGGGACAAAGTCCAGATGAGCATATATCTGGTCTTTGAGATCACGTAGAGTGTTATGTCAGACAGGAGCTACGCGCATAGCCTCAGTGAGCGACGTTATTCCCAGGGCGGCTTTGCGGATGGCGTCGGCAGCCATAGTGGTCATCCCCTGTTTGACAGCGATTTCCTGTATTTCTTTATCCGATGCGTCGCGCTTGAACGCCGAGATAATTTCAGGCGTGACCTCAAGCGTCTCAGCAATCAGGGTTCGTCCCCTGTAGCCGGTCTCTTTGCAATTGGGGCATCCAACTCGTTCGCGGAATTTTTTCGGCAGTGAATCCCAGTCAAGTCCGCCGATATGGGCAATGTCCGCAAGTCGCTCAAGAAGTTCCGGCGGCGGGTCTTTTTCGACGCTGCAATCGGGACATAGCTTCCGCACCAGCCGTTGAGCGGTGACGAGTTTTGTGGATTCGGCGACGATATATGGTGAACTGCCAAGTTCCAACATGCGCCTCAACACGCCCACCGCTTCGGAAACGTGCATCGTGGCAATAACCAGATGCCCGGTGAGAGCGCACTGCTGCGCGATATCAAGCGTCTCGACATCGCATATCTCACCGACCATAATAACATCGGGGTCGGAGCGCAATATGGAGCGCAACGCATCGGAGAACGTGAAGCCATCCCCGGGACGTATTGACACCTGCACAGCCCAGGGCAGAAAAAACTCCACCGGGTTCTCGGCTGTCAGTATCTTGACCTCCGGGCTGGTGACATGTTTGAGGCAGGAGTAGAGCACCGTCGTTTTGCCGGAGCCAGTCGGACCGCTTACGATTATCATGCCCCAGGGGGCTTTGAGCCAGCGCGAAATTCTCTCTTCGTCCTTTGGGGAAAACCCGAGGGCGTCGAGTTCTAACACTGAATGACTGCTGCGGTCAATGATGCGCACGGTGAGCGCTTCACCCAAACCCGCTGGCAGGAATGTAACACGCATGTCCACCTGTCTGTCGGTATCGGGAAATCTCAGCGGTATTCTGCCGTCCTGCGGCTTGCTCTTCTCGTTAACGTCACACTTAGCCATGATCTTCCACCGGGAGATGATGGCTGGCAGTAATCTAGTATCAATCTCAGCGATGGTGTGCAGAACACCATCTACCCGATAACGGAGAGTCCCAATGGGTTCCACGCCGGATATTCTTAAATGAGCCGACAGATGGATATCGCTGGCGTTCATCCTGTCGGCAATCAGGATCATGAGGTTTACCGCCTCTGCCGCCGATGGCTCGGATTCGCCCGGCGGAATATCCTCCGCGCCAAACTCCCCCGCGTGCTCGCGTAGAGTCTCGACGAGCGGACCGATACTCACAGGAAGATCGATGCGCGGCTCCTGGCCTTTCAGAAAGCGGTCAATATCTTCCCGGTAAAATCGCCACTGACGACCCACCTTCATGCCCTTGATCTTTCCCTCTCTGACCCAGCGATAGAAGGTGGAGCGCGTGGTATCCAGAAGCTTTATTGCCTCTTTCATGTCAAGGATCTCGCCGGTGTTCTGTCCTTGTTTTTTCGCGGATGTTTCAGGTTCAGTCTTTTCTTTGTCTTTTTTAGCCATTTTCGACCTCTCTTTGTATTGTATTATAATATATCATAAACACTATAATACTTAACAGTGTAACAGACCCAAGCCGCTATGTCAAGCAAGAAAGGTCACAACGTATCATAAACGCCATAAAACACAACAGATTCTCACGGATCAAGACGGATGAACGCCGATCAGGGATGTCCTTTTGCTGAACACGAAACCACCGTCCAAAATCCGTTAGAATCCGTAATATCCGTGCTCATCCGTGTGCTATTTCTGAAACGTCTCTCCACTTAATCCTGAAGAGCCTTCTTTTAAAATAAATCCCTTGCATTTTCCATAACGAGGCGGGACAGGAATGTCTCGCCTATCGGCTGTGTTTACGATAGTTGGGACATTCCTGTCCCGATTCTGAGGCAATCAAAAATCTAAAATCAAAAATCGAAAATACTTAAGCAAGTTTAAGAAAAGATTTTGCAATTTTACCAATGATAGTTTGTAGTAGTGCAATTCATTGCACGTCCATGCGTTCACCACGGACGGCGATGAATCGCCTTACTACAAACCTTATGATCTTTTCTGAAACTTGCTTACAGGTATAATTCAAATAATTGTTTCCAAACCTCTTCTGAAATGGTATAATTATCTATATAGGTCGTGGATTTGGCTGAAGTAGCATTGATTTAGAGCTTATCTATCAGAGAGGGTAACATGGGCAGTTTTTCATCCAAAACGCTGGAATCCATCATCCACCATCATCACGGCGGCGTGGACGACGATATTTCGTTTCGGCGTATCGTCACCGGCAAATTCAACACCTCGTATTTCGTTCTCGCTGGCGGCGAGCAGTTCATTTTGCGTATTGCTCCGTCCGAGGACGAGGTGTTTGTTTTCTACGAGCGCGGCATGATGCGCCAGGAACCGGATATTCATCAACTGCTTCTGTCGAAGACATCAGTCCCGGTTGCGCGTATTTTCACCTACGACAATTCGCATACGCTGATTGACCGCGATTTTCTCATCATGGAGCGTCTGCCGGGGCTTCCGCTCACTGAGGCGCACAGCGTGTCCCAAAATTCCGTGTTTCGACAGGTGGGGAAGCATCTGGCGCAAACCCATAGCCTGACAGCGGATCAGTATGGCTATCTGGGAGCGCACCACCCGATGAAACCGCAATCTACGTGGGTTGAGGCATTCGAGATCATGTGGAACAAGATGATTGACGACATTGTCAAAGTGGGATACTATGGCGAAGGGGAAAGTAATATGATGCGTTCTCTGCTGGATCAGTATATCGCCATGTTTGACCGCCCCGTGCCGGCAAGCCTGCTTCACATGGACATCTGGCACCAGAATATTCTCGTGGACAGAAAGGGAAACGTAACGGGGCTGGTGGACTGGGATCGCGCTTTATGGGGCGACCCTGAGATTGAATTCGCCGTTCTGGACTACTGCGGTATTTCAGAACCGGCGTTCTGGGAGGGCTACGGACGGAAACGGGACGAGTCCGATCCTGCCCGAATCAGGCAGGTTTTCTATCTGCTGTATGAACTGCAAAAATACATAGTCATCCGACACGGACGCGGACGCGACCCGGTATCGGCGAAACAATACAAACGACAGGTCATGGAGACAGCGCTGAAATATCTCTAATATAACGTCAGTTCGACATAAGAATCATGTCATTCCCGCGAACGCGGGAATCCAGAATACACCGGAATACAGTTATTTGCCAGAAGACTGGATTCCCGCGTTCGCGGGAATGACAAATCCTCCGTGAATGGTCCCAAACTTGTCCTCGCGGAAGCGGGGAACATCGGTATTGTCTGGATATTTATGTCGAACTCACGTTAATATACGTGTTAATCGGTGATATTCGTGATTTGCTAATGGGCTACTGTAAACCTCATAACGCCGCCATTCGTTTAACCGCTGGAAAAGCAAGAGTATTAGTATGCCTCACGGCTGACAACTGATTGGCGACTATTCGCGTTCTGAACGACAGAGAAGGAGCTAGTATCTAATGAAACGTGCATTTATATGGGTTGTATTTCTGATTTTCATTGCCTGTTCGACGGCTTCATACGCTGGAACCGGGCGAACAGCGGCGCAATTCCTATCTCTCGGCGGCGGAACGCGGGCTGCCGGCATGGCAGATGCCTTTGTCGCTGTTTCCGGGGACGTGAACGCCGCGTTCTGGAATCCGAGCGGGCTGGGTGACATCTCTGAAATGCAGATGACTCTGTCATATATGAATTATGCCGCCATGTTCGGCGAAGCCAGCGAAGGAATGTATTACGCTCTTGCCGCCTTTGCCATGCCAGTCAAGGATTGGGGGGTCTTTGGAACGAGCTTGCAGATTCAGGATCAAGGCGGGATGACCATAACTACTGACAGCCCTGAGCCTGTAGGCGAAGCTGACCTGGGCACAAATTGGGCATGGGCGTTGTGCTACGCCGACGAACTTAGCGAAGGTCTGCTGGCTGGCGTCAACGTGAAAATCATCCATCAAAAGCTCTGGACAGAATCTGACACAGCCTACGCCGCCGATATGGGCGTTCAGTATTCTATATCAGCCGTGCCGGTGAATATAGGCGCCGCGCTGCAAAATCTGGGTACGGGTATTCAAATGACAGATGAATACCAGACTCAGCCGCTGCCCAGAAGCCTGAAACTTGGCTTGGTCTTGAATCTTGTGGATATGCCCGCTCATAGGCTCAACGTCGTATCTGATTACACTTCATTCGTGGACAAACTGAGTGAGACTAAGGAAGACAAAAACAGCCCCGTTTTTGACGCCAAACGCGCAGGCGTTGGAATACACGCCCTTCGACCGGAAAACTGCGAGAGAGGATTGGGCATGGAATACTGGTATGCCAATGTGCTTGGTCTGCGCGTTGGTTACAAATACGTGCCTGATATGCCCAGCGATGATATCACCGACCATATCACTATGGGACTCAGTATCAGATATTCGGGATACCAATTTGATTACGCCAGAGTTCCTGGAATTGACGTTCCCGGCGGCGGCGATATTGACAAGTTCGCCCTTCTGTTCAGATTTTAATAATGATGAAACCACGAAATTATCTCCGTGTTGTCATAGCCATTATTGTGATGTCTGTCTCCTGTCCTGTTCTGGCAGACTCTCTGCTTCACGATCCGGAAGCAGAGGCTGTGATTCAGCAAAACAAGCGGTTGAACGCGCCACTTGAGGATTCGCTGTCTTCTGCCCCACAAAAATCTCCCGGCAAGGCGTTTCTTTTCTCTGCCGTTGTGCCCGGAGCGGGGGAGTTCTACAGCGGGGCAAAAAGAGGCGCGGCGTTCGCGGCGGCGGAAGTTGCCGTCTGGGTGGCTTACATTGTGCTGCATGGACGAGCAGAGGAACTGAAAAACGATTACATAGGATTCGTTGATGAGCACATAGTTTTTGAGGCAGACTCCCCTGCAACGTCCACCGCAAACTGGACGCTGGAGGACTATGAACACGCCACCCAATCCGACAACTGGCACTATGTCTATACCGAAGAAAATGGAAAGCCGCTTGACAGGGTGGGGAAATTCTACTGGGATGACCTGCCTGAAGAGAGAATAGACCAACCGGGCGCGGATGATATGGTCTCCGAATCTCGCGCGGAAGCCTTTGGACAGCGTAGCGCGGCTAATGATAAGTTCAAGCAGGCAAAATTCTTTCTGGGTCTGGTGGTGGTTAATCACATCGTCAGCGCAATTGACGCGAGAATCGCCGCTACGGTTTACAACAGCCGGATTGCAGAAGCCGCCCCTGAAATGTCCTTCCATCCCACCGTATCTCCATCAGGCGGCGTGGGCGCACTTCTGACGCTACGCAGGCAGTTCTGAAACAAATAGTCTAAACCTACCGCGAGAGCAACAGTAATCTGCTCGATACCTTAAGAGGGAGCTTTGAGCAATGTTGTGTCCAGAAAATACGAAATCGGGATCTACCATAAAGCTATTCCTGCCAATACTGGCAATTGCTATTTTATGGGCTGGATGCGTTATCAAGCCCGTTGACTTTAGCCCGGGGTTGGCCAAGTTCGATGTCGGGCAATATGGCGAAGCCATGTTAGTGTTCCAGGAGGTCGCCGATAAAGATAGCGGAAAAGCCAATCGAGCACGGTTCTATATAGGGGAATGTTACAAATACCAATCCAAATATGACATGGCTATAGAGCAGTTTCAGATGGTAGTGGATACTGAACCACCCAGAAGCTATCTCGCCAATCAAGCCAGAGACAGAATATCACAGATAAAGGAAGGAAGAAAAGATGTAGAGCGATTGGGCGTTCTTTTCCACAGTAGTAAACTCGGAGATGAAAAAGCGGCAGATTATCTGATGGAGAGAGGTCTGGTTTACGAAACCAAACTGGGTGACTATGAGAGCGCGATAAAGTCATATCGTCAGGTGGTAGATGAGTGCCCTGGAACAAAAAAAGCGGCTCAGGCTCAGATCAACATTGGCAATATATGTTTTTACAGGTTATATGACTATGTAAGAGGGTGGCCTGAATTCAGGAAGGTAAATGCAGAAAACTATCCTGCTCTGACGTATCGCATATCGGAAGTCGAAAAACTACTTCGAGAGACCAATAGGCTCAGGCAAGAGATAAGTAAAAATATGTCCTTCATTAAAAAAGCCCAAAAAAGACGACCAATGTCGAAAATAGCCAAAGGGTATGAGATATACGGCGGCGTAAAGAGTGCGGACGTTGCTACAGCCTATATGGCTATAGCAAAGGCATGGAAACAACTCAGAAACTATCCCAAAGTTCTGGAAGTTTACCGAACATTCATAGAGCAATTTCCATTTACGCTTCTCCAGGCATCTGAATCCAGGTACGGTATAGGGGAGGTATATCAGGAGTGGGGTAGATACATGGAGGCGGTAGATGCATACAAAGTGTATATGGAGTTCCATCCCACGCATTACAGAATACACGAAGCCATCTACAACGTTGCCAGGTCCTATGAGATTATGGAAGACTATGAAAAGGCATACAAAATGTATAAGAAGTATTGCGACACGTATTCAGAGGCTTCGCGTTTACAGGAGGTTTCGCTTCTACAGGACGCAAGACTTAAGTTACAAAAGTACGGAGCAGATAAAGATCAGGATGGTTTTCTTCATTACATGGAACTCATGGAAGGGACTTCCGACACTGATCCCAATGAACATCCTGAGTGAATATGATTGATTGACTTTATTAAATCTGCGAAACTATAGGTTAATTATGATTCGTCTTAACAAAAGCCCACTTAGTGGCAAGCTTACCTATAGAATCCACAGCCAGAGCCTTTTCAAGCCCCTGAGTCATTATAGATTCAATGTCGTCTTGTTCTAGGGCGACTCTGAGTATCACAATCTCATCCAGAATACATTCGGCGTGATAGATTCCGCCATTTCCAGGCCATCTGCCGAATTGGAGAGATGTGTTACTCTCGCTAACCTTACCGTTCTGAGCCAGAACACCTACCTCCACCGCGTTCTCATACAGCTTGATCTCGGAGCCATCGTAAGTCCCGGCCAGATGAACCCATTCACCATCTTTGGTAGCCCCGCCGCTTAATTGCACTTTGGCGTTCGCGTCGTTTACCACTCCGCATTCCCATTGGCCGCTCCGCTGTGCTAGGTTGTAAGATCTGTCTGTCGCTCCAGCGGTCTTATCTAAAAATCCGTTATAGTTGTCGGCGGTATGGGAATGTAAGAAGACCCATGTGGCAATCGTCAGTTCATCCATTCCCTCAAGGCTGGGATCATCAGGTATTTCCACATAATCATCAACGCCGTCGAAGTTCAACGCTTTGCCAAACTTACCATCAGACCAGATTGCTCCAAAAATGTCTCCGTCATTGCTGTTGTCGGAAGAGTCATTGACTTTATCACCTTGTCCCTCATTCAACAGCCACATACCAACAATAGTTTCAGGATCAATTGCGTAAGCAGATCCACTGCAAATCATTGTGGTTATAATAAAAAACACTAAGCCTACCAATGTTTTTGAACAAAAATCCATGATTACTATCTCCTTTTACTGCCTGGGATTGGGAAGTCCTTCGCTGCTTCATCCAACACCAGAACCCAATCGTTTCCTATTCCGCTGGATGGCGGGGTGAATTCCCGAACCCTGGCATCAGGGAACTGACCGATGAATTGCGACGTTCCATCCCGCGGGTCATACCAATAAGCCTTCACTTCCATTCCGGAAACCTTGTCCATGCGGACAGTCACCGGTTTGCCCGAAGCAATGTACACAAAGGCATAGCTCCCATCCGAGTCACGGGTCGCTTGAACGCGATCAGTTGTTTTCATTGGGTCGCCCACGATAATGGACTGATCAGGAATCCGGGTTAGCATGGGGCGCGACTCAATCAGATTCCGAAGATACTGCATCTGCGAAGCGCCTGGCAGCTTAATCGCCTCTTTCCAGTGCATGGTAGCGCCCCAACGCGGTTTTGGCATACCCGGAGCCCAGAACTGATAAATTTCGTTACAGCCATAGGCATGTCCCGCCGCGCCGGCGAAAACGCCACAGTACGCCGGTCTTCGCACGTCAAATGCACTCAATATAGGCACATCAGGTACAGCATTCTTCAGACCGTCGGTGATATTTTCATAGTTATTCTCGCCGTCAATGACAGGTTTGACAGGCTTCAGTTTATAGTCATTATCCACCATATCATAATTGCGGTTTCTAATGCTGTGGCTGGACTGAATCATGTTGAAGTCCAACCACGCGTCGTCGTGAAACCACGTGGAAGAAGTTTGTCCGC
>Ga0255402_1110_pt1 | contig 11215 bp, 16 predicted proteins | sample ANMaggSeSYBR01D4_FD_182125 | JGI IMG/M metagenome (GOLD analysis project Ga0255402, IMG submission 182125) | Sediment cell enrichment communities from methane seep in Santa Monica Basin, California, United Staets - ANME aggregate JGI... | ecosystem: Environmental > Aquatic > Marine > Cold seeps >...
GGTAAATTGTTCAGCAAGGGAACATGGCGACAATCGAGAAAATCGAAAACTCATAAGAGGTGGAATATGTTATCCGATGGGGTTAGAGTAGGAGTTATTGGGCTGGGAATCGGCAGGTGGCATCTGGAGAGTTATCTTGCCGTTCCTGATGTTAAGGTGGCGGCGATATGTGATATTGATGCGGAAAGGGTCAGAACAGCCGCCACGCGGTATGGCATCGCGAAGATGGACCGCATTGCCCTTCGTTTGCTGAAAGCCTGGCATGAGCCAGAGAAACATGTCCTGTTGTACCAGGATGAGTTTTCTTACTATCGCCAACCCACTGTTGCCAGAGATTATGAAGCGATGGGTAAGTTCCAGCCTTTGGCACGCAGAAGTCACAGGTCTGATACTGCTTTCCGTGGGATAGGCGCGCTAAATGCTATCACAGGACAGGTTACTTACCAGCAAGCATCCAGGACAAACATTCTACGATTGGTCAAATTCTATGACGCCATTGCAGCAGATTATCCCAATGCAAACACTATCTTTATGGTTCAGGACAACTGGCCTGTGCACCATCATCCTGACTTGTTGGTTCACCTGCAAGCACAGCACTTTGAGTTCCCAATTCATAAGCCAAAGAACTGGCCTGATGAACCATCGCCCAGAGCTAAACGGAATGCTGAGAAGCGCAAGGCTAAACTACCCATCAAGATTCTCCAGTTACCCACCTATGCATCGTGGGCAAATCCCATTGAGAAGCTGTGGCGATGGGTAAGACAGACGGTTATTCACCTCCATCGGTTAAGTGATGATTGGTCTGAATTAAAGCAACGCGTTTGTGATTTCATCCTATCATTCAGAAGAGGCTCAAACGAGCTGCTAAGATATGTGGGTTTATTACCCGTTTAATTTATCAAACTTCATAAGTCAGGCCTCCAATGACTGTCCAAAGAAATTACTGGAGGCTCGACTTTAGTCGAGATCTGAATAGGGAAGTTGTTTTTTTACAAGCACTTATGGAGTGCGGAAGCTTGCTTCCGCCGCTGGAGCAAGCTCCAGCACTCCAAGCTTGATGATCAAGCATATTGGGAAACTATGGATACTAAAGGCGAGGAGATATGATGCCCGCGTTGTGGATGCTATGAAGGCACTTAAGCTGATGGGTTCATCCCGGCGTGTTGGACATTACCACTACAGAGTGGACGGACGAATTAGCAAAAAGCATATCCTCCGCAGGACGAACCCGGCTGGATGCAAAGGGCGAGATATTCTACTGACAGAAAGCGAAAAACGGCGAGCAATTATGGATAAACTCGCCGCTGATCACCGTTCACTTACTCCACTAACTCGATAACTGCCATTGACGCGCCGTCACCAAAGCGAGTACCGAGTTTTACTATTCGCGTATATCCGCCGTTCCTATCTTCGTATCTTGGACCTATATTATCGAACAACTTTCTAAGTATTTCCTTATCATGGATGGTCTTTGCCGCTGTTCGACGGGCATGGAGATCGCCGCGTTTGGCAAGTGTAATGAGCTTTTCGGCTGTTCGCCTTAGTTCTTTGCTTTTTGGTTCAGTAGTTTTTATTGTTTCATGCAGGAAGAGGGAAGCAGCCATATTAGCAAGCATAGCTTTTCTGTGTGCGCTTGTTCGTCCCAGCTTCCTGCCTCTTTTCCTATGACGCATCTGTTGGTTCCTCCGCTACTCTCACTTCGTCACCGTCCAATATCATATTAAAACTGAGTCCCATTTCATCCAGGAGCGTTTTTATCTCGTTCAGCGACTTTCTACCGAAGTTTCTATATCTCAGCATCTCCGGTTCCGTTTTGGTTACCAGGTCTTTGATGGTAATAATATCGGCAGCTTCCAGGCAATTTGCTGAACGGACAGATAACTCTAGTTCAGCCACTGGCTTTGAGAGATACGCCTTGCGCCGCTCCATTTCTTCATCTACTTCTTCCACTTCCTCAACGTAAGTTTCGTCAAACTGTACGAATATGCGGAGGTGATCAGTGAAAATCTTTGCAGCTTCCGCGAGGGCATCTTTCGCGGTGATAGTTCCATCAGTCCAGACCTCAAGGATGAGTTTGTCGTAGTCGGTCATATCCTCTCGCACGTTTTCCACCCGGAAATTAGCCTTTCTTATGGGAGAAAAAATGGAATCAACAGGTATCACACCGAGCACGGATTCTTCATCGTTGTTGATCTCAGCCGGAACGTATCCTCTGCCGTTGTCAACGTATATCTCCATCACCAGCGCGCCGTTTGTATCCAGCGTCGCTATGTGCTGATCGGGATTTATTATTTCCACTCTACTGTTAGGCTGGATGTCTGCGGCTGTTATTTCTCCTACGCCTCTGGCGTCCAGATACAGCATCACCGGACCATCATCAAGGAGCTTAAATCTGATCTCCCGCAGATTCAGAATTACTTGTGTAACATCCTCTACCACACCTGACACAGTGGAGAATTCATGTAGAACGCCATCAATTTTGATGGCAGTCATGGCAGCGCCTTTAAGCGCGGACAGTAGAATTCTGCGAAGTGAGTTTCCGAGTGTTATGCCAAGCCCTCTTGACAGTGGTTCAGCAGTAAATTTCCCATAGTTATAAGTTAGAGCGTCAGGATCAGCCATGAGCCTCTTGGGCATCTTGAGCTCTTTCGCATACATATTTTCGACCTCCTGCGCATGATGGAATCAACCGAGCACTACTTAGAAACATTGAAAACAAAACCAGAAAAAACAAGCTTTCTGGACTTGTATTTCCAGTCTATTTGGAATATAACTCTATTACCAACTGCTCTTCAATTGTCTCCGGCACCTGTCCCCTTGTGGGAAGATTCTTGACAGTCACCTGCATTTTGTCACGGTCAACTTCCAGCCATTCCGAAATGCCTCTTTGCTGGGCGGATTCCATGGCTGCCTCGATTCTCTGGAGACTCCTGCTTCTCTCTTTTACCTGTATTACATCCCCCTCTTTGAGCAAATACGAAGGGATATTCACCTTCTGACCATTGAGGGTAAAATGGTTATGAAGAACCAACTGCCTCGCCTCTGCCCGAGAAGACGCCAATCCAGATCGATACACCATATTGTCAAATCTGCTTTCCAACAAGCGTAGCAAATTCTCACCCGTAACGCCCTTTTGACGTTCAGCAGTATGAAAATATCGTCTGAACGGTTTTTCCAAGACGCCATAGATCCTGCGAATTTTCTGCTTTTCCCTCAGCCGAATTCCATAGTCCTTCTGTTTGCCCCGCGTTTGACCGTGTTGGCCAGGGGGGACAGGTCTGCGCTCAAAGGCACACTTGAAGTAGCATCTTTCACCCTTGAGAAAGAGCTTCTCGCCTTCCCTGCGACAGAGCCTACACACTGCACCTGTATATCTAGCCATCCATACCTCCTGAGTAAGTGATGAATTAGTCTGACGAACAATCGGATATGCTTCCCCGTCATTCATCACTATTTCATACTCGTCTGCGCTTTGGTGGTCTGCAACCGTTATGAGGAATGGGGGTAACATCTTTGATAATACTGACCTCCAAACCTGCGGCAGTGAGCGCTCTGATTGCGGATTCTCGCCCTGGACCGGGACCCTTTACGCGTACTTCCACCCTCTTCATTCCATTTTCCATAGCCTGCTTGGCGCAGGACTGCGCGGTAAGCTGCGCGGCAAAGGGCGTTTGCTTGCGAGACCCCGTAAAATTCATAGTACCTGCGCTTGCCCATGATATAGTATTTCCACTGAGGTCAGTGATAGTCACAATAGTATTGTTGAAGGTTGTTTGAATATGAGCTATTCCCTGACTGATATTCTTCTTTACTTTCTTCGAGCGAGATCTTGATTTTCCCAACCTATACACTCCCTATTTCTGGATGATAAGAACTAAGAACCGAGCATCGAGCATACCTTATCCAACACGTCGAGCGGTTTCTTTAGATTTTCTGCCCACAGCAATAGTTCTTTTAGCTTTGTAACCACCTCTGCGAGTTCTGGCATTTGTACTGGTGCGCTGACCACGGACGGGAAGATTTCTGCGGTGTCTCAATCCCCGATAGCTACCAATATCCATGAGTCGCTTGATATCCATCTGAACTTCTCGTCGGAGATCACCCTCGACTTTGTAGTTGTCCTCCACTACCGTTCTAAGCTTGTTGATTTCATCTTCAGTCAGAGCATTTACTCTGGTGGCGGGATCAACACCTGCCTCCTGAATTATATTTTTGGCTGTAGTCCAGCCGATTCCAAAAATGGATGTCAAGCCGGCTTCAATCCGTCTATCTCGCGGCAACTCGACCCCAGCAATTCGAGCCATGAGAACACCTCCCTAGTACAGTGACACTTACTCATCCCTGGCGTTGTTTGTGTCGCGGGTTCTCACATATAACACGAACAATGCCTTTTCTCTTAATTATTTTGCATTTTTCACATCTTCGTTTTACTGATGATTGTACTTTCATAACAGTTACTCCCCGCAGAGATAAACAACACACTCCGCGACATAAAAAGAAATGTCTCGTGACCACAAATCACTTTTTTCTATATACAATTCTACCGCGTGTCAGATCGTAGGGCGATAGTTGAACTGTGACCTCATCCCCCGGCAGTATTTTGATGAAATTCATTTTCATCTTGCCAGACAAATACACAAGCGCCTTATGACCATTTTCCAGTTCGACCCGGAACATAGCATTCGGGAGCGGCTCGATCACTTTCGCCTCTACTTCTATGGCGTCTCGTTTAGGCATAATCCCTACCTTTTCCGGTCATGAAACAGCGGGAGCGATTTATCGCCTGCTTAAATCTCATCCTCGCTATTCAGTTGAAAAAAAACGTTTAAGAACACGTTAAAATTTCGGGTCCGTCATCCAGAATAATGATCGTATGTTCAAAATGGGCTGAAAGGCTGTCGTCTTGCGTCACTGCCGTCCAACGATCATCCAATATATCTATTTCGTAATCTCCAGCATTTACCATTGGTTCGATAGCCAGAACCATGCCTTTTTTCAGTCTTGGTCCACGATTCGGGGTCCCAAAATTTGGCACCTGCGGTTTTTCCCACATCTCTTTGCCTATGCCGTGTCCAACAAAATCACGAACGACAGAGAATCCGCTCTTCTCAACGTAAGCCTGTATCGTATGTGAAATATCTCCGACCCTGTTTCCTGCGACAGCTTTCGATATTCCCTCATACAGGGCATTTTTTGTGATTTCCAGAAGGCGCTTTGCTTCTTCGCTTATTTCGCCCACAGGAAAAGTAGCCGCCGTATCCCCGTAATAGCCATCGAGGGAAGCCATGACGTCAACGCTCACTATGTCTCCAGAATGGAGAATGCGTTCGTCTGGGACGCCGTGTACGACCACGTTGTTGACAGAAACACAAATATCTCCGGGAAAACCTACTTGCGGTGGCGCTGGTATTCCGCCGCGCTCCCTGATCAATTGACCTGCCAGTTGCCCCAGTTCCTTAGCGATAACGCCGGGTTTGATCGCGCTTTCCAAAGCCTGCAAAACTTCAGATACCATCCTGCCGCTGGCGCGCAACAGTTCAGTCTCAGCTTTCGACCTCAGAAAAATCACGTTTCTTACCTGAATTGAATCACTGCGCTGTTACCTGTTATTCTCAAGATGGCTACGATAGAGAACGACAGATAGAGGCATATACATCTTCAATTGCATTATTGCCTGAGACCTCTACCAGTTTCCCAGAACCTCGGTAGTAATCCAGCAGCGGCGCCGTTTGCTTTTCGTAAACTTGCAGACGTTCCCTGATCGTCTTTTCATGGTCGTCGTCGCGCTGGTATAATTGACCGCCGCATTTATCACATATCCCCGCCTTTTTGGGAGCGGAATACGTTACATGATATACGGTCTGACAGTCTCGGCAGGTTCTTCTGCCGGATAGTCGCTCAACCACCACGTCCGCTGAAGTATCAATGTTGACCACAGCATCCAGAGATATGTCCAGTTTGGCTATGAGTTTATCCAGAGCATTAGCCTGCGGCACCGTGCGCGGGAAACCGTCAAGAACGAAACCCGCACTAGCATCTGGTTGCGCCAGACGATCATCTATTATGCCAATAACAACATCATCTGGAACCAGTTGACCTTTGTCCATATAGGATTTCGCCATCAATCCCATTTCTGTTTTATCTTTAACCGCCTGCCGCAGAATATCGCCTGTGGCGATGTGCAAAGCGTCGTATTTTTGGGATAACTTCTGAGCTTGCGTACCCTTCCCTGCTCCGGGTCCACCAAGAAGTATTATCTTCATTACTCAACTCCTACCATTTAACACTGATTACTGCTCACTGGTCTTATCTTCCGCGTCTTGGTCTTAGTTTTCCTTTCTTCAGGAAACCTTCGTAGTGACGCATTATCAGGTGCGATTCGATCTGCTGCATGGTATCAAGCCCCACACCCACAACGATGAGCAGGGGAGTTCCGCCGAAACTGATGGGCACTCCCAGATGCTCAGAAAGGATGTAAGGCGTCAAAGCAACACCAGCCAAGAAAAATGCCCCTACCAGAGTAATCCTTGTCAGAGCGCGATCAATATATTCTGCTGTAGATTTGCCGGGTCTTATTCCGGGGATAAATCCGCCGTATTTTTTCATATTGTCGGCAAGATCTACAGGATTGGTCGTAACAGCAGTATAAAAATAGGTAAAGAATATTATCAACACAGCATACATGATGTGATACATGGGCCATCTACTGAAATAGCCCACAATATCCTGCACAATGGCGCTTGGAACCATCCTTGCCAGCGTTGTGGGGAACGATATAATAGTTATGGCGAAAATTATGGGGATCACGCCCGCTTGATTTACGCGAAGCGGTAAATGCGTCATCTGCCCGCCATATACCTTCCTGCCTACCACCCGTTTGGCGTATTGAACCGGGATTTTCCTTGTGCCAAGCGTCATGAAGATGACGCCCATGATGATAGCAACCACCACAGCTAAGAAAATAAGCACCTGAACGAGTTCAAGGCTTCCCTCGGTTGTGGAGAACAAGCTTTTGAACATGTTGATCGCGCCATTGGGTACCCTGGCAACGATATTGGCGAAAATTATGAGGGAAATTCCATTTCCAATCCCTCGTTCGGAGATCTGCTCGCCCAACCACATCACAAACGTGGTTCCCGCCATCAGCGTCACAATCGTGACGAACATAAACGCCGCAGGAGGTATCCCCGCATGAATCACCTGAATATCTCCAGCCCCCAGGTAACCGGGATTCCGAAGAGCCATACTGATACCCGCGCCCTGAACAGCGGCGAGAATTACCGTTCCATAACGAGTGTACTGCGTGATCTTTTTCTGCCCGGTGGGACCCTCTTTCGAGAGCCGCTCCAGATAGGGAATCACCACTGTCAAAAGCTGCAATATGATGGATGCGCTGATGTAAGGCTGTATTCCCAATGCGAATATGGTCATCTGGCTAAAAGCCCTGCCAGCAAAGAGATCATATAATTGCAGAACGCCACCCTGTGGAGCCAGCTTGCCGAAGAAATGCGTCAATTGCTCGTCGTCAATCCCAGGCATAGTAACATGAGCGCCAAGCCTGAGCACAGCCAACAACAGAAGGGTAAATATTATTCGCTTTCTCAGATCGGGAATCTTAAAGGCATTTTGGAAAGCACTAAGCACCTATGCACCCCCTACTTTAGGTCTAATAGTCTATAAGTCCATGAGTCCATGGGTTTACAGACCTATCTCCACAGCTTTTCCACCAGCGCCCTCAATCTTACTCAAAGCGGATTTGGAGAACCGATGCGCTTTTACGGTCAAGCTTTTGTCAAGCTCACCATCTCCCAGAATTTTGACGCCATCTTTCCACTTCTTGATGATCCCAACGCTTTTCAACAGCTTGGGCGTCACAATAGCGCCATCCGAGAACCCGTTCAGCTTATCCAGATTCACAACGGTGTATTCTTTTCTGAAGATATTGGTAAAACCGCGTTTTGGCAATCGCCGTTGAAGAGGCATTTGCCCACCCGAGAACCACGGGCGCGATTTTCCGCCTGAACGCGATAGCTGTCCTTTGTGTCCTTTGCCGGATGTTTTACCTGTTCCTGAGCCTTGCCCTTTTCCCAGACGCTTTTTCGCACGGGTAGAGCCTTTGGGCGGTCTCAACTCGTTCAATCTCATAATAGCTTTCTCCAGGTCCTGCACTGGGGCGGTTTATGCCCATTTGCTCAACAACTCCTCGGCAGTTTTGCCGCGGAGACGCGCTACGTCCTGTAAACTTTTCAGTTTTTTCAATCCATCCATTGTGGCGGCGGCAAGATTCAGAGCGTTATTATTACCCAGCGATTTGCTCAATATATCACGAACACCGACGGCTTCGAGTATAGCTCTGACCGCCCCGCCTGCAATAACGCCCGTACCAGGCAAAGCAGGTTTTAGCATAACCCTGCTAGCGCCGTAGCACCCGATCACTTCATGTGGTATAGTAGAGCCGGACAATCGCACTTCAACGAGGTTCTTCCGCGCGTTCCCCATCCCTTTGCGGATAGCTTCAGGAACTTCGTTGGCTTTCCCAAAGCCCATACCGAATATACCCTGACCGTTTCCAACAACTACCAGCGCGTTCCAACTGCGAGAGCGTCCGCCTTTTCTTACGCGATCTACTGGCGTTATCCTTATAACTCTTTCTTCAAGCTCTAATTCATCAGGATCAATTCTTTTCAAGAACTCCCCCTTCTTGTGAAACAGTGAGCAGTCACGGCTACGGTTTCCTGCGACAAGTGACTGATAACCGTTTAAAGTTCAAAACTTCAAACCGGCTTCTCTGGCGGCTTCAGCTAACGCTTTCACTCTGCCGTGATAGAGGTAACCCCCTCTATCAAACACGACTTTCGTGATGTTTTTCTCTAAAGCTCTTTTGCCTATCTCTGCGCCAACCACCTTCGCTGTTTCCGCATTGTTGCCAGTAACTTTATCCCTAACGTCAGGCAAGAGTGTAGATGCCGATACCAGTGTGCTGCCGCTCTGATCATCAATTATCTGAACATAAATATGTTTTATGCTCTTGAATACACTCAACCTCGGACGTTCAGATGTACCGAATACCTTCTTCCTGACCCGCCTGTGCCTTCTAAGGCGAGCAACCTTCCTATCTAAATTTCGGCTCATTTCTTACTCCGTTTATCAAGCATCAAACACTATCCCGCGGCTTTTCCAGCTTTTCGCCTTATATGCTCACCCAGATATTTTATTCCCTTACCTTTATATGGTTCGGGTTTCTGGTAATCCCTTATAATAGCGGCTACCTGTCCCACCTGCTGTCTATCTATCCCACTGACAACAAGCGGAATTTCAGGCTGATTTTGCACAGTTACCGCATTCTCAATGGCTATATCTATTCCCTCGGGCACTTCGTACACTATGGGATGAGAATGGTTCAACTGTAGTGTCAGGACGCCATTTTCAAACTGAGCTTTATATCCCAAACCAGCGATCCGAAGGGCTTTGGCGAATCCCTGATCAACACCCGTCACCATATTGGCGATCAAAGCTCTGGCTAGTCCGTGCAAGGCTCGTATTCGCCTGTGATCTGAAGAACGCGTGACCACAATCCGATTGTCCTCTACAGCCACGCTCACCCCTTCAGGAATTTCCTGCGAAAGCTTCCCCTTTGGACCCTCAATTGTTACCTCGCCATTCTTAATCGAAACCTTCACCTGTGCTGGCAAATCTATTGGCTTCTTCCCTATTCTGGACATTTCCTAACACCTCATGATGTAGTTATGAGTAATAAATGGTCGAGAATGAACAATAACCCATCACTCGTCACTCATAACTTCTCTACCAGATGTAGCAGAGCACCTCTCCGCCAACACCTGCACGTTTACATTGCGATGCGGTGGTAACGCCCTGCGAGGTGGAGATAATGGCGGTTCCCAGTCCGTTGAGAACTCGCGGCAGTTCAAACTTGCCGACATAGACCCTGCGCCCTGGCTTGCTGACGCGTTTTATCCCCGATATAACTCTCTGCCTATCATCCCCGTACTTGAGATATAAACGCAAGCTTCCCTGATTCTGCTCTTCCAAAGACCTGTAACTTTTGATGTAACCCTCATCTTGCAGTATCCTAGCTATTTCTTCCTTCAGACGAGACGCAGGAATATCCACTTTATCATGGTGCGCCATGTTGGCATTCCTGATCCTCGTTAGCATATCCGCTATTGGGTCGGTCATTGACATTTCATCATGCCCCCACCGTAGCGGCAGGCTGCAAACCTGCCTGTATATATTATTGGTAAAGCCCGCCGCCAAAACGTTTACTTAAAACGCTGGGCGGACAACAACTGTAATAGTTCCCGAAAGGCTCAAAGTAAGAATGTTTTATTACCAACTGGCTTTTTTCACGCCCGGGATTCTCCCGCAGCGTGCTAGAAGCCTGAAACATATCCTGCACATATCGAATTTTCGCAGATAGGCGCGAGAACGTCCACACAGTGGACACCTGTTGTATTTTCTCACTTTGAACTTCGGTTCTCTTTTAGCCTTTATTTGTAAAGCCTTTGTAGCCAAAATATCATCCCTTCATCAGTCTGTCCTGAATGGCATTCCCATAAGCCTCAAAAACTCTCTGGCTTCCTCGTCCGACTTTGCGGAGGTAACAATGACGACATTCATACCACGTATCTCGCCGATCTTGTCGTACTCTATCTCTGGAAAGATGATCTGCTCCCCCAATCCCAGAGAGTAATTTCCATATCCGTCGAAAGAATTGCTGGAAACACCACGGAAATCTCTGATTCTCGGCAACGCGGTGTTCACCAATCGGTTGAAGAATTCGTACATTCTATCGCCGTGCAAAGTAACTCTACACCCTATGGACATACCCTCTCTCACCTTAAAGGCGGCGACAGATTTCTTAGCCCGGGTAACAGTAGCATGTTGTCCAGTCAACAATGACAGTTCAGCAACAGCGTTGTCCAAAAGCTTGGGATTCTGAATTGCCACGCCGACTCCCATGTTCACGCAGACCTTAACCAGTTTTGGTATCTCCATAACGTTACTATATTTAAATCTCTGCATCAACGCTGGAGCTACTTCAGTTTGATAAAATTCGCTATACGCGCATCAAAGGTGATGTTGGTTTGTCCACGGTGTAACAGCCAGACTCGAACTTACCGGAAAATGCTGGAAACTGGATTTAGAGTTAGGGTATGTAGAAAGTGCCATGAGGTTGCCGAAAACCAGTAGTCGT